>Ga0116227_10004272_pt1 | contig 31088 bp, 19 predicted proteins | sample S1TSphgellanicum_FD_89693 | JGI IMG/M metagenome (GOLD analysis project Ga0116227, IMG submission 89693) | Host-associated microbial communities from peat moss isolated from Minnesota, USA - S1T2_Fb - Sphagnum magellanicum MG | ecosystem: Host-associated > Plants > Peat moss > Unclassified... | reverse complement strand
GTGGTTACTGCACGGCCACCATCTACATACACCTTCACTACTTCTTTGCAATTTATTTCAATACATGAGAATTTCATCTCAGCCTCCCTTGTGCATTGTGTATATATGTGTGTGCATGCATCTGTTTTTAGTTGATTAGTTTCTACCTTTAATTGGTTTTAGGCTGTTTGTTTAGTACAGTTTCTTACGGATTCACACCTTTACGACACTGTATGTCACGACACTACACGTCACGACACGGGTCAGATGTATGTGTGTTGTCCTAAAAGCCATTCCCAATGGCAGTTGAACAATCCCTACTTGTAGCACACGGGCTACTATAAGCTCCTCAACCTGCAGTGCACAGGTCGCTGCAAGCTCCTCAACCTATGACGGACAGGTCGTTGTAGGCTGAAATGTCATTTCCAATGGCGGTTGAACCACAGGCAAAAAACTTGCCACCTCCTGGGGCTGATTCTTGAATAGCCATTTTTTCACAGATCTAGCCTAACATTTCTTTCTCGTAGCAAACATAGTGAGCTAGGCTTCCCATGCCTTTCCCAGGATGCAGTCTTTAGTGACCATGCTCACACGGTTATAATACAATAATGCTTGTCCCCATGCAAAGTGTTCAAAGGGGAACTTGCCAAAATTTGCCAGCACGATGGACGTGTTGGTTGTTTTTCGCACCACAAGTAAGGACTTGAGGAACCATCAGTACGTTACTTCAATAGCTTCTATTTTCTTGGAGTCCACCCAAACTTCATAGGCATAGCTGGCTATGGAACACACCAGCATGTTAAAAAGGTCACAACGTCCATAATACATAGCTTCGTACAATGGTGGTTCAGTGCAAACAGCAAACGCTTGTAAACAACTGCTAGACACTCCACTACATGCTGGACACTCCAAGTTCAGGGTGGTTTCGAGCAGGATCCCCAAGTATTTGAAGGTCTGCACATGCTCAATAACATCACCTTCAAACACAAACTCTTGGCATGGGTCGGCATAATTAAACACCATGACTTTTGTTTTTTTCACATTCACTATAAGCCCACGTTCAGCACATAATTGTTGGAGTGTGTCTAATTATTGTTATAGTCCCACCTTTGACTCCAACGTCAAAACAAGGACATCTACAAAAAGTAGCGGCCATACATGCAAGTCCGCTAAGGCTGATGCATCGCATTATCTATTTCCAAACACCCCTCCAGGGCATCTAAATATAGCCCAAATAGGAAGGGGCTGAGAAGACAACCTTGTTTCACACCTTGCTAGCACCTGAAGCTAGAGGTGACACCTTCGCTTAGGTGGTTAATGCGTATGGTATCCTTGACATACATCGCTTGCAAGCATCGCAATAAGCATCCCTCCACCTTAAGGCCAGCCAACACCTACCGCAACACTTCACGCAACATAATATTGAACACCTTTTTAAAATCCACAAAGTAGTAATAGAGTGGTTTTTTTTTGCCTTGTTCTATTCTATCAGAGTCCGCAATATGAATAATTGGTCAATAATATAATAATCTTTGTGAAACCCAACTTGACCTTTGGCACACAACCCATGTTGTTCAGCCCACTCGTTCAACCTTTTGTCAAAGATCATAATGAACAACTTTGCTAGGATAGGCCTAACCATTATCGTCCTATAGTTGTCAAATTCAAAGGCATTGCCCCCTTTAAAGAGCATGTGGACCACCCTAGTGGAAAGGGCTTTTGGAAAACCCTTTAGTAGAAAGTAGTTGAACGTTGTTAATAGTGTCATGTGTAGTAGCTCTCTCACATCCAAATGAACTCAGCTTTCGTACCATCCAAACTAATAGCCTTGTTCTTTTGTAGTTTTTTCAGCACCTGAAATAGCTCAGCAAATGTGATATTTCTGTTTAGGGTGTGGCTAGGTGGAGGTTTTGTCACCTGAGCTGAGTGATTAGCTCATAGCCGTACGTGTGGCAGAAACTAGCCAACCAGCCCCTGAAAGTCTTCCAGAAGTGCAATTGCACTAATCTTGTCCATGACAGGTACCCTTGGCTGGTACTTTTTCCAAAATGAGAATGCATCCACCTTGGCAAGTGCACACATATGTTGAGCTCTTATAGTTTCCCAGAAAATTCTTTTCCTTTTTAATAAATTTTTAAGTTTACTTTCCTAATGTTTAGTGGCGTGTGAATCGGGGTTGGCTTTTAGCTAGAACCTCAACCTACGTTTTGTTATATGGTAATCGACATTAAACCAGGGTTTATCGCAATGTCTCTCTCTATAGTTCCCTCCTGAAAGCTTGTTACCAAAAGTAAACTTTGTTGTAGCACCCATGCACTACTGCAGTAAATCAACTAACCTGTTTACCCCCAAATGCCCAATCAAATTAGCAACCCACAAGTTTCCAACCCACAAGTTTCCAAGACTCGCTATTAAGGCAAGTTGATATTTTTCAACTTTTGATTTATCATATTTGAACCTAGGCAAGAATTTTTTTGTTTCAACCATATGTTGTGGTTTAACAAAACTACAATCGATGTTCAATTGTAGGTGCAACAGCCTATGGTAAGAATTTCCTCCCACTACATAGTAGTGGGTGTCATCTATTATCACCTCGAAATGTGTAGCAAGTTGCCAAACTACAAGTGAACCAACAATATAATCGACAATGTTGTGCCCCCCATTTGCCAAATAAGTGAACTCCCCTAACTTATCACCAGGTGTTCGGCCATTGAAAATGAATAGCCTAGCATCATAGCATAGGTCCAAGAGCTATGGCCCCAACTATTAAAACTAGCGTCATAGTTTTATTGCTTAACCACAACATTTAGTTGCTTAATTTCAACGAGTTTAGATGCCTGTAACAGTTCACAAAGGTCATTAATGTCAATGGTATCTAGTAGCGCTGTAGTACACACATTAAAATCCCCTCCCAATAGTATTATGCCCCCTAAAGTTTGAACTTCAACAATATCTTGTTGCAACCTTAGCCTTGGGTTCATGACCAAGGAAAGGGTTTGCAAAGGTGCGGGCCAAGAGTGAGCCCGGGAATCACATTTCATGCTCCCAGGAAGTGCAAGAGTGTGGGAGGGAATGAACCCCACACTCCCAATTGAACCCCCACTTTGGGAAGTTGGAGTCCTAATGGAATCCCGAACTGTCAAAAGGCGATTGCAGGGGTCAAAACTCATTGGATTGAAATGTTCTTTATATCATTGAAAATGTCTTGGAACGTAGATATCTAATATGAGCTCACATCACCCATTTGGACACTTAAAATATAAGCTATGGCCAAAAGAAGGGCCATGAGTCAAATTGATAATTTAACTCCCGACCATTAAAAGTCGGGAATCGCCCTGATTTCCTTGCGTGTAGGTGGAGTGCCACATACTTTGGAAAGCTCTTGACGAGGGCTATAACTTTGCTTCAGACCTCATCTCAATTGGAGGTTTGCACACAAAGTTATGGGTCCCCAAAGTCACTGGCTAACTTTGGGAATTTTGGGACTCCAATTTGGGAGTCCTAGGATAAAATGCCATTTGGGTGTTGGCCCCGTGGTTAGGCACAGAGTATACTATAAAGTGGAAGGTGATGGTTTCCCCCAAGTTCGAGCCGTGGTGAATCTTGTGAGTTTGCATTTGCCCATGGCTCGTCTGTGCATCAAAAGTGCTCCAACTATGCACTAACCAACTTGTTGCTTGGTTTGTGTAAGTCCGTGTGAGTAAGTGACTTACTTATCAATGTTCTTAATCTCATCCCAGAGCTCTAACATGCTCTTCTACCCCCAAAATGTTGCGAGCCAAGGAGCACGCCCCAACTCCTTCTCCTTCCATTCTCTTTTTTTTTAGACTCGTAGTTAAGTCCATCAAGGAGCTTGGGGGTGCGTCATATATGCTACCAAGTTTTGGAACAAGGATTCGTTCTCGTTTTTGGAGTTAATAGGGGCAACGTACACCATGCAGATAAATAAGTGAAGGGTAACGTACACCACGTTGATAAACAAGTCAAAGGCAACACCCTTGTTCACCCGTAACCATAGATAAGAATCGTGATTTCCTTCCTTCCACTGTGATAGGTTTGGGCTAAGGTGGTTGTGGAAGTAAGCATCAACCCCGTCGCTATGTTTTATCACTTTTGTTTTTCCCAATTACACAATGCACACTACCGCGAGTGAGTCAAACTTTTCAACGTGTGGCAAATGTTGGCCTAGGAAGTGCCAGGATTCGGTTAATAAGATGAGGTCAACACCCTAAAACAACACTAGTATTTACACCCCGTTTCTAATTTATTTACACCACCTTTGTGCATGTTCCATAATACCACACATAGGTTTCTCTGGTCCTTGCGCCCCTAAACGAAGGAGGGCGGGCAAATTTGAATGTTGTCGACGAAAGTTCAACTACGCACCAGAAGGTGTGCTTGCTTGCTGCCTTGGCCTCTTTGAACAACGGCCACAACTTCAACTTGCACAACTACTACGTAGGCATGAAGTCTTCATCCAAGCCCAGCTTGGTCCCCACCAAGCCCTTGCGCTCTCGCAGCACGACCTGGCAATCCTCGCTCGTCACAAACTTGAGTAGCATTATGCTAAGGTGCACGCCTACCGCCGAAGCAAAGGCCCACACAACAACAAGCTGCTACCATGTGGCAGTGACAACTTTGGCACACAGCTTCATTTGGCCTTGCAACAACTTTGTGTTAAGCAATTGCACCAGCTCCTTCTTGGTCTCGCCTTCCTTGGCCTTGAAGTTCGTGAAGTGCAAGTTGAATTTATGTTCCTCCTATTTGGGCATGTCGGCCAAGGTCTCCACAACTTAGCTGACCACTTGGCGCATGTTCTTGGCCATCACTATGGTCCATTTGGGCTCCTTTACAGACGTAGCCTTGGTTGTGACAACTACGGTCGCCTCGCACTCCATCAATTGGTTGACTACAAGGTTGCCAACGGCCGCGAGAAACGATATGTTCTCAATGGTTGCCTCCATCTTGGATAACCACGCATCAACAAGTGAACTATCATCTTGAAGCCCTTCAACAGCTAGTGCCCGCCCAGGGCTGCCTGGTAGACCACCAAGGATGCATTGTCCAGGACGTTGAGCCCGGCATTATCACAGTGCTACTTGGCAGTGTCATTCTTTAGTGTGAAAATGTCTGATGTTGTAGTGAAAAGACACAGCAGCAGTGTGGCATCAAGCGCCATCGCAGAGTTCTTCAAACCCTAAACTCAATTCAAATGGCCAACTTCATAACATTATGTAAACCACAAAACTTTCTACAAACTTAATAATGCACATGATAAGAGAAAACAAACAAAAAATGGAATCAAGTGGGTATCATCATTGGGGATATTTGCATTGAAACCCGCAAAGAAATTCAATAATCAGTTTGTGAGAACAGCTGAAAATAACCAAATTTCAGGGCATTTTTTTTCACCAATTTTTTTACAGTTTTGACAATTTTGTACAGATATTTTTGCCAATTTATGCTAAATCTTGTTTTGGATGATGGCTAACAATGCTACATTAGAAAATTGAAAGGAAAAGAACAAAATACTGAACAACTTTGATAGTTATCAGAGACAAAACACAAAAAGAACAAGTTTAGTCAAAAAATTCATTGACAAATTGAAGAAAAGGTGAATTTTTAAATGTCACCCCATTACTATATTTGTTAAGTGGACATTAGAAGTTTAGCTTTTGGACAACAATTATGGTAAGGAATCATTATTTTTGGCTCTTGAATTACATGTGAGCACATGTTGCTCATGTCCCATTGGGTCAATAGGCTACAATCTGTTTGTTTCCCGAATCCCAATATTATGGATTTCACCCACCATCCCAACTTCACCTCAGACTTGCCTCAAGGCGTCTAGATTCTGGACTATGCTGCATAATCCAAAGTCACCAATTTGTCCAAGAAACCTTAATAGTTTACTTTAATTAAACACAAATATTACAATTCAAGACATCCCTTTAATATTGATAATTTGTTTGGTCAAGATTTTTTTTTAAAAAATTGAATTCCATGCATAAGGTATCCTAGGTATACTAAAGACCTTGGAAGGTTTTCTTTAGTGTAGTTTTAGGGCACATTCCTGACCGTAATTTTTCATCCAAGAAGGGCAGGCATTTCAAAAAATGTAATGCAAACATAATGGTTGTTCCTTTGGGTGTTTTGGTTTTCAAAATGTCTACTCTCCTTTTTTACTTTTTTTGAATGAAACCTGGAAGATATCCATTGGGTATCATGAGAAAACATTTTAAACAATAATCCTATGATTCTCTATGCATGGTAAAACCCATGGCCTGGGGCTTTATCTTCCACTTAGAAAGTATAATCTTCAAGTATTATTACCTATAAGATGATATTGTAACAGCGCTTATTGTGTTGGTGGGGATGCTTGTTCTAAATCTCCTATTACTATTAGATCTCACGATTCACATGCAACAAGCCAACATTACAGGGGTTGTGGGTGAAATAACTTCCTACCAAGAGAGGGACTAACTCTTTTCTTTCTTTGGTTCCTGTGAGATGTGCATCTTTTGACCTTTTTTGGACTTCATTTTTGTCTTCCATGTGATGGTTCCTATCATCTATTTTTATTGGACTTTTTGCTCCCCCCTTTTGTGCGTCCCAAGTTTTAGCTATAATTCAATAACAAGCCTTCTCACTGTCCACTAATGGGTATTAAATTTGTAACTACAATTCAACTATAGAGCTTCTCATCATCCACTAGTTTCCAACATGCAATGTGGAATCTTCCTTGATTAGCTCTTGCCATGGTCAGCCATAGGTACCCATTTCAGGACCATTGTGAAACCCCAGCCCCACCACCTTTGCCTAAACAAGAAAAAAAAGTAGTATTGTCTGGCCACCAAAGGGACAGGGTACAAATTGGACCCCACTGTTGGGATGCCAGAGTTTGAAAGGAAAGCATATGCAGATGACAAATTTTCATAACATACAACTTTGGAAACAAACCAATCCAAACAACACTTGTGATTGTTGATCCTGAGTAATCTAAAAACTAGACTTTGCCCCAATTTTTAACAAACAAGCTGAACTCTATCTAGATCAGGTCATTAATAGCACAATGTGCCATTGTTTGATTTTGTTAATAACCTCTGGTTCTAGAGTTTTGAACATTTTCAGATTCAAAAAATCACCAATTCTGGAATTTTTGAGAATTTTCAAAGAACTAACCTAATGGATTTTATGAAAGAACCAGAAAAGAACTGGTGGTTTAAGGTAGGTTCTTTGACCCATTTCTTTGACTTTTTAAAACCTGGATTCAAGGTCAAATCCAGTTCTATAATTTTTGAGAACCGCTGGTCATGGGTGAGAACCAGTTCTTTAATTGTTGAGAACATCAAATCAAGGGTATAGATATAGCCTACCCTCACCAGCTGGTTTCAGGTTCCAAAAGAGAGAACCTCCCAACAGCGGTCATTAACCTTTGATTAAACACTCAAGAATAACCATCAAATGAAGACAAACACTGCCCTGTCACAGAAATCAAGAGCATGAAAATAGGGTATGCTTGCACAAACTCAATGACTTTCTGCAATTGCCTCGGTGTCATCTCTTTGAATTTTCTAACCAACTTTTGATAAACATTTCCACTGTTAGTCAACGTGTCCTACAAGTGTTGTTTCTCCATAACCTATGGTTCAGAGGTTCTCAACCTTTGACTTGTCCTCCACTAGTTTTTCACCAAGCATAACTTCTCACCCTTCTTCTTTCATGCATACGTCATCCAAATGTGATGTCAAATATGAGTTTTCATCCATTGACAAAAGGTTTATGCCATCACTCTTCAACCTTTGGACCATAGGTTATGTTAGTAACCAACTCAAGGTCATTTGTTACAAAAAATACTTTTGATGTTACCATGCCTTAGCTATTTTCAATAACTAACAACCTCAAGGTAGTTCCTTAGTCCACGATGTTATCTAGCCCAAGCTCCTAGTAGAGCTATGGGCATACTTCTTTTTATTGTAATGTCACATTCATTGAACTAACCTTTCAGCTATGAGCTACTAAAATTAACTCATCTAAACTTTCAATTATTGGTTTAAGGATTAATTTGGCATTGTTAGAAAACATTTAGGTAAATGACTCAACCATAGCTTTTTCATTGGGGTATCTCCTTCTAGAATCATATGTGAACCAAAATTTATTATTAAAAATCACAATTTAAAAAGGAAAGGGAGGAACACAAAAAAAGGACTAACATCCAAAGTTGAAACAACACCCAAAAACAAAAAGGAGGAAAAGGCACTCACCCAAATCCAAATCCCAAGCTTAGGTCCGAAACCTTTTTTGCATGAAGCAAATTAATCAAAATGACGGAACAAAATCTTGAAACAATGCCAAGGTTGGAAAAGGCTTCATTAACAGTGACAGAACATTTCAACATGAATGAGACTTAGGTTTCTTTCTTAGGTTTCACCCTCTACCTATAAAATGCCCGTAAAACTAACAAAGGAAGGCCTCCAATGCCCTTAGTTAACCACACCATATTAACACATTTGTTTAAAAAATTGTTTACTTATTAATGCAAATAACCAAATACTTCCACAAAAAGAAGTAAAAACATATCCCCTAAATCAATCACAATAAAGCTTGTCCTTTGCTTGGGTGGTGATAATTGCAATAATTCCCCAAAACATTACTACTTTTGAAATTAGATCTACTTGAATGGAATTAACAATGATAACATGAAATAGAATGTGGACATTTATGGATAACACAATGTCAACACACCATTGCAAAGATTAAAACAAAAACAAAGGCATTAGAAAAACATTTGTCTATTCATAAGAAATGTGAAACCTAACATCTCTAGCAATGGAAACAAAGCATCTTGAACAACATCATAAGTTCCCCTCCATGGAAACACTACAAGAAATGTATGCCCACTAAATCTGTGGGTTAATAACATATGTAATGTTATAAAAATGATACTAAAAGCCATATGAAATGATGGAATGACTAGGTGTGCAAAAAGCCATGCTTTCAAACTCAAGCCTACACATGGTTTTAACAAATGTAATGAAGATTAAAAGACATGTTTAAAATGATGTTGGAAAAGGTATGGTCATGCAATCTTTTTGATATGTTCTTGTAAAGGTATCCACTCTTCTATCCAAAAACTACTCAAAAGGGGATGTAAGCTTGGGCTATAAGGCAAAAAACTTGGTCTCATGTCATTTTTATGTGTGTTTGGAATAGAAGCATCCCAAATTACATGTTCATATAGCCTCCAATAAGAATGGGCAAAGGTTTTACAAGAATGAAAAAGCAATGATAAAAGCCATAAAAGCCCAATTCCCTAAATAGGTTGTCAAAACAATGGCATGAATAGAAATGAACCTTACAACTTTTTTAAAAATGGGGAGTGAAACTTTTTGACAAATCAAAGAGCCCTCAATACAATCCAACAAGCTTAAATATCTTCGAATATTATGCACCACAATTATGCAATCCCCTGTAACTAGTACATCGAACTAATAAAAGGATAGATGAGTTGAAAATGTGTAGCAAAAGTAAAGGAAAAATGTTATATTCACAAAACAATATAAATCCTTGTTCACTATGATGGGTTGGATGCCTCCAAAAGGTTTGGCCAAAGCTAAGAGTTGAATAGCTCTTAATGTTTGAACTAATTTCTTCATATACACCATGCCATTATAAAGGAGCACACCAAGAGCAATTCAAAAAAGTCATTGGCCAAGTCCTTAAAATCAAATGAATCTTGAAGGTGCTCAAATACCATGCCAAATGGTCTAGCTATTAAAAAATGGAACATATGGATGAATGTGACCTAAAGGAGTTAAGGAAGAGGTTTAAGTTTATGTCAAGTAAAAATTCCATAAAAAATTTAGGCATGTTGGTGACAAATATGAAAGGTGGATAGCTTACAACTCATGAACAATCTAAATTAAATGTGGGGGCCAAGGCCATGGGAGTAAAGGTTTTAGCAACTCAAACATATTATTTGACAAACCCCGAGGTTAAACTTTGTGCATTTGACAAGGTTAAAGCAAAGTGGAGCCCAAAAGGGATATGGATTTTAAAAGGGCTTTATTTCGAAATAAAAACACAATAAAGGCTTTGGTAGAAAATAAATGTTTCATCTAAAGCTCTTCCTAAATACCTAAAAGAAAAGGTTACAACTGCACCTTGGTTTCTCTATGCTTAGTAATTCTCCCTTAAAAGGAAAGGAAAAGACACCACTATGGGAAAAAGAAAGAACAAATGCCAAGCAATGACATCCAAAAGGTCTCAAGCTAGGCTATCTAAATAGCAAAAAACAATTTGCACTCCACTTCTCAAAGCTATTGGGATATGCAAATATAAACACAATTAAGGTAACCCCTAGATGGAATGCCCCAAGGTGGTATAGACTTGACACCCAAGCTTAAGCCAACAAGGGAAAAAAAGGACCTTGAAATGGAACTAAAAGCACATCCTCACCACCCAAGGCTGAAGCTCAAAAAGTTCAATAATGCTTTTGATGACAAGCCAAGCCTAAATGCATAAATAAGGCCCTAGATGCAAAATAAGGAACATCACCTTAAGAAGGGCCATATTCAAATTCCAAAAAATGGCCAAAAAATTAGTTGGGATGCAAGTTCAAAGCAACACCACATGACAAAACAAAGGGGGTAGGGCAAGAATGAAGGCCAACATTGCACACAAAAAAGAAGGGAGAAACAAAACAACATGATGAAACCCTAGGGAAACAACTAAGATCGCACTTGGAAAATAGAAGGGGGAACATTAGGAAAGGAAATGGGATAACACTACTAAGGGGAAAGACTTCCATGGAAACCAAAACTGAAAAAATAATTTCAAAAGAAAAGATGAAAAAAAAACTAGGACCAAAAAGAAAAACTAAGGGAGAAAGAAAAACCAACAAAAAAGAAAACATGAATAGAAAAATTGTGAAGGAAAAAATATATATGGACAAAAAAAACTATGGGTGAGTTAAAATCTAGGGAGGAAAAGAAAAACTAGGGAAAAGGGAAAAATTAAAGGGATTTGAAAAACTAAAGAAGAAATGAAAAACAAGGAACAAAAAAAGGGACTAAAAAACTAAGGGTGAAAATCAAAATTAGGGACAAATTGAAAAAAGAAAAGTTGATTTTAAAAAATAGGAATATAAAAAAAACATCACAAGGTGAAATCGGGGATGAATAATGAAACTAAAGGTCAAACTAAGGACAAAAACTAAACCTATAAACCCAAAAATAAATAGTCACCTAAAACTTGGCACACATGACCTTCGTTGTCACTCCAAGTGTGACCTCCATCACCATCACCTTTTGCAACTTAGTTTGCTACTAGCATTGAAAAGTTAGACAAAAGACATTCCCCTACAAGATTTGCTTAGGTGCTTTCTGATATCTCCACTACAAACTCCATGATTATCATGTCACATGTACTTGAAATTTGTGTCCTTGTAATATGTCATAATCCAAAGCCACTTTCAACTTGCTTCATGTTTCTTCTTCAATGACTACACAACACAAGCAACAAGGAGCTATGGGATTCTTGGGTTTCTTTCAATTTCTTCTTTTTGGACGAATCTTCCTATGAAATTACAATTCGAAATTGCAAGTTTTTTATGGAATTTGCTTTTGCACACAAGGTTGCAACTTTTGTAGAACTATCGACTTGTTTGTTGCTTGTATCTCTAGGATGATTTGATCTACCAAATTGATTATTCATGAAAAGAGAATCTCTTCTATGCAAATCTTTATGTCTATTTTGTCTCCACCTTTATCTTTTCGACTCGTTGTCCTTGAAGGCTTGGGGTTCAAACTTGACAATGACTTAAACCGAAGCAGTTTAGACTCATTAAATTGTTCCATAACATTGATAACATTTTTATTATTATTTTGCATAATCATTACTTGCCGAAAATTTTAGAATTAAAAAACCAAGTGTTGAAGTTAAGATTAAAAATTTAATTAATTATTCAACAATTTGTTGTCGAAATGGTAAAGGTATTATGGTATTATGTTGTTGGCAAAAAGGATCTCAATACAAATGTTAACAACCAAGAATGAAAAAAGGTGTGAACAAATGGCCATCCCATACTTCCCCCAAGTTCATTACAAAGATAATAATTGAATAAGATTTAATCATTGTAAAAAATTTGAATCAATTCCTCCTTTTGTGAGGACATCACTTGTTCTTGTAAAGTTATTAATGATGGTAGTAGTCTTGAATTCCCCATGGCTTATGAAAATTTACTTCTAGCTTGTCAAGGCTTCTAAATGTTTTGTAACATTCAAGGATTTAAGCCACATATGTTTTAATTCAACATTCATCTCCTCCAAATTCCAAGCCATACCTCTCACCCATTTCCCTAACTTTTTGTGTGGTGTGTGCCACATGCCACCTTCCAAAGTAAGCATAATGAAATTTTCCACATTTATGAACTATCCACATGAAAGGTAATTCAAAAATTTGTAGAATTATAACAATGTTTCTATTGTTTTCACTATTGAATGCATCTAAATATTACTCCTAGTTTAGTTTCTCCATATCATTTGTGCACCAAACATTGTTCAACCACATTTGGTTGACATTTTGTGTTATGATTGGGTACAAGCCAAAGAATCTCAACTATGAAAGCATTGTCTAAGTTCAATTTTGAACTTGTTACCTCGTAAAGGCTATTAAAAAAGATCTCTAATGATCCATGGTACTTGATGAATGACACAACTCATTGCTACTTTCTCTCACCACCTTCATTGCATGTTCATGATGCCAAAATCATCATGAAGAGGTAGTCCTAAAAAAAACCCCTTAGTTTTAGGTGTTTGTGGCTCATAAGTCTATGTAGGTTGTGGGATTCAGTTTCATGAAGGAAAAGATGTGAGAACGAGGAACTTCTTTGAAATGCCTCTTGTGGCAAAGAACCCGAATGTGTAATGTGCATCTCCAATCTTCTTTCCTTTGTCATCTCATCTAATTTGTTAAAGGAACACATTGAGTGAAATTATCATTTTGTGCAAAATTCAAACAACATTTAGATATGTCTAGGTTTCCAACTTTTCCCCCATTTTCTTCTCTCTCATTTTCCCCTATTGCTTTGGCTATGTCTCCTTGTCTTTTGTCCATATCCTTGTACATCTTTTCATTGTCAACCTTTGTGGCCCCATTTTTCTCAATCTCCTTAACAAGGAGTCAATTCTTGGTCTTCTCATTGTATAATTGCATCTCTCCTCCCTTGTTTTTCTCCCTCTACATCTTTTTGTCATTGTCTTTTAGTCTATCTGTGTGTTTGTCTTTGTCTTTCATCACATTTGCAAATTCCATTGTGACTATCCATTAAAAAACAGTGGATTTGATCTAGTTTACAATTGTTCTTCATCAAGTGATGACAATTTTCTACATTGGACAATCTCAACTATTTGCAATTCATAATGATTGAGCCAAATGCAAATCAAGATGTTGAAACAAGATCACCAACAAACATTGAATCAACAAGATTGATGAAAAACCTCTTTATATGTGCATTACTTTGTGGGTAAGACTTGGTGAATTGTTGTGCAATTCAAACTTACTTTTAGCAACTCCAATCCCATTGTTTACATATGATCAAATTGTGATGGTTCACACATTTTGGTGTCAACCAAGCTCATGATGTGGCAGTTTGATCCAAAATAATGATACCTATATGTTGAGAATGCTACACTTCCATTCTAGAAGAGTTTGGATGTCCATGCCATTGTGAAAACCATGAAAGAGCATGATAGTGCATGCAATTGTGTCATGAAAAATATAATCATACTTTTCAATGCTTTACAAACAAAATTTCTTGAGAGAAAGTTGAATGTAATTAAAACCTTGGAAAAAAAATTGCTCCATGAATAGCAAACCTTTGGAAACTTCTTGGTAAGATTGCTTCAATGTTGACAATCTATCAACAATTATAGCATGTAGCATCCATCTGTGGAGTTTGATTTGAGAACTATTTTTGCATCACACTCTCTTTGTCTCCATATGATCATGAAATTTGCAATCACCAAGCCAAGCCTTCCATACAATTTAGTGCATAGAAAAACTTATTGTCCTTCGCTTGCTGCAGATGGCCAGCACAAACAAAGAACATCAACTATGTAGGTGTAATACTCCACTACTGCAGAAATAAAGTAAACTGGGATCAAAGTAGCAGACCTCCACTCATTAAGCCTCCATGGCTATAAGGGACAAAAGACAAATAAAAGTGATGGGTGCCACACCTTGATCCATCCATTCAATGTGTGCAAGGGTTCACCCCCCAGAGTTATTCACTGCAAATCCTCCACACATGGGATTCCAAGAGACCACATTGTACAAGGAGCATCTTGTGGAGCATTCACCAAACCTCCTCCATGCTCCCACATTTGGCATACATGTCAAGGAGGCTATTTCCACAAAGATTTCAGACTCATAACCAGTCTTGATAATCTGTTTATGAGCTTGCCTGCCCACCCTCTTCAAGTGCCCATACTTCTGGCAACATGCATTCAGAAAATCCAACAAAAGTGACGGTTTGGGCTCCACACTTTCCTGTTATGTTTGTCTAAATAGTTCAATGCCTTCTGCCCTTGGCCACAATTCACATCTTCCAGAATCATGGCATTCCAAGAGAAAATATTGTGTAAGGCAGCCATCTTATTGAAAAACTCTCAAGGCATCCATCCTCCCACATCTAGCATACATTGTCAAGAATGCATGGGCCAAGTCTCCAATTCATACAACCCTGAAGTCAATGTTGCCATTTGAAAGCTCCTAAATTAGGTACAAACTGTGAACCTAGCCCCAATCTAGGATTTTTTGCAGCAAGTAAAGCACATACAAGATTTCTCGAGACAGATGGGTTGATGCTGGTTCAGGGCTTGCACATTACAAGTGCAGATCTTGGAAAGCTCAATTTTCAGGCTTTTCAGTTTGTATGGAGCTCAATCTCAGGTTTACTTTCCTGACATGAGCTCAAGCTCAAAATTCTTTGAAAATGAAAATTTGTGATTGATTACCTGCTACACTCCAGCATCCTTCACACTTTTGCACCTTGGTTGGATTTAGCAAGCACCAATTCAAAGCAACAAAACAGGGTTAAACTTCTTCCTATGTACCTTTGCAAGAATCTAAGACTGCACCTCACAGCATAAGATTTTGCATGACTACTATTGTGAGAGCAGGCCAAACACAACCAAATTCTGTGTCCAAAACATGTATGTTGAGATTTCATGTTGTGAACAAGTTTGATTCTAATCTTGGTGTATGAAACACACCTACCTTGCAAAGATGTATACCTCAAATGCATACCATTTCTACTTCAGGAAGCATGCTGATTTGTTGTCTGGAGTGGAAGGTCCATGAATTGAATGCAAATGTTCAAGAAAGTCTATCGAGAGTTGTATGCAATCACCTGCTTAAATTGTGCTTTCAGAGTATTTCACTGATGTCCAATTCTTCCTTCCTTGTTTATATTTCTGAAGGTTTTAAAACTGTTGAGTTGACAGAAAGTTGAAAGACAGCATGTCAAAAACCGCGCTGATGATAGCACGTTAAGAACTCTGATGCTAGTTGGCCATGATTCTCCTTGTTTTCTGTACCCTGAAACTTTGCCCCACCCAGCATAATATCACAGAGAGTTTGCATCAGAAGCCTAGACTGAAGTGGAGGAGATGGAGAGTTTTGCATCAGAAGCACAGATTGAAGTGGAACAGATGGAAGAGTTTGCATCAGAAGCATAGATTGAAGTGGAGAAGATGGAGAGTTTGCATCCGAAACCTAGATTGAAGTGGAATAGATCGAGAAGAGTTTGCATCAGAAGCTGCATAGATTGAATTGGAGAAGATGGAGAGTTAGTTTGCATCAGAAGCCTACGTTGAAGTGGAGAAGATGGAAGGTTTGCATCATAAGCTCATGATTGAAGTGGAGAAGCTGGGCTGCTTGTTATTGATGAATGTGTTGAGCATTAGGTGAGCTGACCTCTGAATTGTACAAATTCCACACACAGAATTCTGAATGCAAGAAAAAAGATGCTACAACAAAGGCAAGTAGACATCAAATTCAGGTTGCGCCCAGTTTTCTGCAAAGAAGAAAGATGATGGAAAAACCTGGCAAACTTGGTAGGAAAGAGTGTAACAGTGATCCATCCACAGTAGTGATAGCAATGGACATCCGAGAAGTAGGTGTGGGTGTTGCTACAGCAGCAGCACAGCTGACTCGGAAGAGTTCCCGAGACAGATAGAGATTCGAGAAGCAACTGTTACTCTACTGACCCAACAATCCCTAAACCCTAAACCAGAAAATCGAGGAACTGAGTCAGATGTGATGCTGAGAATAGGAATTTTCTGGAGGTGGGTCCTTGTTAGAAGATTGTGAATGCGCTCGTCCAGGCGCTTCCACGCTGCCATTTGTTGGATTCCTACTGCCTGCGCTTCATCCACAACTGTTGCTTTTAGGGTTTTTCGTCTTATCTGTTTTCTTGTGCTGTGTGGTGGTGAGTGTGCTAGGTCGGGTCTCCTCCTCGCCACTGCTCAGAAGCAGCAGTAGCTCTACTGTGGCTGTTTGAGGGCCAGGGAACTGTCGTGAGCTGTGCGCAAGCACGCCTTCACCAGCCTCTTGAAGAGGTTTTAGATCACAGACACAGAGTCCAAGACCTGTAGCGATCTCGGAGACAGAGAGAGACAGAGAGAGACAGAGAGAGAGAGAGTGTGTGTTTGTGTGTGTGTGTTTTTTTTTTGTGTTTTTAGCTTTTGGGTAGTGGTGATTTCTCGTTTCAGAGAGTTGGGGTATGGGCTGCAGGCCATGGCAACAGGCATAACGCTTTCAAGGCACTTGCTGTTGTCCTCCCCACACAAGAGCTTCTCGCACCAGGGTTTTGTACAAACCGTGCCAGGAGGAAGAACTGCACCAAAATCAGGTACCAGAATACCATCCTCTTCTCTCAAGCGATTGCACTCCACATTCAACAACAATCAGCAACTACTACCCATTGGGTTCTTTCAGTCCAGAGGCAAATTGGCTGGTAATTCTTCTTGTTCTATCCATGGACTAGAGCACGAGCAAGCTCCTGAGCTGAAAGACAGTTGCAGTTTCCAGGTTCCAGTTGCTCCAGTAGAAGGTTTCTTGGACCCAGCTCTCTGCAATGAAGAAACACAGTTAGAAGACAGGATTGAACAGAGTCTAAAGAGACCTGGTGGAGGAGGAAGAGAACAAACAGGATGGTGGGGAAACCTATGGGAGGATCGTCAGAAACAGATGATGATTCTTGCACTGCCTGCACTAGCTCTACCCTTGGGTTTAGAGGGCCCTGAATCGGTGATCCAAGCATTAGCAGTTCTTGCAGCAATCATTACAGTGCATGAAGCTGGCCATTTTCTTGCAGCAAGGCTTCAAGGAATTCATGTAACGAAATTTGCAATTGGGTTTGGTCCCATGCTTGCTAAATATCAGGGCAAGAAAGTTGAGTACTCTCTCAGGGCTTTCCCATTGGGAGGCTTTGTTGCATTTCCAGATAATGACCCAGAATCATCTTTCAAACCAGATGACCCGTATTTGTTGAAGAACCGACCAATTCCAGCACGAGCTCTTGTAATCTCTGCAGGCGTGTTGGCCAATATTCTCTTTGCATATACGGTGCTCTTCAGCCAGGTGCTTACAGTTGGCTTAGTAGAGCAGGAGTATTTCCCTGGTGTAGTTGTTCCAGAAGTCATAGCCAGTTCTGCAGCAGCAAGAGCCGGTCTTCAAGCAGGCGATGTGGTAACAGCAGTCAATGGGCACAAGCTTGTTGGGCTCAAAGAGGCATCAGTTTTTGAGCTTGTAGACACCATAAAAGCCAATGCAAACCACAAGTTAAGTTTTTCTGTACAGCGTGAATCAGCAACCATTACCTTGCGAGTAGTTCCTGACAAAGCATTGGATGGGTCAGGTCGGATTGGAGTACAGCTAGCAGTTAATGGGAAGCCACATCGTGTGAAGGCACAGAATTTGGCAGATGCGACAGTGAAGGCTAGCAAGGAATTTTCACGTCTTTTGGCAACAGTTCTAGCTGGATTACAGCAGATATTCTTGAATTTTGCACAGACTGCAGATAAGCTTTCTGGTCCTGTTGCAATAGTGGCAGTTGGAGCAGAAGTAGCACGAGCTGATATTGCAGGCTTATTCCAGTTTGCAGCTATAGTGAACATAAATCTGGCAGTGGTGAATCTATTGCCACTGCCAGCACTGGATGGAGGCTACTTGGCACTTATTGCGCTAGAGGCACTGAGGGGAGGTAAGAAATTGCCGGATGGCATTGAGCAGGGGATCATGTCATCAGGTGTGTTATTGCTTCTTGCTCTTGGTGTTGTGCTCATGGTGCGCGACACGATCAATCTTGGCATTGTCCAACAAATGCTGTGAACCCTATATTTTTCCCCTGGAAACTGGGAAATGGTGAAAAGCCTCAGTTCCCGAAGCTAGCATTACTGTTGCTTGTGAGAGTGTACTTTCTACTTGTAAAGGATTTTGCAGAATTTACAGATGTGTAAGGGTTGTTGTGAGGTCCCGGCCCCACCAGAGTGTTAAAAGGAACTCAATAGGCTCCTGTTACCTATATTTGTGTGGCCCTAACCAAGTTTTTTCATAAGACTAGGAGAACCAACCTGCTAGCTTAGCATCTGGGTGTGTTTTGCAATTGCACATGCATTTTTAGTATGTGCACATGGCTACTGTTATAGAGAACATTTGTAGAGTGATTCATTGGGGGTGACATACTTTGCTCAGTGTTCATTTAGTGACCTACTCTTTAGGATAGTGGTTGTGTTACCAAAGCAGGCTGGTGGAACTAGGCCCTAAAGTGATGAGTATATTTCCTATTCTTCACAACATGGCAATTGAAAGATTTTAACACAATTGATATTTGTGGGTTACCATGCTCACAAACTTCATAACTTCGAATTTGAGTGCATTTGCACTTGCATACTGAAATGTCATTCTGTCTGTTAGCACACTTTGTAGATCCTCAAAGTTGTTCACATTCTTTTTTTCTTGATACTGTCTTGAATCATGGTTGAAGGCTCTAACCAAGGTGGATGATGGGTTAGGATTTCTCTTTACCTGCACACCATGGACAGATGCGCTCAAACTGCATCTAATTTGATAAAGAATACTTGATAATGTTGCTCCACTTAGAAACCTTTTTAACACACTTTAACTTGAAAGATATTTGCTTCCTTAACAATCAGTGGGGCAGACGAATGGAAGCAACTTTGTAATTGGAATACAACACCCTTTAATCATCAGGTTACAAAACAGGCTTAAGATTTTCCACTGGTAGATACAGCCTTTCCAGAGCAAGCATGTCTTTTACAACAGATCTTTATTGGTTTAAAATTCAAACCCAAGCCTATACTCTAAGATGTATACAAGATGGACACAATACGGAACACCTGTACTCTAGCTTGAACCTTTCTCTGATGTTGATGAGGGATTCCTGCTGCTGCTGCTGCTGCTGCTTACTGGTGGCTCCACATTGGGTGATTCTCCAGCTATTGTCTCTCTGCTGGTGCCTGCAACTTCAGCCTGAAACTCATTTGCTGAACTCTTCATTTCAGATTCAAATTCTTTAGCTGCCTGTTAAACACCAAAGAAAGCCACATCATGTGATGCAATGAAGGAGGATGATGACACCCTCTCTGGTGACCAATGTCACCCTTCACTGGTGCACTACTGTCTCCTTTTCAGACATGGATTCTTTCTAACCACAAGTTCCAGGGGCAAAAAAAATCAACACAGAATGCAGCAGCAAGATCTTTAGTTTCTCCCATACCTGTGAGAAGCTCCTCACAGTCTTGCCAAGGCTTCTCCCAAGATCTGGAAGATTTTTGGGCCCAAATAGGAAAGCTGCAACACCAGCAATTACCACAAGCTCTGGCAGTCCCAGACCAAAAAGTCCACAAATGACCTTGCCTCCCCTCTGTTGCCTTTGCACTGGCCTTGAAGAAATAATGAGCATCTCTCTTCCTAGTAAAAAAAAACACTAAATGTCAAGAAGCACATTCCACACCTCAAAATAGAAGAGAGGAACTCGTATCAACTCTGCACATATATGCACAATCATTAGCTTCAGCCTAAAATACAAGTCAACAGACCCCAACCAATGTTGTTCTCACAACTGATTTTTTCTTTGATTCTCTCCCAGAGAGGAATTGATGAAAGAAATCCATTTAAGAATGGAAGAAAAAGGAGATACATTGCCTGGAAATGCAATGAAAGTCCCACTTGGGGCTTCAATTCCAGTGTGCAATACACATGAGGCAGCTGCTGTAATTTGTTCAATGCTTGTTCCTCTGTCCATCGATCTGAGTCTCAGCATTCAAAGTAACTATACAGCCAAAAAATGTTCTGGTGCAGCTCCCAAAACATTAGATGGAATCCCAGACAATGGCAACAGAGAAGAAGTTTCCATGATTGAACTGATCCTCTGCCAACCATGTCTTGACCAGCCTGAAAAGATTTGAACTAAGTATCTCAGACATCATTCATAAATCTGATCCTGCTCTCATTCATGCCATCATTTGCATGAGCAAAAAGTTTTAGCCTGAGAAAAAATGGTGGATTGAGAAGTCCCATTGAGAGAAGAGGCCTCACAGTTTTCAAGGGCCAGCACTGGCCATTATATGAATACCAACCCTAAATGAACACATTCAAATCTCTCAAAGATTGCAACCCCTTTGCATTTGATGCATTTTCCTGTCTCAACAACTGTTCTCCATAGGAATCAAATGCAAGCAGAAAACTTTCCAGATGCACTTCTGAGTTTTTTTGTCATGGACATCTGTGGTTAGGTAGAGTTCTTCAGAATGCCAAAATGCAAAAGGGTTTTTAAGATCGGTGCATGGATGTTTAAGATGGCCTCAGCCCTAATACCCTGAGTTGCTTGAACATGTAAGTGCTAGCAACCAAGAGAGAGAAAGACAATTACCAACCAAGAACTCTTCACAATCAGAATCAAACCACGACGGAGGAGAAATTGCTTCTTCCGGAAGGCATTTTGTATGCAATACCTGAATCAAAAAAGGTACAAGAAGCTCCCATTCTTGCTCTCTGAGTTGATGCAAACGATAAGTTTGCACGAGCTCCTGTGACGCAGGCAGTCTTTGCAACAGCGAGTTGAGGAACACCACAAACAGGCGATGCTGCTATCGCTGCTACTGCCATCTCTCCTCTTGTTTTGCAACCCCAAAAGAAAATTCCAAAACTTCTCTAAAAAAAAGAGAAAAATTTGCAAACCACCTCCAAAAAGAAAAACTACTGCACTAAGTAACTCCCAATAAATTTCTTTCCAACCAACGATAATCAACAACAACAACAACAACAACAACCACAATCCCCTTCGCTTGCAGCGGAGACTCTGCTTCCCACCAGACACACAGAGCGAGAGAGGGAAGAGAGGAAGAACAAAACAGAACAGAGACGCTGGCTACTTACTAGTGAAGTTACTAGTAATATCACCTGTTACCGAACGGATAGGATTATCCTTATTGCATAGGTAAATTCTGCGTCACAAATCACCACTCTAAACTGGACAAGGGGCTGAGTAATGAGGCCAAGTGGAATCTGTCGAGAAATGTGAAATTCATAACTTTTTTTTTTCATGGAAAAATTATGAACTATGTTTACCTTCTTGAGTCATGTGCAGGTTTTTTTTTTCAATTTTGTGATGTCACTGAAGTGGCGATCATCCATAAGATGATTTAGCCAGATTTGGCTACATACCAGATATGAAAGTAGGAAAAAAAATTCAGAATCCTTCTATATTCTTGGCTACCCACTGGAACTCATCATAAAAATATGGCAATTTGGAAAAATAATCGTTCGAAATCTGGCGAATTTGGGTGGGTCATTTTTTTCCATGAAATGTCCTTTTAATAGGTCGAAAACACACTTTTCAGGTCAAAATTTGGCGAAATTTTGCCCCAAAAATAAACTCTGGTCACCAGTGAGGCCTCCAACTATAACTTAGGCCCACTTTAGATAGGGTCCAGGGTCCAAAGGCCTAGGAACCAGATTGGACTCAATTGAAGTAAACTGCATTGGGCCTTGAGTTGGACCCTGCTGTGGACCTTAGCTTGCATCTTGGCTCTCCTTCAAGCGCTTTTTTCATTTTGTCTGAACCAATTCATTTTCCCTCCAAAATGGTGCCATGTAGGTTTAGCCTCGATTTGTCACTTTTTGGTCTTTAACCCTCATCTAAAGGCCGTGGGTCCAATTTATGGCTCTCAGCCAATAGGATTGCTTTATTTCATTGGACCTTGAACCTTAGACCCTCATCTAAAGGGGCCTTTAGTTTACTTAGGAAATGATCAATTTTGAGTTAAACACCCCTATTTAGTTTAGCAGTGGCATATTTTATTAATTTTCAAAGCAAGCAATTTTTAAATTGAAGTTTTTATCAGTGTTGGTGGATATCATTTTTTTTTGATACTCAAGTAAAAAATTTCTTTGGATATCAGATATCGAACTTTTAAAATTTTTTAAACTCAGATATCCGAGTTGGATATCATTATCAAATATCATACACTCCAAATGCACATTTTTATGAGTAACTATTATTTAAACTAAAATAACCCAAAAAAATTGACAATTAAATAGAAAAGTAAAATGCAAACAGTAGTAGTATGTAATATAGAAGGTTGTTCAATGTCCTTAAATCCCATCTCTATCAACACAACATTCAAACTCTTCCAATTCCAAGAGGAGCACAAGAGGGCGAAAGAGGTGACAGAGACAGTACTTTACACTATCTTGCTCCCTTCATAGCCGTTTGGTTTAGGATTTAGGGTTGTGACAATTGTAAGTGCCATTAGTTGCAACCTTACTAACCTAAAACCTAACCCAATCCCTAACTTAAACTAACACCTAAACCCTAAAATTAAAACCAGATCTAGCCTGATATTCGTATCTGGGCTGCACTTGACATCAAGGATGATTCTCAAATATCAAAAATTTGAATATCACAAAAATGATATCCAGATGTTCGAATATTAACATGAATATATTCATTAAATATCAGTCATGATATCCGAGCTGATATCCAAGGTGGATATCCAGATTTCCCGGATATCCACCCAACACTAGTTTTACTACACCACAAGTGTAGCTGCTTGTTCACCCAACTTCCAAGGCCCAAAATATGAATAACCCAAGCTCTTAGGAAGGGTATTAGTACATGCCAAGAGTTGTGACAAGCAGTTTTAGGAATAGAGATTTGCATGTAGCCAATGAGACACTTGAACATGCACTCAGGAAGGTTTTAACTCTTTCCCTTGGATAATGGAGGGCGGTGTGGGCATAGGATTTTTTCAGTGTTTGTAATGTGTCGTCCAATTACGTTCCTTAGGTTCACAATGTGTTTGTACAACACGAACGGGTTTAAAACTGAAACTATGTATGATTACTACATAGTTATGAAATCTATGTTTTTGGTTGTAAAACTATCTTCCCACCCTATTATTGGCTATGCGAGTCTCACCATTCTCCTTCCATGAACTACACATAAACAACACCAAAACTATTCAAAAACCAAAAGCTTTTCCAAAATCAAAACTTCAATTCTCACAAACTTTGTATTCATATCATAACTTTGTACAAATGAAAGTGTCTCCCAAGGTCACAAACAATTCCTTATATACTAACCAAAAGGAAATTAATAAAAAAACTTCCTAAAACCTATCCACCACATGGTTCCCCAAATAATCAAAAAGAAACAAAATCACAAGGAAACAAAAATCACATGGTTCCCCATGTGATTCCACAATTAATCACAAAAAAACAACGTCACATGGTTCCCCATGTGATTCCACAATTAATCACAAGAAAACAACATCACATGGTTCCCCATGTGATTTCACAATTAATCACAAGAAAACAACATCACATGGTTCCCCATTTGATTTCACAATTAATCACAAGAAAACAACATCACATGGTTCCCCATTTGATTTCACAATTAATCACAAGAAAACAACATCACATGGTTCCCCATGTGATTCCACAATTAATCACAAGGTGCACATGACATGAGTCAAAGCACCATGACCAAATTATAGAATCCTACACCCAACTTACCCCATTAAATAATTACCTAAGTAATTGTGTAATCAAGTTACATGTTCCCCAAGGGTGTGTTTATCAAGCACGACACTTTTATCTCATATGGTTTGCCCTAAGTTCTCCCCTTTTTATATATATGTGAGCAGAAGGGAAGGCATTATATCTTCGTATAGAAGCTACTGAAATTGACAATGAATGACAATTTGGCATTAGCAATGAACTACAACGAAAGGTTAACCAAATGCCATATTTTGACCATGGAAAGTTTAGGTTTTTTTTTTAAAAATTTAATGGGCCAATGAAAAAGACTCATTCAGAAAAACAAAAAACACCTTGGGAGTCACCTCCCATCTAATTAAGAGCAGTAACAAATAGGTACCCTTAAAGAATAAGGTGAATGACAAGAGTACAACTACATCAATATCTTGGCAGCTTTGACACATGTTTGTTGAATAATTAATTGATTAATTTTGAAATTTTCATTTTGACAAATAGAATATTCTTGAAATTCAATATTTTCATTCTCAAATTTCTTTAATTTAATAAAAATTAAAAATTTCAACATTTCTGAAAATAGAAGAATTAGTGTTGAAGCTGCCAAGGTAGTAGGGTATTGTATTGTATTTTGAGAACATTCAAAATGTTAATATTATTTTGGTGATGGGCAAATTGAAAATGCCCATCACCCAAAAATAAATAAAATGAATATGTTGTGTCCCCACAACTAATTAACATGAATCACACATATTCCCCACTAAACTTGAGGAATTCCAAGTTCCCAATTTCTTTGATAATGGGTCTGTTTGAATGTTTGAACTTTGAACCACTCACTCTAAGAAAAGGGACGCACTGAACAAAATGCTAACCACCTGCACACATGGATGCGTGTTCCCAACAACAAGAGAGAAGACACAAACATAAATAAGAGGGTCTTCACCAGTACTCTTGCTAGTTCTTTTAATCTATGAAGAACCTTTAGTTTTGGTTCTGTAAAATAAATTGGAATTAAAGTTATCTACAAAGTCTCGTGGTTAGGGGATGAGTTCGGTGAGTTTGATCCTGATAGGGCATGAAATCAGTAACAGGAGCTGAATTTTTTACAAACGAAATTACCAAGGAGCAAAATTGAATTTTGCAATAATTTTGGTGCAAGAACTAGTTTCGTCCCCTATCTTTCCTTTTTCTTCAGCGCTGCACTACTCCTGCTGCATTTTCACTGCTCTCGCATGTATTACTGCTATAATTACTCTCAAACCACGTGCATTTAATCTTGAGTTTTAACATTTGATGCCTTAAGAAAATTTCATTACTTTACAGATAACAATGCATAAAGATTGAAACAGAGGTTGAGGGATGAAAGAAGGGTCCAAAAGCGGGATGACAATAACGGATTTTTTTAGTGTCTGGGTTTTGATTCTGGGTTAACACATGAATAGAATTGAGAATCTGGTTACAGGCAATGTTTGTTTTATTTTTGTGGCGAATTTTTCGCAACCTGGCGACAAAACAAAGCGCTGGCGAATCCTACAAAGGGATTTTTGAGATTTAAAAACAAATTCGCCATATCTTGACCAAAATAAACTTAGAAGTCGTCAGACTTAGACAGTGTGTTCCTGAAGGTCTCCAGAACTAGGCAGGATTCCCCAAAAAAATCTACTAGTCCACCAGGACAGTCGCCATTTACTGCTAATTAATGCTGAGGATCCTAGCCAGTGCACCTACTTGAGGAATTTGGAAAAGAATACACTGGGTCCAGGTTCAATTCTTCAAAACAATAAGTTTCAATTTCAATTTTGGTTCTGCAAATCAGTCCCATTTTGGAACCAGTTGGTAGTAGATATCTCAGAGTGATGTAATCAATCAATGGTTAACTGCCGGCTAACCCTTCATTGTAGTCCATTTATTTCACAGTAAAAAATCCTGATTTTGGTTCCAGTTCCACACATGAATAACATCAGGATTGTAATTGGAGGTTTGGCTCATTAAAAACTTCTGATTTTGGTTCTGAAAATCTGACCCAAATTGGATCCAGTTCTTATTGTCTAGAACTGGTGGGTCTTACAGGTTACCTGCCAAAGATGGTACCCGCCTAACAGTGATCTTCACCATCCAACTACTTGTCCTCTGAGCTTCTTAACAACATTTATATGTCACCACCATTCAGGTCTCATGCTAATAAATAAGGTCTTCTGTTTGTCCACAGTGTCTATATATGCACTGGCTTTTGGGACTGGCTTTTGGCCCATGCTGGTCTAAAATCAAGTGCTTCTAAAAGTCCACCAATTTTACTCACCTGGGGCCACCTTATCAAGATCATGGAGTGAGAAGAGATGATTGCTTACAAGTTGTAGATCAAAACCTCTTTACCTTGCAGCTCCTGCCTCTGATATGTGATTGTCTAGCAAATAAGTAGGATCATATTATTGGCTGAGAGTAATGAACTTTATTGGTCTTGCCTACCAAGGCAAGGATTTTGTGTTTAGATTCATTGTAGAGTATAGTAGCTTAAGAGGTTTTGGCCCCTAAGTAATAGGTCTATTTTGATATGAGGATTTTTGAAAGATGATATTTTGGCTTGTGTTGAAACTTAAGATTAGTTATAGAGTTAAGATATTGTGAAGGATTTTGGTTTCTTTTAGAGGATTTTTTGAAGATTATATTTTCACATGGTGAAATATTTGAGTTTTCATAATCCTTCTTTTGCCTTAAGATACTTTTTAATGTAAATGGCAAGGCCACAGTGTGACACACCCCTTGTTGGCATTGTGAACTGGTCATTGGGTTTTCTTTTTCAATTTTGTGGTTTCGAAAGTTTGGTGAATTTTTTAAATTGTTTTGCATTTTTTTGGGAATTTACACTAAAAGTATTTCCAAAAATTTGAAAAACAATTGTTGCCACAATGCAAAAATTTGCATCAAAAAGGTTATTGAGTGGTCATTGGTTTCAATCATGGGAGGCACCATCCTTCTTGTTGTCGTCTAACTATGTGGTTATGGCTCATAGTTGTATGGGCAACATCTTGGGGCCTTGTGAAGAGTGTTGTATTTTCAATCAACTAGATTGCAATTTCTCCTTTTGGAATGAAATCATTTTTTGGCATTAAAAGTGCTAATTCACCGATTACAATTTTGTTGTCCAACATTTTCCAACAGCAACAAAGGAATTAGGATTTAGGCTTGTGGGGAAAGCCATCAAACCTAGCATCTCCTTCCATTATCTTGTGGTCATCAAAGTTTTTCACTTGACAACAAGGTAATGGAAAGTGACTAAAATCCTTGTTGTAGGAATAGTCTTCTTCCATGGGAAAGTGCAATTGTTTTAGAAATGTCTACATTATTAATGTTGGGAATATTGGAACATTTTGGATGAAAAATCATATGTCAAAGCATAAAAACCTTTCAACACTGGAAAGATTGTGTTAATCATGTTGTTCTTTGCTCGTTGCATGCAAGAATTATGGAATGTTGTGCTACAATCCTTTTAGATCTTCTTTATGATGTTACAACATTGTTTTGTTTTATAACTTTACATAAGGATATCACATCCCTCTTCTCGCACATTCTAAACAATGTTTCTAACTATAAAAAATGTCAAAGAAATATAGCAATCTAATGATGCAAGAGGATCATGTGGAATTTCAAAGAATGTTTGAGTTTCCATTTGCACCTTTGATTACTTGTGTGATTTTTTGATGTCAAAGCTCAAATAAAATCTTCTTTAATGTTTTGTAAGCATTTTTGGGTAGAAGCTAGAGGGAAAAAATAGGTAGCCATTTTGCAAACAAATTGAGCATTGGAAATTGTTCATTCAATATTTCAAAATTGTTTGAATTGAGTTCATTTTTCCAAAGATTTTTAGAAGATTTGTTAAAAGTATGCTTGCTTGTTAGCACATCATTTGCAATGGCTAAGTTAGAAGATTTTGAAAGAGTGAAATGGGGTTTTGAATGCTTACAAAAAATATTACCACAAGTTTGTGGAGCTAAACTCTCATTTAGAGCTATCAAATGATGAAATATTTACAAACTTTTTTTATAAAGACCATAATTACAATTATGCGGTTCAAGAAATTGTAGATTCCAATGTGCAATTATTAAACATATATTTGTAGGCTTTCTAGGAGTGATGTATTTCAATGGATGTTATCAAATTCTAAAGTCTACCACATAATGGAAATAGACCATTGCTTGAATGCCCCCTATTTAGACAAATTCAAGGGATTTGGATCCCTAAACATATTATAGCAAATGTTAAGTACATAGAGTTATAATGGTTATTTGTGTCATTTCCAAGTTGAAATCTTCATGTTATCCATGAAAATGTCAATTTCACACATCACAACCATCATAATTGTGGTTGAACGTGCATTTGAAAGATTGAAAATTTTATGGTGTATATTAGTCCATCTAATTTGGAACCTTGATGTCAAGCTCATATTGAAATTAATTTGTGTATGTTACATATTGCACAACATATTGTTGCAACATGTTGATATAGTAGATGATGTTTTGTTTCATCATGGGCACCATAATAAAGGTCAATGTAAACAAATCTCTCAATGTGTTGAAGTAGAAAAGGTTGAAATCATTCAAAAAATAACTATGGAACACTTGGTGCTTGTAGAAGTTCATATGTAGGTTATGGCAACATATTAGAATCATTACAAATGTCTTGTTTTGTTTTGCATTTGAACATTTTCTTATAGACTTTGCATATATGGTTCAAAAAAAATTTAAATGATTTTGAATGTTATTGGAGTTCATCTTGGGCAATTGGGTATCTTTTAACAATCTTTGAAAATCCACACATTTTTGCATGAAGCAAAATTTGCTAAAACATTTCAAGAAAATGGGTGTGTTAATTTTGACAATCATGTATTGCAAACTGATAGTTGTAAACATTGGTGGGATTATGAAACAAGTTGAAAATTTCAAGTAGAATTCCCGATAAATGAGAACACATGAAAAATTGAAATGTAGAATGAATGTTAGGTATAGTTTACAATGAATAGTTGTTATATCATACTCTTAGAAAACTTCAAAGTGATAGATGGGTATTCACAAGCTAGAGTGATCCACTTTTGACAAACTTTTGAGTCCTTAAAAATATTTTTCATAATTTATTTATTGGTCAACAATGTAAGTTGTGAATTTGCAAAAAAAATAATCCATTTTTCCAAAAAGTTATTATTGATTTCCCTTTAATACATTTAAAGATATAATGTTTGTGAAAATTTTCATAAATATTTCCCAACATTCATGTCTTTAGGGACTTTGCCATTTTCTTTAAAACAAATTTAAAAAGTACATTAAAAACTTACATGCCATGTTGAAATTGTTTAAAAGCCCTTTTTGAATTGCTAATCACATCTATGAATTTTGAAAAAAAGATAACATCATTCATTAAATTTTTTGTTCAAGATAAGTCCATTTTCAAGTTTTATGTGGATTGTCACACTACACATCATTGAAAAGTTTTCATTTGGTGTTAAACATTAGGTTTCAAATAATTCCAAGATTGTATAAGGGTAAAAGCACAATGCAATGATTTTTTATGAAAATCATAATGGTAGTTTTTTCGAGTTAATTGAGTTTTGTTGTATACAATTCAAATGCATTTGAAAAATTGGTTAAAAAAATGAAATAAAAAACTATAGTTATTAGTATATGGTTTCACCTTGGTAACCAATTATGTAAGAAACAAGTTTCATATATGGGTAAACAGGTAGGAAAATAGATAACTACTAAATAAGTAGATGGTTTATACTTAGGTAAGGGCTGTTTTTACCACCTACCTACTAACAACCTCCTAGTGGGTTGTTAGTAGGTAGGTAATAAAAAAAAGCAACTGAGTTAACCACCGTGGTTACCTAAGGAACTAGAACCCAACAGAAAACTGTCTCCTGACCATTTACCATACATCCTTCATGGTGCACTGGTGGGTGTTGGTTCACTGTGGCCAAAAGATTGTACTTTAACTAATATCCATACTTTTTACCCTTATGGTTCTTAGATTATTTGTTTTACACATTTGTTATTTCTTGTGATGTTTTGCCAAACACCCCCTTTTTCTTGAAAAGCTTTTTAACCTTAAATAAATTGTAAAGCATTCAAGAAAACATCATCCATTCTAATGACTTAATGCACCTTAGTTGTCAAAGCAAAACTACTTTCTGTTTGTGTCTATAAATGATTTTTGAAAAATTCAAAAAACCAAAAACTTTTCAAACTTGTGGCTCTTGAAGGTCCGTGTGTTGCAACAACCTTGAACTATACTTTCGATTCTCTCCTATAAACACTCGAAAAAAAACTCAAAAGAGTAAGCTTAGTCATTGCAACTATAGTACCAAAAATTCTCTTGAAGCTTTTCCACTATAGGTTTGTAGTTGGGGGCTTGTTATAAGGAACTTTCAAAAAAGACTCTTAAGATAATGATGTTCCCATTAAAAAAATTGACAAATGTCAATGTTTAATGACTAACAATTTGATTCACAATTTTCATAGATATGTATTTTGGTCAACCCTTAACTTACATAATTGTGAGATGATTGTGATCATAATTGGATTTTGAATTACATATGAAAGGTTGTTACTACATTAGTGAATGCCTAATGGAAAGTCTATATATGTCCTTATTGCCAACTAAAAAAAGTGTAGGGTATATGTATATATATATATATATACATTCTTTTATCACAACTTTATTCCATGGGTACAACATGAAGTTTCATAATGTTTTCTTGAAAAAGTTTGCTTAATTCACACAATTGAAGCACATTGCAGATCTTAAATTTTATACAAGAATTCTAGACAGTTTTATTAATTGATAATAATCTTCCACATGGCTTGAAAATCTTAAGAAACATATGACTTACTTAAAAAACTTAGACTATCAACTTATTTAGAGTGAACAAAAAAAAAAAAAACAAAAAACCCAACAATTTTAAAAAGCAACAAAAAAAAAATTAAAAAAACTATAAAAAAAAAAAACAAAAACAAAATATAAAAAAAAATATATTT
>Ga0116227_10004271_pt1 | contig 31089 bp, 24 predicted proteins | sample S1TSphgellanicum_FD_89693 | JGI IMG/M metagenome (GOLD analysis project Ga0116227, IMG submission 89693) | Host-associated microbial communities from peat moss isolated from Minnesota, USA - S1T2_Fb - Sphagnum magellanicum MG | ecosystem: Host-associated > Plants > Peat moss > Unclassified... | reverse complement strand
TCCAAAGCTCCAATACCAGGCAAGCATCCCTAGATACTACTGCTACCTGGATCCACATCTCCTCCTGTTTTCAGGGTTGTTGCCCAAAACTTATCACATTACAAAAAATGAATGATTCTTCCCAAGTCTTCACCTCATTCTCTCTCTCTCTCTCTCCCTGTCTGGGCTCCAAATCTCTTCTCTGATGGATTTGTGTTGAATGTTGAAATCTACTTCATTAGCCAGCATAGAGCAATTGAATAAACCAGCTGCTTGCTTGCCATGCTTGCTCCCCATTCTGTGTTGAATCATGTATTTGCAGAACAGACATCTTTTATTCCTCAGTGTGTTTGATTACAGACACGGAAAGGTCACCATGATGGGATTGCACAGAAGATTCTGCAGAGGTTTGCAATGGCATTGGATATAGTCAAGATGCATGTCAGGCTGTTTTTGCTGATGAATTTCTGAAACCCATGTGTTCTACAAGTCACAGATCTGCTGCACTTCTGTAGGAGGAGAAAGATGATCTGATGCAGACTTTTGAGCTTTGACTTAAGATTCAGAAGTTTGAGGATGTGGTGTTGCTCGCCTCCAGCAATTTCACCACAGTTCCCATGGTGGGTCGAGAAGCAGGATCATCCTGAATGCAAGTGAGAGAGATTTCAATGAGCTTGATGGCTTGTTGCTTGTCAAATTCCTGACCCAGTTGTGCATCAATCAACTCCAGCAGCTTTTCAGTGTTCCCTTGCAAAGACAATGCCTTGGCAGGAACATAACATTCTTCACTCTCTTGTAGATTCTCAACATCTGCAATGTTGAGATTCCTCCTGCCAGTGCAAAGCTCAAGCAGCACCATGCCAAAGCTGTACACATCACTCTTTGGCGTTATGGGAGCATTGAGCAGCAACCATTCTCTTGCAAGGTAACCGCGAGTTCCTCTCATATTGCTAATCTTATTGCTGCGATCTTTCTGTAGCACTTTGGATAACCCAAAATCTGAGAGCTTTGCCATCATATGCTCATCAAGAAGAATATTTTCAGGTTTGATGTCGCAGTGAATGATCTGTCGGCTGCATCCTTCATGAAGATAAGCAAGACCTCGTGCCACTCCCAGAGCTATGGAGTATCTTGTGCTCCAATCTAGCAGCAGCACCTCAGGTCGGCTTGTTGGCTGGTCATTGAGGTCATGATGATCTGATCTAAAGAGGGATCGATCAAGTGAGCTTGATGCCATGTACTCATAGACGAGTAATCGATGCTGTGCTTCCATGCAGAAGCCTCGCAACCTGACAAGATTCACATGGTTTATGCTACCAATTGTTGCGACTTCCGCTTGAAACTGCTTCTTCCCTTCACCTGTATAAGCTCCTTCCAATTGCTTCACTGCTACTTGAGATTTGTCAGGCAGAGTTCCAGCATACACAGAACCAAAACCACCTGCACCCAGCTTCTCTTTGAAGTTCTGTGTCACTGATTGCAACTCCTTGTAAGTGAATCTTGGTGGTAAACTCGGCAGCATACCAAACAATTTCTCCTCTTCTTGCACTTGATTGCGGGCTTTTCTCTTCTGCCTTGATCTATACCACCAGATACAAACTACAATCCCAATGAGCATGCAAAAGAGACCAGCAGCAATTGCAACAGCTATCTTCATCTTCATTGCTGTTGAGCCAACCTCCTCACTGCCAAATTGTGCAGGAACAACAGATCCCGGTGAAGAAGGTGGAGGATTTGGTGTGGGGTTTGTCTGATTGACAAGGATCTTCAAGAACATGAGCTGATTTGGATCTGAGGTTCTCTGGATAGTTTGGACACGCCCTGGAATGTGGAAACAAGAGCCTGTATCGCTGTAATAGAAAGCAGCAACACAAGAACAGTTCTGCAGACATAAAGATTTGCATTCCTCGAGATCCAGATCCTCGAGTGGTTTTGAGTATTTGTTTGATGTGTAGTCAAATCCCACTGCCACTGACGATGATGATCCCATATCAAGGAATCCATAGGATAAGCTGCTGCTGCTGCTGCTTTTGCTACTAGAGTTGTCAGCAGCTGCTGATGAACTGCATGAGTTCTGATCCGGTACTTGTACAACCAAAGAAAAACAGCCTTGACTTAGATCTGAAGCATTCACAGGTTGGAAGGATGAAAGACAAGAGCAGGTGCTATTTGAGCTGCAGATACCATATGATCCACAGAAATTGGGGTAGTCATAGCCTGTGCTGAGAGCTGTGAAGGTGGTGTCATAGGATTCTCCCTGCTGAAGAGAGTAAGTGTGGAGATTGCCATCAGAATCCAACTGCATGTAAGGGAAGCCGGCCGCAGATTCTCCAGATGGATACTGGTAGATCACACTACCATCTGCAGCATACAACACAATGCTGGCATCTTCTTGTCCAGTGCTTGCATATGCTACATCTGTGAGATTGCCTCCAAAGTTTGTCTGGTTCAGACTCCAGTAGCACAAGGAATTGCTGCTGCTCATGTTGTCGAAGTTTGAGTAGAGACGAAGATCTCCATTCTCCAACACCATGGAGTAGATCCCACCCGCAAAGTCATTCTGTGTTGTACTTGCCGCCACTGCTCTCATGCCTGATCTACATACATCTCCCCCATCTACCTGATTTTATCCTTGACCCTCATGAAGCAGAAGAAGAAGAAGAAGAAGATGATGATGATGATAATGACAGCAAAAAAAAAAGGAATTGCAGGAAATGAGGTAAGTGTAAGCTTCACAATAGTACCTGAAATGCTGTGAATACAGAATCTGTGAATTGGGATGGTCGAAGCTTTGCCAGATGGAGTTATTCTGGGCATCGAGAAGCACCAAGTTGCCAAAACTGGTGAGGTACATAAGCTGTACACCCATACCTTCAGTGCCAGAATTCCAAAGAAGCGTCTGATTTTGTGGAGCAGTTCCGGCAGTAGTATTAGTATTCCCTGAGACCAACAACAGCTGCAGATCGCCATCACCTGTAAACTGCAAACTGCAGCTTGTTGTTGTCGAGTTCGCTGTGCCTGCTGCATAGCTTGTATCTAGAAGTGCACTCTGGTTGTAATAATTTGCTACCCACATCAGTGGGTATGAGCTTAGGGAGCTTGTCGAGTACATCTGCCGGATTGTAATTCTCGGAGGTGCGACTTCTAGCGACAAAATGTAGTTATCAGATTCCAGGATTGGTGTCATCAATGCTGAGTAATTGCAATCTATGATTGTCCCAAGTTTTAGCCCCACTGTCGATGGCAATGGCACAGCTGCTGCTGCTGCTGCTACTCCTACAGAAGCTTGATCCTCAATAACAGCAAGAACTACTAGGACACAAACCATGCACACGTACTTTGCAATGAACTGCAAGCAGAAGAATGACAAGAATGATTCTGTGGACTGTTGTGTAAGAAAGTTCTCTCCCTTGCAATCTCTTCCATGATTCCGAGCTTTCCTCAACAAAAGTCCAGGAAAGAATTGTTCACCCATCTACTTCAAATCCTTTCTCATCAACTCAAGTTCACACAGTTGATCACAACATGGGGACCATCAACCACAAGAAACACGCTTGGATCGTCAGCATCTCTTGCAATCTTCAGAGTTTTACAAGACCCAGGTGCAAAGTCATGAATTTCTTGCAATCTTCAGAGCTTTTGCAAGACCTGAAGATTCAAAATATTCTCTGCCAAGATTTGCGATTCATTTGCAAGTAAGTTCCATAAAAGAAAAAACACACGTTGAAGTGGTAACTGAGAAAGAAGCAAGATTGTTGAAAAAAAGGGAGTGAATGGGCAATTTCCTGCTAATGCAATCTAAACCTTCTTCTTCTTCAAGAGCTGTTGCTACTGCTGCCCCAATGGATCTTCTTCTTCTCAAGAGCAGCAGCTGCTGCTGCCAAAAGAAATCTTCTTCTTCTTCTTATTCAAGAGTTGCTGCTGCTGCCACTGCCAAAATGGGTCCTCTTCTGCTGCTTCTTCAAGGGCAGCTGTTACCCAAGTAAGTTTTCTTCCTCTTCTTCTCCCTCAGGCATGACTGCAACAAAAAACCATTGCAAATCATCTGAAGCTCTCTCTCTCATCTCTCTCTCTCTCTCAAATCTTACATGTGATCTGTGTTGAAGTCTTTTGCTATGTTCTTGGTAATTGAGTTTGGACTTGGTCTCATCCTTTCCTTTTTTTTCAGCATCCTTCTAAGCTCTGTATCTACCAAGAAAATTCTTCTTCTTCTTCTTCTTCTGCTGCTGCTTGTGTTTTGTCTTTTGCAATAAAGTCTTGTCAAGTTTTTTCATCAGTCCTTTTTAAAACTAAATCACATATCTTATTTTATATACATGTACATATATAATCAACTAGTTGTGTTTGCCCCCCATACATGCTTGGTAAAAGCTAAAATCATACATGCATGTCTACTATCTTAGGGCAATAATAAAATTTTATAACATAAAAAGGCAACAACAATACAAACAAATTAATCAATTAAAAAGTAATTTCAATATGGATTTTTTAAATTAAATATTCATCAAAGCCTTATTGAATTTTAAAAAATAACATTAAATCAATTAAAAACATTTCTATCTCAGAAAAAAAAATTATTAAAATTTTAATTCATTTAAAAATTGATGTGTTTTATTTTAATCAATTCTTGCATAATCTTTCAAATCACTTTTTTAAGAATCTCATTTTAATAAGATTTAAAAGAATTGAAGCTATTATTTTTATGTCTATCAAACAAATTTCATTTGAAAAATTAATCACCTGAATTTTTTTAAACATTTCATAGTGATATGAAACCTCGGGATACAAAAAGGCAAGTGACAACCTAAAAAAATAAAATAAAATATAAAGGCATGATTAAATCAGTTACCCAACATTCATATTTTGAAAAGAAACCCAACAAGAAATCCAACAAGTAGATTAGTAGACTTCAAAACAACCCATCAATTGGAGGGGTGCACCCAAAATCTACACGCGTCCATTAGCTTGGGGCAATAAAAATAGTAACAATAAAAAAGCCCAATCTAATGGATGAGAAGAGGAAAAATAATGGGGACTTTATGACAAATTGTGGTGATAATCTTTCAGTAGACTCAACTATCCAACACTGTGTCCCACACTCCAACACTTCAGTGCAAGACCTTAGAGCTTCGGTGTTGACTATTGAGAACATCTTGGACTGTGCTTGTGTCAAGTGTCAGCCATCATAGAAGTGAATACAAACTTCTCCCAATTAGCAGCAAAATTAGTTGAATTCACGCTAAAAACAAAACAAAATTTTCCACAAACATTCTCAGTACATGACTTTTCTCCCCTCCCCACTCACCCCCAACGAAAAATGTTGCATCTTGTTCCACTTTGTTGAAAAATCTTAGGAATCAAACAAACATTGGTTCTCATGTATATTTTTTCTCAGAATAAAATAACCTCTAATTCCGAGTTTTTGAAATCTTTCAAAGATTCTATGGGTATCATAAATGACCAACGATTGACTTATTAATCTCATAAATGAATCACTTAGGTCATGACATTTTAAATTAGGATTCATCCAATCCTCTTCAAGTATTTGATATGTTTTTCAATAACAAAATAATGACATTGGGACAAGTTACTCTAGTATAGTCAAGGCAATATTTTTCAAGAGTAGTTGCTACCCATTTGGGCTTGCTTTCCTTCTCTTTTCCCTCGATGATTGCAACAAAAAAATCATTGCAAATCATCTCAAGTTCTCGCTGTCTCTCTCTCTCTCTCTCTCTCAAATCTTTCTCTCATCTCTCTCTGGGATCTTACATGTGACTTTTGTTGAAGTCTTTACCATGTTCTTTCTAATCATAGTCAACCCAGCAACAACAATATGGGTGGCAACACGGAAACAAAATTTATGAGGTTTAGCACTGGTGAAACCTTCGTGGAGGCAACAACATTTTCCTTTTATGACAACTAAATAGTGAACTCCTCTAAGAGGAGATTACCTTCCTGATGTTGCATGGTTCTTTCATTCATGGGCCAACAACATTGTCCCTGTTATGACAACTAAATAGTGAACACCCTCTACTCTAAAAGGAGGCACCTTCCCAATGTTGCACGGTTCTTTTGATTTTGTTAAGAACCTTGCGTGAGTTTTGTTTTGTCCAATTTTGTGGTTTCCAAATTTTGGTGTGAAGTTTTTTGGAAGTAGTGGTAGCAGAAATAAAGTCAATTCTTGCACTTAAAAAGCAAAACTAAATTTCTCAAAAGAATAGTCAGTCGCTAGGTGACCAAACTTTGGCCCCAAAACAAAATGCTGCAACAAAATGCTGACAGTGGCAAGTGGGTTACGCTTCGTAGTCGTTGCTGACAAAGTTTCAAGTTGGCAAACTTTTATTTCTCGAATATTTGTCCATCCCTTTTAATGGGTTGTAGAAATCTTTTTTTTAATTTGTTAAAGATGGATTCAGAAATATTTGCCTTTAAAATGATGGATGGAAATTAGAATCGATCAGCCATCTAGACAATATTAACACCTAGGATTTTCCCTTTTGTGATCAGTGTATTTTTCTCCCAGCTTTGGCAGGTGGCAAGAGTGAAGAAAATTGTCCATTTTTCACTGTATATAGTAAAAAAAGTGCACTGAATTTTCTAAAAACCTCCAACTTTTCACAATTTGGTGTGTCCCAAAGTGCCGAAAATTCGAAAATTAAGAAATAAGCAACAAAGAACCCTGGCCCCCCCCTTGTGGTATTATTTTCCGTGTGTAAAAGCAGCTCCTCCTTATCAGCAATAAAATTCAGGTTAATTCATGAAACTAAGGTTCAAATAGGACTATGGAAGATAACACAATGGGCAGTGTCACCATGAAAATAAATGAATTAGCCATTTGATTGAAACATCCACAATCCAAATTGGGCTATTAACCGACCAGGTATGACAGGGAATTTTTTCTAAGTGTACCCCTTTAGTCTTGCCCACCCACTGGGATCAGTACTTGTTTTTTCAAATTTGTGAAGTGGGTGGATTGGCGATCATGCACAAGAGGACTTGGCCCCAATAATTTGGCAAGAGGTCAAAGAGGGAGTTAGAAACACATGAGATTCCCCTCATAAAAGCGGCCACTTGTTGGAACTTAATGTTTAAATATGGCAGCTTCAGTTTTTTTCCCTGATGATATGGTGACTTGGGCCCATTTTTCCAAACAAAAACCCTTTGTACCTTTGGTGATCCCATATTATGCTTTTCTTTGTCAAGCAACTTTCATATAAAAATGTTTAAATTTTCATTTTATTACAAGTTTTATGTGTTAGGATGACTTCATGACATACAGATACACTGAATATTTGTTTTCATATCTGCCAATTGAAATTTTCAGCAAATTAGGCAATGTTGTCTTGAAATGTTTTACACTTTCAACAATTTTGTCCCTAGAATTTCTGAATTCTTTGAACATCCTAATTTGCAATTAATTTATGTTGAATCTAACTATAGTATACATTTTCACTGCTTGTACCGGTACACCAAATGATTCTATTGACAATGTCAATGGGGTACTCTTTAATTAAACTGCTACTTGCTAATTTCAATGACAACATCTGAGGCTGCAATTTTTTTCTTGCCTACTTCTAGTAACCTATGAATGGAGCAGAGATTGAAGTTGAAGCTTTTTTGCTAAGACACAAAAACCCAAACAACTGTATGTAGCTCAAGAATCAAGTGGTGTAGTCAGACAAGACAAGAACAGAGAAGAGAAGAAAAAAATTATTGGGATCACAGACTTGCCACAGAAATGTCAAAAAGAGATGGTGCAAGAGTCAAGGGGATGATGATGAGGGTGGGGACACAGAGGACAGCAAAGTCTAAGTATGGGTGTGGGAGAACAACCCAGTTCAACCCAGTTGACTGGTTTTCTAGATAAAAGAGTCTACAAGAACTGTTAGGTAATCATGAGCACTTTGGAGCAACTAAAAAATCGCAAGCAATGGTATAAGTGTTGTTTTTTTTTTTCCTGTTGGTTCGTCATTATTCTTCAGCTGTGAATCTTCAAGTATTAGTTAAAATGCATGTGTCTAGAATGCATTCTTCTAGCTCAAGGGGCAGCAACAGAGGCAGAAATTTTTCTCATCAGGTTTTAGTTGAAGATTTGATCTCTTTGTCATGCAAACAGCAGAGTTGGAACATCACGGTCAGACTTATTGACATGCATGAGAATTGAGGAGCTTCATAGTCACAGTTTGTATTTGAGCATAAAAATTGCAGACAGGATTTGACTCTCTGATCATCACCTCTTCAATTTGAGCTTTACATTCATTTTTGTTGAGAATGTACATATGAGTGAGCAGTGGTTGCAGAGATTGGAGTTGAAGGGAGGGAGAAGATTCAAGTCCAAATCATGGGGTATTCAGTTTTGGAAACTAATAGACTCACAAATTGGTGTGGACTACTAGAAATGGCAATTTTGCTTATATGCACCATAGACTTATTGCAATGTGCAACAACAGCTGCAGCAAGAAGAGCAGATGCACAGGTAATGACAAGCCAACAACAGAATAATACTAGTATAGCGGGACTAGGTTCAGAGTGGCATGTGACAAAACCAGGGCAAAACCTTACCATCCTTCAGTCGCCAAATGCAACATTTGTGTTGGAGCTAAGCTTGGTGAACGACAGCAACAATACAGTATCATGCTTGGCATCAATTCAGCATGCAGCATCAGGACTCCAAGTGTGGGTTGCCAATTTCTACAACACCACAAACTCCACTTACTCATATTCTGCTGCAAACTTGGTAAGTCTTTCAGTTCTCACCAAAAGCACCAAACATCAATAATCATTTTATCCTGGTAGACATTATTATTCATCACCATTCGCAAACTGGTCCAGTTCAGATCAAACCCATGTAGAAGCAATGTCCAATACTTGAAAACCTCACAATCGGTGCTCTTCACAAAGGAAGAAGTTTCTTTTTTACATTCAATGGTCAAACTGTTCAAGCAATTTTTTTTTCTTGTCACCTTTTGCTCAAAACCCAACATCCAATTTCTTGCCACCTTTGTTTTGCTTTACACACAAAACCCAATTTCTTTCCACCTTTCCTTTGCTTGAAACCTGACATCCAATTTCTTGAGAGACCTTTTGCTTCAAATCCAACATCCAAGATCTTGTCGCCTTTTGCTGGAAACCCAACATCCAAATTTCATGCCACCTTTCTTTTGGTTCAAACACAAAATCCAATTTCTTTCCAGCTTTCTTTTGCTTGAAACCCAGTATCCAATTTTTTTCTGCCTTTCTTTTCCTTGAAACCCAACATCCAAGTTCTTGCCACCTTTCATCTACTTGAAACGTGGCATCTGATTTTCTTCATAGTCTAAAACCTTACCTTGTCAGATAATTTTTCCTTGGAGAGGGAGGTGCAAGCAGAATTGCAGCAAATTTCTCTCTCTACACCCAGCAATGTAGTTTCTTTGCAGTCTCAAAACTCCCCCCAAATGGGTGTTATGATGTGAGTTTATCATGTTGTAAATTTTGCTGCAATTCTTTGTGCAACTGCAAACAGAATTGCAGTCTGGTGCTTGGAGGAAATGGCAATCTGATCATGATGATGATGGAGAACAACAACACAATGACGGCAACAACTTGGAGCAGCAATACAGGAAGTGAAGGCGTGACAGCAATGCAGCTACTGGAGAATGGAAACTTAGTGCTTAGTGCAACAACAACAAAATCCAATGTGGAAAAAAACAATTCAGAGGCGGTGGTATGGCAGAGCTTTGATTACCCAACAGACACCATCATAACAGGCCAGCAGCTGAAGAATACGAGCTACATGTATGCAGCAATGAGCACTCAGGCTCATTTGTCAGGAGAAATGTACTCTCTGAGAGTGCAAACCTACACAAACGATTTATCATTGTTCGTAGATTTCAATCCTCCATCTGATTATCTACTTCTTCCAATCCCTGCAGTAAATGAATCCTTTGGTGCCAACCGATACTGGACAGCAAACACTGAGTCTTATATGCCAACAAACGCTTGGGTTTGTTGTCTTGGAAGCTATGCAGAACTGAACGATGGATTGACTGTCTATGACTCACAAGGCGACAGCATCATCTCAACTTCCAGCAACAATCTCAATCCGAATCTCACCTTCCTTGAATATGCCAGAGTTTTGCCTGATGGAAACCTGCAGAGCTTTGTTTTCAGAGATGGGCAATGGAAGCTCAATTTTGAAGCACTTACAAATCTTTGTCGCTTACCCAACGCTTGTGGAAGCTATGGCATTTGTGATGAAGAAGAAGCTGCTGCTGTTGTTGCAGGAGTTTCAAGCTCTAGCAGCAAAAGCTTTTGTCATGGATGTCCTCCAGGGTTTCATGCCATAAACCAGACAGATCTGAGCATGGGTTGTGAAGCTTTGGAGGTTTTGGTGGAGAGCTGCACTACTGCAGCTGCTCCAGCTGGAGGAAGAGGAAGAGCTTCATCACCAGCCATTGAGCTTGTGAACCTCACAGGAGTTTCCAACTCTGCATTGCTCGACTACTACTTCGGTGGTAGTCTAAATCCTGTGTATCCTTACCTGCAAGTAGACCTGGATCATGGTGCAGAAGCTTGTGAGTCTCTTTGTGAAAGCAATTGCTCCTGTTCTGCTGCTCTTTACAATCCTGATTCCTCTGCTGTTCTTTACAATTCTGATTCCGCAGCTTGCTTCCTCTTGCCTTCTGCTCTTGGAACCTTGATGCAATCTCCCTCTTACGCCAACCAAACCCTCTTCATCAAAATCCCTAAAGGATCCCCATTGTCTGAACCTCCATCTCCGTCTCCGTCTCCTTCAGAATTCCATTCCAAATCCCCAGAAGCTGCTCCAAGTCCAAGCTCTGAATCTTCTTCTTCCCCATCCACAACAAATGGCAACAACAGTAGCAGCAGAAACCCTAGCAGCAGAGATTCTTTTTCCTTGTCGACACAGAAGAAGGCAGCAATCGGTGTTGCAGTGGGTGTGATGGCAGTGCTCCTGGTTCTTCTATCTGCGATTTTCTTGCACAGAAGAAGAATGCAGCAAGCACAACAAGAGATGGCAGAAGACGAGTCCTTCCTGGAAACCCTTCCGGGACTGCCGCCGCGGTTTTCCTACAAGGAGCTGATGATCGCCACGAGCAACTTCAGCAAGAAACTGGGCAAAGGAGGATTCGGATCCGTCTACGAAGGAGTTCTTGATGGATCCGGAGGAGGAGGAGGAGGAGGAGGAGATCTCACTTCTGTCTCCGCGGCGGCGGCGGCTGCTTCGGAAGAGGATCAACAACAACAACAGAAGAAGATCACCACCAACACCAGAAGAGTTGCAGTGAAGCAGCTGGAAGACATTGAGCAAGGAACGAAAGAATTCCGTGCAGAAGTCGCCACCATCGGCAACATCTCGCATGTGAATCTCGTCCCTTTGCGCGGGTTCTGCATGGAAGGAACTCGCCATCGCCTTCTGGTTTACGAGTTCATGCCCAATGGCTCTCTGGACAAGAGATGCTTCCGAAAACAGAATAAGAAGAAGACGGAAGCGGCGAGCACCTCTGCTGCTAGGGTTTCTGAGGAGGCGGAGGAGGAGATCCTTCTTCTTGAGGATCCTTCTTCTTCTTCTTCCTTTCCGGTGCTGGACTGGGAGACGCGGCGGGAGATTGCAGTGGGGACGGCGAGAGGATTGGCGTACTTGCACGAGGGTTGTAGCTCTCGCATCATTCACTGTGACGTGAAGCCGGAGAACATTCTTCTGGACGAGGAAATGCGGCCGAGAGTGGCGGATTTCGGTCTGGCGAAGCTGATGCGCAGAGATCAGAGCTACAGAGTGACAACCATGCGAGGTACTAGAGGATACATGGCTCCTGAATGGCTCAAAGACGTGCCCATCACCGAGAAGAGCGATGTGTTCAGCTTTGGTATCGTGCTCTTGGAGCTCGTCAGCGGGAGACGCAACTTCGATCTTAGCTTGGGTGAACGAGAGAAGTGTTTTCTTCCCGCTTGGGCTTTCTCTTTGCTTGAGAAAAATGGACGAAACACGCTGCTGGAGATTGTCGACGAATCTCTGCAACTCTCACGAACATCCAAGAGCATGCATGAGGAGCAAGAGGAGGAGGAGCTTAATCTTCAGCAGCAAGCTTGTCTCAACATGATTCTGGTTGCCCTTTGGTGCATCCAAGAGGAGATTTCTTTGAGACCTAAGATGAGTACAGTACTGAAGATGCTGGAAGGTGATGCGGATATTGTGGATCCTCCTGTTTGTTCCTATTTCTTCATCGATTCCTGGCTCGGATCACCCTCTGCTGCTTCTTCTTCTGCTGGTGCTGGTGGTGCTACTTCTTCTTCTACTGCAGATGAGGTGCAGATGGCATTCACATCAACACAAGAATCGCAAATCACGGAAGTGGTTCCTAGATGACAAGAGAGTTGCCAGTGTCAGTACCAGCTTCCTTCAAAGATGGTATGTAAGAGAGGACTCAGTATCAGTACGAGCTTCCTTCAAAGGCGGGTGGATGTAAGAGAAGATTCAGGAGTCAGAAGAAGTCACGTAGCAACAAAACCCAATTCCACACACAGCAACAACAGCAACCAGAGCAGCTTAAAGAAAGGATGACGGCAGCAACAAGTGCAGCTTCACCAAAGGACAGCAGCAGCAACAAGAGCAGCTTATCAAAGGACATTCATTGCAGCAAGAGATTCAGGACTAAGAAATTGCACACAACAAAATCCTCAATCCAGACACATTAGCAGCCGCACCTTCTTCAAAGGGCATTGTAGGAGGAGATTGAGGGCTCAGAGAAATCAGAAAACAAAACTGGAATTCTCACAACAACAACAACAACAACAACAGCAAGCAACAAGTAGCAGCTTCATCTGCAAACCATGGATGGGTAGGAGATTTCATGGCTCAGAAAAATCGTGCAACGAAAGCCTAAATCCACACAACAACAGCAGCAACCATGACAACAACATAAGACTCATCAAAGGACATTATATGAGGAGGATTCAGAGCTTGGAAAAATCACCCAACAAAACCAAATTTCCACACAACATTCAGCACCTTGGGTGCAGAGAAATCCACACAAACAACATCAAAATCCACAAACCCAATAGGTATACAGAAACCTGTCACCCAATTCATGATCTTTTGAGTTTTTGGAGCTACATTCATACTCTCAATTTTCAAAAATGTCCAGAAACCCATCACCAAATCATGATCTTTTGTTCATAGCTCAAAATTCATACCCGATTATCAGAAATGTAGAGAAACCCATCACCAAATCATGATCTTTTCTATTTTTGTAGTTAAATTCATACCCAATTTTCAAAATGCAATGAAGATTTGAAAGAAGTAAATATCATGGCCAATCATTCTTCTTGTAGATTTCTCCATCATATTTCTATGGATCTTCTTTCTTTCATTATAGGAAGACTCTGTTCTTTAGCTCCAATGTTGTATACCCAACAAAAATGAGAATTTTGCTGGGTTCGAAGTTAGAACACACCGACACACACTCTCTTGATGTAGGTTTTTATTTCTTTTTTTGGTAGTGGATGCAAGTGTATCTTTCACTCAATAGAGATTAGAGATTCTCAAAGATTGGAGTTCTTTTGCAACTATGTTTTAATCTAAGCACATTCTAACTTGAAAACTTGGAGTCACTATTGTCATGCGACATGAAAAGTCATGACCATGGGATGCATTACAAATGGTACAATCCACCATTGAGCTCAATTTTGAGAGCCAAAAATGTTGTGATGATGGGTTTAGGTTCAATATCTTTAATGTGTTGATCAAGGATATCACGAGAGTCACTTCGAATGGTATGTGGATCTTATCATAATCTATTGCATGAAATTACATGAAGTAGTTGGGGTCCATATTGCAAGGTTTGTTATGATCGATTGGCTCCTTGTATATGAATCATCATTTTGGTTTCTTGCTTTTGGACAATCATGCAACTATTATGTGGTCTCATATCATTTGGTCCAAAAGCAATAAATCCATGTACAAATGTGGAGTTCACAACCAAGTATAAAGCAATAATAGAAATTTATGAATTTATTTTGAGGGCACTTTAAATTCATGAATATCCCCCCTAAAAAAGTGAAGCAATCTTACAACTACTCCTTAAAAGTGTAAGGGAAATTATGCATAGTCATAGGTGTAAGATTTGTCTTCCTCCTTAAGCATGTGTAAAATCCCTTTCAATCTCAAGGAATAGGTGTAAGGATTGTTCTCCTATGCCTCAAGATGTACATATGTTTAAGTACATGATTCACGTGCTTTAATGTTTGTTATAGAGAGGAAGATTGTGTTGGCGAGAGATGTTTATTTTAGACCTCCTATCATTATTAGATCTCACAATTTGCATGTAGGTGACATTAGAGGGGTTAAAGGTGAAATAACTTCTTATCATGAGAAGGATTAGCTTTTTCCTTTCTTTGGTTCTTACATGTTGCACATCTTTTGACCTTTCTTTGACCTTCCCTTTTGTCTTTCGTGTGATCTTTGGCCATTGATTTTTTAATTAATTTTTTTTTTTAATAATACATGATATAATTTGCTTTGTGTTTCATGACGATGAAATCCATATGTGAAAAACATTCCCAAAGTGTGAAGATAGACTTGGCTATTACATTCTCCTAAGCCCCTTATATAAAGAATGCCCAAGATTTATCGTACATAGAAAGATTTGAAAAGGTTCAAATGAACAACTTTTTCATGTTTTTTTCATAACAAGGTGATAATTGACGATTACACAATTAGTGTTACATTATGAAAAATTAATGTTATACTTTTTCTTTAATATGATTGTAGTTTTCATAATCTCATTATTTGTGACATAACAACAATATAATATCTTAGTGTGATTTTGCCATGTTCTTGAATCATTGCATGTTTATGAATCATGACATTTTATAACGTTGGGTTTGGAGATGAAGGAAGTTGACATATTTATGCATGTTTTTTTTTTTTTTTCAAGGTGATTATGCATAAAAAATGATTATAATTATGTTGAAGACAAGTTGCACATGAAGAGCAAGGTGTCCATTGTTTTAGATGAACTAACGATCATTTATGCACATTTGTTGTTTTTGCAAATGTGATGTGCTATTGTTTTGTATTGTTTGATATTAATATTCAATTTGGTGGTGATGAATTTAACATCACATGGATTCTTTCAAAAGGGGTTTACTTTTCAAAAAACTAAACATTTTGTTGTGTCTTACTTTAATTTCTATCATCACATATGGTTTTTATTACATACTTTCCTTGCAACATGATGAAAAGATTGTTAAAGATCACATGTGCAAAGAAGAAGGGAGGTAATGTGTTCATTTAGATGTGGGAGTACAAATTGAAATCAAAGAAGTGAATGTGGAAAAGAATTGTGTACCTCCAAATAGAAATTATTATTTTGGAGTTCTATAAGATTATTTTTGCATATGTCTACAAAAGGAAGAAGGGAGAGATGGGATATGCAATTGCATTGAAAGTGTAAGTGTGAAGTGCCTTTGCACTTAGAGAGGGGTGATCACCTTGTCATCTATGCATCCATCGTCACATTATAATATATGAATTATTGATTCTCAATTTGCCTCATGCTTTACATTATGCAAACACCCATGTACAAGTAAAAACATGCACAAAATGTGAGCCTATGCTTAATTAAGTATTTTCTTGGGACCTTTTATTTTGAAAATGCTCTAATCACAAACTTAACATGTTATGATTTAATAATGAAAATAATGTAAACTTCATTCATTCATAATTTGTACATTTCACACATTAATATTGTGCATTAAAAACATATTTGACACACATATTTAATAAATAAAATAAAATTTATATTCCATCTATCAACACATTTACATTATGTATTTACATTCAATACATTATTAATGTAAATAATAATACATTCCTGGATACAAAAATGGATTTGTGGAATTTTACAAAAATAAAATAAAAGAATGAAATAAAGGGTGGGCAGTGAATCATTCATTGGGCAGGGATTGGTAGGGACCACAGATCTTAGAACGCGTTCTCAATAAGATAGCCCCAATGAGATCATGAGAACGAAAATGGGAACGAGGGAACATCATCTCCCTCCTCCAGTTGTTCGCGAGGAAGAAAGCTCTCACGTCATCGCCAGACAGACCTTCGCGGCGAGGAGGTAAGCCGTCGTTGCAGTTTTTTCTCGCACGAGTTCTTCGTATTCGGATTGTGATTTGTTTTGCATGCTTCTTTCCTTTGATGGATATATTTCTTGTTTTTTTATTAAAAAAATTGATGAGTGGTGTTCGCGATCCTTAGTCGTTTGTCTTCTTTCTCTAGGTCAGGGAAATATGAGATGCATTCTTCTCCCCTCTCTCCTCCTCGTCTTCCTGTTGCGACTGATGTCTGTAGTGTGATTTTTTTCTGGTTTTTAACGATTTTCCGATGCTCTTTTGTATCCAGGAATCCAGCGTCGTCGTCGCCGGGATAATATCGCATATAATAATAGCGCAAGTAGGTGTCTGCTGGAGGATGACGTCTTGTGTTGCTTCTTCTTTTTCCTTTTGGTTGGAGAGGTTGTTTCTATTTGTAGCTGCTGATAAAACCATCCGTTTCTATGTTCCTCTAGGACGACCGCTGCTGAGACTTTTTTGGCTGTTGAAAGAGGCGACGGGGGAAGATCTGGAGTTTTGCAAGTCTCTAGGTTTTTGGATCTGATAGAAGAGGCGGCGGGATCTGAATCACCGGCGGCAAGCATGGCGCACGATGCATATTCCGGCGGAGGTGAGGAGGATTTAGGCGATCATGGCTCTCTACGGCCTTTTGGTAACGAGTTCAACAGCTTCGATCCACGTCTGGAGTCTGCGCGCTTTGATAGTTCGCGCATGGAGTCTTCGCGATTTGATAGCTCCTTCCGTGCATCGGAGGACTTCAATGCAGACCATTTCCATGACGACGAAGGGAGCAAGGACGCCTTTGATGATTTCAAGGGAGCCTCTAACAATGGCTTTGAACATCATCCACCACCAATCTATGAGGACTCTTATGATGATGAACAGGCGACTGGAAACCCTGCCATGTACTCTCAGTCCCTTGGCTCCGAGTCTCCCTCTGATTTTGCACAGAGATCAGAGTATTCGGTTCCAGACTACTCGCCACCAGTCCATCTGAACGGAGGAGCCACCTTCAACACAAAGGAGCTGGATGAGGATTTCTTTGCACAGGGGAGTCCTATTGATGATGCCAATGGAGCTGTATTACCTCCACCTGAAGAGATGGAACCAGAGGAAGGTCACATTCTGCGGGAATGGAAGCGGTAATGGATTTGATTAACCCAGCCAGACCATAATGTGTACCCTGCATTCATGTAACCTATTCTAGTTCCTGCTAGAATAATTGCAAACTAACCTGCTGCATTTTTTTCCCCTGTTTTTGTGGCATTCCAGGCAGAATGCTTTACATCTTGAAGAGAAGGAGCGAATTGAAAGGGAGAGGCTTCAGCAGATTATTGATGATGCAGATGACTACAAGGATGAGCTCATTGCGAAGCAAAAAATGAATAGGGAAGCCAATATCAAGAAGAATCGTGACCAAGAAAAGGTAATTGGATTCTCATTGCACTGCTTCTCTCTGACAATTTGCTTGAGACTCTCTATTATCAACAAATGCTGCTACTCACACTAGTTGGTGAAACCTTTGGGGGTGCATGGTACAGCCAGTGCTAAACTTGCATTGCTAGACCTAAAGAGATGAACTCAGAAGGTTCAGTCAGGCAATGTTCTGGGCAACAGGGCATGAGGATAGCAGTGTTTGAGCTTTCAATTTGAGCAAGGTGTTTGTATAATTGTTCACCCTAAGTTTTGAGCAGATGATTATATGCTTATGTCCATCCTCTGTTTGGGAGCTGGTGAAGTCAGTGGGGAGTAATGGCAGCTAGATACTTCTGCCATTCATGATGTAAGTGATGGTCTGATACTTTGTGAGCAGCACTCCCAAGGTTATGACTGTACTTATTGTTTTTGTGTTTCTTTGGTTTTGGCTGGAACGGACACAATAGTTACCCTCAATATGTTATTGTGGAGTATGCTCTGTGATCTCATGGGTATATTTCAATCTGAGCAAGGTGACCTCTCACAACCTGTGCCATATGTGATTGCCATGTGTGTAGGACTGCACAGATATGTATGTGTGCAATTGCTACTGAAACAGCTGTACCTTTGGATGGGTGCAGGTTTATCTTGCAAATCAAGAGAATTTCCACAAAAATGCAGACAAGGCCTACTGGAAAGCGGTGGCTGAACTGCTCCCCAAAGAGTTGCCACCATCTCTAGAACCTAAAGGTCGTAAGGACAAAAAGGAGAAGAAATCCACTTTTGTAGCAAACAAGGGACCAAAGCCTGGAAAGCCGACTGATCTGGGTCGCATGAGGCAGGTTCTTCTGAAACTCAAGCATAACCCTCCTGCCCACATGATTCCACCCCCCTCTCCACCACCAAAGCCAGCAGCTGAAGCTACCAAGGAAGCAGCTAAGGGTGAAAACCCAGCTGCTGAAGCTGCAGGGGTCCCCCCAATAGCCAATGAGCCTGCAGCTGCACCAGAGGCCACCCCACAATCAACCCCAGTAACAGCTTGAATGAGGTATGCTGATTGTGCTAGTTGCAATATCACATCTATGGTTAAGACACTAAGGTACTGAAGTACATTGCATTGTGCATTTGAGGGCGTCCAGAAGTCTCAGCATGATGAACAGTTCCGATTGTGTATGCCTTTCTTTGCCTATGACTATTGAGATTAAACTAGAGCCTTTGTAATGCTCACTGTATCTCAGTTTGTCTACTCATTCCGGATAATGGTAACCATAGGAACCGATTGTTCCAAACATTGGGGTTTGAATGCTCACCTCTACGTGCCCATCTAGAAGACTGCAAATTGTGAATATGTTCCAATGCTAATGATTCTTCCACAGATGTGATTTCTGTTTAGGATGATTGGTTTCATTGCTTGGGATTCTTCCACAGGTGTGATTTCCTTTTTTGTTTGTTAAGTGTAATTGCTCAGGATTTCTCCATAGATGTGATTTCTTCACAGTTTGTTAAGTTTCATTACTTGGGATCTGGAAGCCATCTAAGCTAAAAACAATTATTTTTGAAAATTGAATTAAAGTCCATATTGTGCTAATCATCTCCATGGTTTTGTTTTTCAATTTTGTGATATAGCCCCAATGGCGATCATCCACAAGAGGAATTAGCCAAATTCTGCTACAGGTCAGAGAGGAAAGTAGGTTTTGAGAAAAAAATCCTGCCATATTTTGGCAAATCTGCTGGAACACATTGTCTAGATGTGGCAACTCCAGGACAATAGAGATGTCCACAAAGTCAGGAAAAGACAGTACCAGTACCATGAGTTTGGTCATACACAGGGTGAGATTAAAAAAGAGCCTGCAAAAAAATACATTAGCATTCAAGGGGGGGGTGAAACTCAAGAAACCATTTGATGGTTTCCTCAGTTTCACCCCTTCTTTCTTTTTTCCTGAGCGCCTCCACCACTGCTGCTAAATAGATTTTCACTGCTCCTACCTATACAGCTACTATAATTCCTCTCGAACCTTGTGCATTAAACGCTGAATCAATGCTGAGATTCAGCATTTCGTACTGAGTTTCAGAATTTTATACTGAGATTTAATAAAATTTCATTCCTTTACGTATACCTCTAAAAGAGGAGTTAGGGGTTGAGAGGAGGGTCAAAGACAAGGTGAAGACTAAAAGAGGAGTTAGGGGTTGAAAGGAGGGTCAAAGACAAGGTGAAGACTAAAAGAGGAGTTAGGGGTTGAAAGGAGGCTCAAAGACAAGGTGAAGACAGGGTGACAATGCGGATTTCTTTGATACTCAAAATCTGATAACTTTGCTAAATGGTCAGAGTGGAAATGGATGAGATGGACTTTGATGGATGAAAGTAGCTAGCTCTATATCAAATGAAATGAATTTGGATGCATTAATATAACCCCATTGAATAAATAGTCATCATTGAAATGAAGTTTGATGGATGGAATGTGATCCCTCTAGAATGAAATGAGAACAAGTGATTACAATCTGCAAATGGGTTGGTTCATCCACTAAATCAATCATCATTCAACCATATAGGATTTTAAAATAATTACCATCTTCAGACAGTTCATTTCCTCAAATGAATGATCATCCAACCATAATAATGAATTTAAAAATAAGTACTAGCTTCAGTTGGTTCCATTCATCAAAGTGAATAATCATCCAACCATAAAGTATTTTAGAATAATTATTCCAGCTTCAAATGGTGCATTATCAACTGATCAATAAATTGCCATCTTTCAACTCATCCATTATTCAAATGAATTGTCATCCAACCATTATGGATGTAAAACTAATTTACCATCTTCAAATTGTCCATGATGATGATGATGAATCCCAGCCTTTTTTTTTGGATGTGAAAATTTGGACATTTTTGGTCGCAATTTCATTGATTAAAAAATAAAAATCACCTAAATTTGAAACAAAATTCTATAAAAAAAGCCAAGAAATTATTTTTTAATTAAAAAAATCAGAAAAAATCGCCACAATTGCCTACAATAATATTAAAGAGTGGTTAAGATTTTCGTTTTTTTCGAATATCGCCAAAATTGGCTAAATATACTTACCAGTTGAGCAACATCACAAAATTGAGTTACTGAAATTTCAATGGTGCTATGGCGTAGAATGGCGTATGCTGGCGTGGAGTAGCATATGCTACTGGCGTATACTATTGGCGCAGTATGGTGTGCGGTGGCGTAGAGTAGCGTACGCAGGCGTAGGTTGCCGTAGGATTTCGCTAGCTCACCGGGAGCAAGGGTGCCGCTCAGGTGGCGCGGCGCGTGGTTGCGGAGACGACGAGAGCCCTCGACACTAGTGCGGGGCGCCCATTTTGCCTTTGATCCCTTCAAGGATTTGGAAGGGTTTGTGGGTCTTGGGCGAGTTTGCATCTTGTAGCCCAGGACTTTTGTCGACTACTTCCCTTGTTGCTTTTGAAGAGCTCCAACAGCGTGCAGGGGAGGAGGAGGAGAAGGAGGAAAAGCACAAGGGAGTAGTGTTTTGGGGTTACCAGAGGAAAGAAGAAGAAGAAGAAGAAGAAGAAGAAGAAGAAGAAGGGGGTGGTGGTGACGATGGCATCCTCCAAATCCATGGATCTGTTTCGGTCGGAGGAGATGATGCTGGTACAGTTGATCATACCAGCGGAGTCTGCACACGACACAGTTACATATGTGGGGGAGCTGGGCCTGATCCAATTCAAAGACGTGAGTGAGCTCCCCGTTCTCCCCATCCCATCCATCATTATCATCTCAAATCCCCTTTTTTTTCCCAATCTTTGCCCACGCTCTCTTCTTCTTCTTCTTCATCTGAAACAACACGCATGTTGTTGAGAGCTTGATGATGATGATGTGATGATGATGCTGTTGTTGGGAAGAAAATAGTGTCTTTTTTGGTTTTTCCCAGTTTCCAAAATAGGGGAACAACAGGTTTGGGAATCTGTTGTAAAACCCTAGAAAATTCGGAGACTAGTGAAAACAGCATTATCCAGCAGGAATCCAGGACCATGTCCATGAGCTCTCAAACCTAATTTCTTTTGGAAATTAGATTGGAAAGCTGTGCATAATAAGAAAAAAAGGCCTTGAATTTGGGGGTTGTAGAAGGAAGATGTGGGTAGAGAGCTTAAGGATTTTCTTTTTAAGTGTTTGGGTATTTAACTCCTGAAACTAGATTGTTGGATTTTCTTTGCTTGCAGTTGAATCCAGATAAGAGTCCCTTCCAGCGCACGTATGCAAATCAGGCATGTATTTTTTTACTTTGTGAATCCTGCTTTTACTGTTTTCCTGGCACACCCATTTGTGTGATGTTGTCTACGAAGCACAGATTTGATCATTATGGTTTGTAGAATTGTAGGATTCTTATCAAGCATTTTCTCTCACTCTTGTCATTGGCTAACTGAGCTAGTGTGCACTTTGTATACTCACTTGTATTTTCGATTGCCGAATATACTAGACTGAGCTGTGGAGCTTCAGATGGTTGAGGCCATAGAAGCTTTTGCCAAAGTTGAAGCTTTTTGTGAACTTGGTGGCTTTTTGTGAAGTTGAGAATTGAGTATGGTTTGTGCAGATGAAGCGGATAGGAGAGATGGTGAGGAAGTTGCGCTATTTCCATGACCAGATGGTGAAAGCTGGACAGATGCCGGTGAAGAGGGCAGTTGTTGAAGGGGAGGAAGTCACCCTTGATGGGCTTGAGGTCAAATTGCCAGACCTTGAAGCAGAGCTCCTGCAAATCAATGCCAATACTGATAAATTGCAGCGCAAGTACAGTGAGCTTGTCGAGCTCCATTTGGTGCTGGAAAAGGTAAAGTTTATTTCCTGCCAACTGTTCCAAGGAATTTGCACCATATCTGCTGCTATGAGCTGAGACAGAATTGCAATTCATTTGGGATCTTGTTTTGTAATGCAACGGAATCCAGATGAAGTAAACAATTCACAGTAGTACTATATGAATGTTTGTTGAGTCTTTTCTTGTCTTGATTTTGAGCATCAAGCTTCGATCATGAGATTTGCAGATGCTTGTGTTTTGCAACTTCTGTGGTGATCTTGTCATATGCTCTTTCAAACGCTAGTATGTGTCATCACTGTTTTCACTGAGGAGAGAGAGACATTGGTCATCAATACCAACCCTGAGATACTTATGGAAACAATCAGTGCTGTTCCGTACCTTTGAAAAATTCAGTCAACACAATGTGAAAGAATATGTGTCCCCACCCCTGCATTTTGCGCCCTTGTTGGGTGGGTGGATTCCCAGAGTTCCATCTAGAGACAAGCAGGTGACAGTCACTGTCAGTATCTGTTTCATTTCGCCCATCCTGTACACAGTGTATATGTGTGGAAGGAATGTTTGGAGAAAATACTCATGTGGAAGATTGATCCCCAGAGTTTTGTTGAAGCATGGTTTGCTACAAAGGCTAAATGCGCAATTGGGATGATGTGTGTTCAGGGAGCTCAGTTTTTCAGTTCAGCAAGGAATGGGGCAGCTGTCCAGCAACGGAGGCCTGCTTCAGATGGATTATTGTCCACTGAAGAGGGCATTGATCGCCCCCTTCTTTCTGAGCAGGTGTAGTAGTGTGCTTTTTTTTTTGCTTTCCCATTTTCGTAGAAATTGTTTGTTTTCAGCTTCAGACAACTGATTCTGTGTGAAGAGAGAAAAGTTCTTTACAAGAGTTTGAAGCACTTTCAATAGTCAACAGCATCTAAGGTGGGGTGGTGGATTTGGCACAGGAGATGCAGACTGAGCCATCCAAGACAGCAAGGCTTGGGTTTATTACAGGTCTGGTACCAAAATTGAAAGTCACTTCTTTTGAGCGTATTCTCTTTCGTGCCACACGTGGTAACATGTTCCTCAAACAGGCACCCATTGAACAACCTGTTGATGACCCTGCAACTGGCGAGAAGGTCCTCTATTTTGCCCTCTCAGTATATGAAGAAATGGAAATACTATGAAATATTATACTACTTCGTATAGGAGGAGTGTTTACCCTTTTTTCTTGGGTTGGTAGTTTTGTCTGAATCCTTCCTATACTCTGTTATGTGTTTGGGTTTTCATCTGGTTTGGTCTTTTTGTTCCAGTATTTGTCTTTTTGGTGAATGAAGTGGGCATTTCTCTGCAGGTTGAGAAGACATTCTTCATTTTATTGTTTGCTGGAGACAGAGCACGCACAAAGATCATGAAGATTTGTGAAGCTTTTGGTGCTAATCTCTATCCATTTCCTGAGGAACCAAACAAACAGCGGCAGACGAAGGTGGAAGTATGTAAATTTTTTTTCTTCTTCTTCTCTGCTAGTTTCATGACCATAATTGTTATTTTGTTGACATGCTAATCCTTTGTGACCAAGGATCCATGTACATCTTCTGTTTTCCTCAGACAAATTATTTTGAACTGTGTCAATTTGGTTGACACTGTTGGGTCATTGAGTGTTGTTGGTCATGAAAAAAGGCATTACTATGTCCTGTAATTTAGAGCATTGGTGAGAATATATAGGTGGAGGCACGATTGGCCGAGCTTCGAACTACACTAGATGCGGGCATCCATCACCGTGACACTGTTCTCAACTCCATTGGTTACAATCTGGAGAAATGGACTGACAAGGTACAAGGCTCAAGAATCCCATGGTGTTTTTTGAAGGAGAAGTCACTACCAAGCAGAGTCAGACATCGGTGGTAACTTTTTCTGAATGGGGTGTGTCTTTTGGGGGCCTCTGGAAAAAGCCTTGAGTTTTTGCTTTTTGTTCACTGCTGCAGGTTAGGAGAGAGAAGGCTGTGTATCACACATTGAACATGTTGAGTATAGATGTGACACGGAAATGCTTTGTGGGTGAAGGATGGTGCCCTGTTGCCTCCAAACCCAAGGTGCCATTTTTATTACCGAAGTGACTACTGATTTCAATGACCACATTCCAGGGATGATGGGGGGAAGCATCGGGTGAGATAGATTTTGTGGCCAAAGGATTGTCAATTGATTTAAAGGCTTATCTTTTGAAATTGGAGTTCATGGGTGATGTGAGCAGATACAGGATGCATTGCAGCGAGCAGCAAATGATAGCAATTCACAAGTGAACACAATTTTCCAAGTGCTGCACACAAAAGAGTCACCTCCAACATATCATATTACCAACAAGTTTACCAGTGCATTTCAAGAAATTGTTGATGCCTATGGGTATGTCTATCATGCTTCTATGGTTGCAGTTTCTATCTTTTTCTCTCCCTAGATTTCTGTGTGGGCAATTCATTTCAGATGGGACTTGGGTGGTTTCTGAATAAGAGATACCCATTTTTTTTCTGCCCAATAATAAGAATTTCTCAACACTCATATTTTTTGATTTGGCAGTTTTTGTTTTGGATCAAATGCTTGATTGGCATCTCCTCCTCTTTGGCATTTCCTCCTTTATTTGCAGTAAGAGTTTCAAAGATATACTCAACAAAATGTTACAATTTCATTTCAACTCTGACTGTTCTTGGATTGTGCATGTCCAGGGTTGCCCGCTACCAGGAGGTCAATCCAGCATTATTCACTATCGTTACATTCCCATTTCTCTTTGCGGTCATGTTTGGGGACTGGGGCCATGGGATTGCACTGCTTCTTGGGGCTTTGTATCTTATCATCAATGAGGAGAAGTTTAAGAGTCAGGTTTGTGCTTTTTACTCGGTTAACATTTTTGCAAGATTTTTCTATTAGAAAAGAAAATGTTAGAACAGTACTGTATTTGTATTTTGGACTAATGCAATAGTTAGGAAAGTGATTTCATAATGTTAAATCTTCTATCATTGGTAGCTCACAATTGGGAAGTCATAGCCCTATTCTAACTGTGCCACCTGGTGACATAGTCAGGTCTTAGGAATGCTGCAATGGGTAGTTCTTTTTAGGCTTTAGGGTTCTTTTTTGTATTGATTTGTGATGGTCTCTTAATCACAGAAATTGGGTGACATCATGGACATGGCATTTGGAGGCAGATATGTCATTCTGTTGATGGCCCTCTTCTCAATATATACGGGTTTTGTCTACAATGAGTTCTTCTCAGTACCCTTGCCCCTATTTGGGGAGTCTTCTTACAGGTGCCCTGACCCACAGTATGGCATTGCAAACTGCCCGTAAGTGACATGTCTCTCTGCGTGTTCATCCCATCCATTCACTTTTATGTTTTGATCATGGATATGGAGGTCTAGATTTTACTAATAGATATGTGCTTGTTTTTGAAAATATACTGAATAGTAACAGAATTTTTCAAGATGCGCTTTTCTTTTCAGCGTCAGAATTGACACTGAATAGAACTCCAGTTGTTTTTACATAATAAATTAGGAGGGGGGAGTGGGTGATTGTTACAGAATGGCATCAACTTCAGGGCTGATGAAATGGAGAGACACACCATATCCATTTGGGGTGGACCCAATATGGCATGGGTCACGCTCGGAATTGCCGTTCCTGAACTCTATGAAGATGAAGATGTCCATTTTGCTGGGAATTGCCCAAATGAATTTGGGTATTGTACTGAGCTATTTCAATGCCCAATTCTTTCGTAGCAGCCTTGATATTTGGTGCGCCCATTTTCATCCCTATTGCCCCTGTGTTCAAAGCATGATCCACAGTTGTTCTTGAGTGAGGTTCCAGAATGTTGAGTGTCAAAGTTCATGCTTGTACATGCTTGTACATGTTCAGAAAAATGGAACTGTAATTAAAGGACTGGAAGGTCTTGAGATGAGCTTTTGTGTTTTCTTGAACTGTGGGCCCCTCAGGATTGATGTTTATGTCAAAAGTCCTCAATTGGGCTGGAAGAGTTCTTGGTTACTTAGTCTGGTACTTAGTTGTGGTCTTTGTCAAACATGTGTGTATCAGGTATCAGTTTGTTCCACAGCTGCTGTTCTTGAACTGCTTATTTGGCTACCTCTCATTCCTCATTGTGCTGAAATGGTGCCAAGGGAGCAAGCCAGACCTTTACCACATTATGATTTACATGTTTTTGAGTCCCACGGAGGATCTTGGGGAAAATAAACTCTTTGAGGGCCAAACTTATGTTCAGGTGTGGCACCATCCACCAGTCTTTGATAAAATTGCTTTCTTGTTTCATTCAATGCCAGCTTCTAACCATACTTGTGAATTGGCAATGGAGTTTCTGAATGCTAAGTCTCTAGCTTAAACCTGCATGCAGAGTTCTATATATGCTTGCTACTTATTTAAGAGAAGTTAATGGCTATGGGAACCTTTTGGGGTGTTTTTGGCAGATTGTGCTCTTAATAACATCATTGATTGCAGTCCCCTGGATGCTTCTTCCAAAGCCATTGGCATTGCGAAGTCAATACCTCCAGGTGAAATCACATCCCATTTGTTTTCAAGCTTTATCTTTTGTCAATACATGTGTCTGAAGCGTAATGCACAGTTCTGATGTTTCAGGATTCACTTTCATGATGTAAACTAAATGCCAAGCTGATATGTGTCTTGTTCAAGTCAGGTCCAGGTTAGTTGTGAAGCTCTCTTACAGCTTGTGTATTTGTTTTTGAGGAATTGTAGAAACTGCAAGGACGGACATACGGAATATTGAGTGGTGTAGACAACAATGATGTGGAGGATGATGGGGACCAGCATGAGGAAGAAGAGTTTGAGTTCAGTGAAGTTCTAGTGCACCAAATGATCCACACCATTGAGTTTGTGTTGGGTGCTGTCTCTAACACTGCCTCTTATTTGCGCTTGTGGGCTCTCAGGTAAAAAGCTTCTCCTTTTACCTTTTAGCACCCCACCATGGATCATGCTTCCAACCACATGTGTGATTGTTGAATTTATTTTTTGCTCAATCTGAGTCTAGTTCTTGTTCTCAGTGGCATTGGTCATTTTGCTTGGTGTAATGGTTTGTGTGCATGGACAGTCATCTTCTATCATGTATAATGGTTGATGCTATTTTTTGTTTCCAATATTCCAAGGCTTTTAAGTTGCAAATGAAGAGGCTATTTTTTCTAACTTGGATAATACTTGTTGTCTGACTTCAGTTTGGCGCATGCACAACTGTCAGCTGTATTTTATGACAGAGTCCTTTTATTTGCATGGGAGTAAGTACTCTGACCCTTTGCTGAATCACTGCAAGTTTTATATTTTTTTTTCCTTATATTATATTGTTGTATGTGTTATATTGTATTATTTCCTTTTATTGGTTTAGTGATAGTGAAGATGTGAGCAGGTCTAAAAAACCTGAGAAATTAGATAATGATTTTTTTATCAGGCTCCAGACCAGTGTTGGGGTGGGTATTAGAAATTGCACCAAACCCATGCTGGTTATCAGGGTGGTTCTCAGGGCTCATAACCATAGTTCTCACAACAATCAAAGAAATGGTTCTGATATGTAACCACAGTTAAAAAAATTAGGGAATCAATTTTTCACCTACAAAACTGCCAGTTGTTTCTTGAAAGCTGTCAGTTTTTACCAGTTTTTTCATGAAAACCATCAGTTTTTTGAGGGTTTTGAAATTCTGAAAACTGGCAGTTCTGATTTTCTCTTTCCAAGAAACTGGAACTGATGGTTATCAACAAAATCAAATAGCCACCCAATACTGTTCCAGAGATCTCATAATATCTTGATTTTTTGAGCTCTAGTAAGAGCGGAGGTAGATGTGGAGCTCTAGTAAACCTCATCTACTTTGTATAAATGTGTTTTGAAAATGGGTTTTGTTGACTGGTTTTTTGTCATTGATATTTCTGTTGTTGCTTTTCTTTTCACAGGTATTCAAATCCGATAATCAAGCTTATTGGGTTTGTGGTCTTCACATTTGTGACAATCGGAGTGCTTTTAATCATGGAGACACTCAGTGCATTTTTGCATGCATTACGTCTTCATTGGGTTGAGTTTCAGAATAAGTTCTACCATGGAGATGGGTATAAGTTCCATCCATTTTCATTTGAGACACTTGCTGAGGAAGATGACATCTAGATACCACCCATTTTGCATTGTGTGCTAACTCTTTATATTGCAATGGAAAAAAAAAAACACCTTGTAACTAGCAATTGTTTTTTCCACACACTTAGGTATATGCTCTCTGGAATGTCCAACAGGGGACAGACATTTCCCAATTAGGTTAGCTTTGTGCTGTTTTTTTTTTGTCCTTTTTCTTTTGGGGAAGGTAGTTTGGTGTGAATAAAAATATTGGTTGGCCAAAATTTTGGCTATGCTTATTCTGCCCATTACAACTTGAGTGTGGTATGTTATGACCTAATCTCTTGGAGGGTATTTGTAAGGAATAGTGTTCATAATTGTTCAGTACCCCAAAGTACCCCATTAACGACAAAATTGACAAAAAAAGCGGTTGATCTGCACCTGCCAATGCTTGAGGTTTCATTAGCCTTCTTGTCGGAGGAGGTGAAGATTTCTGTGTTGAGCTTTGCTACCTGGCTTAATTATCCAGGTCTCAATCTCCCCAATCCCTCTATCTTTTGACTTTGAGATGTTACTCTCCATCTTCATGCATCAAATTTAAATCTGTTTTACAAGCTTTATTTTGACTGTCTTTTTCTTCTCAAAACCAGTGAATATCATACCAGAGGCTTGATTCTACTGCAGCTGATTTTAAGGTTCATCTCAACTTCTGCTTCCACACAATAGTTGCCTGATGTTGGTTGACAGTCATGTGATGATGTGTTAGGCATTATAATTTCTTCATAAGCACATTCTTGCAGATTATAGAGCTGAAAAGTACGGAAAAGCATTCTTGTGCTTGAAGGAATCACACATAAAATTGACCACAGTCATGTAATGATGCGATAGGCATTAGAATTTCTTCATAAACACAATTTTTGGCTTTTGGGATTTAAGCTCCTCTGCAGCTGCCAGTATCATTGAAGCCCACTAGTGATTGAAGGTCTTTGCCTTCCAGGAGGTGAGTGAGAAGTACCTATTGCCAATCATGCTAAACAAAGAACTTGGTGGATATAATGCACTCACTTTCGTGCACATCATGTTTTACCAGAATACTGCAATGAGCCGATATGGCAGGGATGGGTTCCAGTTAAAACAATTACTAGGTTGTGATTCTTTGAGGCAAAGTGCAAACTCATTGAATTACTTTCAGTTAACCAAGGGATCCTTATTTTCTTGGTGTCTTCTATACAAGATCTTGTCTACTGGTCTCCTCAATGTCTAAAGATAAAGTTACAGTTTTGAACCCAGCTCCTCAATCAAGCTGGCTTCACTGAAGGTTTATTCTGTTTTTACTACTACTCCTTGTATCATGATTGCACCCTAAAACAAGAACAACCTATCACATTATTGTGTGATAATCAGAGTAGTATAAAACTAGGGAATAATCCAGTCTTTCATTCAAAGTCCAAGCACATAGAAATTTAGCACCACTTTATTAGAGAAAAATAGAAGATGGATCCATCAATGCTGAATACCTTCCTACATCTCCACAAGTAGCTGACATATTCATTAAACCTCTAGGTAGAACAAGATTTGAAACTCTTAGATCAGCTATTGGTGTAATATGAATAGATGACCTATCTAGGGAATAGGAGATATTCTCTGTCACAAAACATCACAGGCTAAAGCCCTGGAGTATGTTAGGAGTGAGAGAGGGTGTTGACATAAAACACTCCTAACATTAGATATTAAATTAAGTGTTACATAGGAATTGTTAGACTTATCAGTGCTATCTAGCACTTTCAGGTAGTTCACTCCTATGTTATCCTGAATCAGGATCATGGTGTGGCATGTGTTTCACCATATATGTACATCAAGAATAGATTAGGTGTAGATTAGATATAGACTAGCTAGATTATTCTTCTATATATATAGGTTTTCTTTCCGATGTATGTATCTTTTATTTCTATGAATCCAACACATTGCATGTAGCAGATGTGTGTTAGAAATAGTGAGATGTGAAACACGTGTGTGATGGGACAATACACATGTGTTGTGGTCATGTGACATGGACCATATTATTATCTTCATTAGAATGACAATTTAATGAAATTGCATCAGGGAATGCACCCATGTTTTGTTGTACTTTAATTTTAGCCCATCATCAAACATTAGCCAATCATCGAACATTTTGGCAAATCTTTTTCAATTCTTTTTTCCATTTTGAGTGATTTAAAATGTTATAACAGCGCCTTCTCGAGCTTTACAAATCATCTTATAACTTTACGAGAAACAGAATAATATTTAAGGATCTTTCAAAAGGTTCGACAATAAGCTACGTGAACTGTTCTATTGAGAATAAATTTTTGTAGAAACAATTGAAATGATCTTTTTTTTAAAAACATGTGATTATCTGATCTTGCAGACATATATCTACATAGTTTTATCCTTCTTGTCCTTGTTTCTGGAAATGTCTACGCCTCTCACATCGTGGAGACATTGAGACAGTAGACTTCAAAATACAAGAAAGCTTTTTGAGGAAGGTTGGTACAAGCCATTTGTGTACCTTTTGATTTCTGAAAGGACAGAAAATGTGCATTTCAAGTCATGGCTGTCAGTGAACATGTTCCAGTCAAGTTTGAAGGCAGACAATCCGATCAGGCCAAGAATGGAGTCTTTTTAAGGACTTGATTAAGGGTTGTACTACACATGTTGATTATGGGTCC
>Ga0116227_10004270_pt1 | contig 31092 bp, 27 predicted proteins | sample S1TSphgellanicum_FD_89693 | JGI IMG/M metagenome (GOLD analysis project Ga0116227, IMG submission 89693) | Host-associated microbial communities from peat moss isolated from Minnesota, USA - S1T2_Fb - Sphagnum magellanicum MG | ecosystem: Host-associated > Plants > Peat moss > Unclassified... | reverse complement strand
TTTTTTTTTTAAATTTTTAATTTTTTTGTAGATTTTAAACATGTATTAAATTTTTTGGTTGGAATTTTTTTTCTTTTTTTGTAAAATTTTTTTTAAAAAAAAAATTTTTTTAAAAATTTTTTTTTTTTTTTTTTTCAAAAACAATACCTTACAAATTTTATAAGCACCATTGCCAAGCTAACTGAAATCTTACATAGGTTATAAGGTCTTACAACATCTTATGGTTGAAAATTGTCCTAAATTTACATTACAAAAAATACAAAAAATCTTTATCCATGTTTAAGCTTAGGATACGCTTTGCATGGAGCTTTACAATGGGTAATTGCCATGGGTGGAAGATATTCTCAAAATGCAACGACATTGGATTCAACTATCATTTCATCTTAAGCCCCTTATTTTTAGAATGGTGCCACCTTGTGATTTTACCCAACAACTTTGGCTTCAATGTGTCCCTTGTTTTGGCAATCCATTATTAAATTATTAGATCACCTTGAAAAAAGCTTTTTAAATAATTGTAATGTCATTAATTTCAACATTCTATTAAATAATTCAAGTGTGGTTTTCCATTTTAATACATTTTTGTGTTTAAACCATTGGAGAAGAATTTGATTCATAATTTGGTATGTTTAGCCCAAGTTTTATTTTATCTTTTGAAATTTTGTTTTGTTAGCTTTTGCATTAGGTTTAGGCTTCCCATCCTTTAGCAATTAGACTATTTTTATGCGTGTAAATTGAGTTAATCATTTGAATCATTGTCCACTTCTTGATATACAAATTAGTATATCATTGTAGCAATAGAAATCTTTCATTGTTTATAAAAACATGTTGATGAACCTTCCTATATGTGACATTAAAACATAAGATGTTTAAGATATTGATCCATTAAAAATTTGAGTGCATATTAGGTGTTTGTAATTAAAATAAAAAAAAATTCTTTTCATTTTTTAGTTTTCTTTGTTATCATGTTTTTAATAGTTTGTCAAAGTTTGATATTTTTATAATATATTTTATTGTTAGGTTAAATATTAAAAATTAGTGATGTATTAAATTATATGTAAATCAAACTTTTACATAAAGAATGTCATTTCATCATTCGTTTACAATGTATATAATCAATCTTATAAAGATTGATTAACATAAACATTGTACAAACCTTCTAAAATCAAGTTGGGTCTTATTATTAAACATGCCAAATTTATTAGTCATAAATGGATGACGATGTATTATGCAATACATTATTTTAGGGTCATGGAATTAACATTTCTTGTAACCATTCACTTGTCAATTTGGCTTATTGGTCCCATTTCAAGTGGTTCACTTTGTTCCGCCTGGCAGGTTGTTGAAATTATTATAACATCATTTATATGTGGTTTTCAACATGTATTTTGAATCAATTATGTGATAATCAAATGTTGAATGGTGTTTTACATTTAGTAATTTCCATGAGATTGAAATTTCATGAAAAGTTTCACATTTATCTTCATGTAAATAATCTCATTGATGATGATTTGAAATATGTGATGAAAAAATTGAAGGACTTTGGAATGGACATGAAAATAAAAGTAGGTATTTAATTGTAAAATGTTTGTTTATTTGTTTTCACATATATAATACAATGGACTACACATGACCAACACAAAAAAGAGGGGTGCATCATCCAATAATTCATTTACTAGAAACAAAAAAATATGTAAAATTGAAATAATTTCATGCATTTTCATTCTTCCTTTAATCTAACACTATTGCATGGGGTTTGAAAATAAAGAAAATTTCATCCATTATTCATTGATCAAATTATGTTAAATTTTTATAATTCACAACCAAATTTGTTCAATTATGAATTCAAATCACATAGTTCATGTTTTGAATAAAAATATTTTCATTATGAAAAAATAATTTAAAAATAATTCTTATAACAAAATAGTGCATTTAAAAAAAATAGTTTAACATATTGATTGTTTTAAAGGATGAAAAATGTCTCATGTATAGGAAAAAACTATTACAATATAAAAACATGCATAAGAATAAACAAAAAATATAACAAAAATGGGCCTCAACATAAATTTACTTCATACATAAAAGATAATTTTCCTAACATCCCATAGTTATAACAATGGACACCTTTTAAAGGATGAAGTCCACTCATTAGTGTGAATGTGAAAAAAATATAATATAATCATTTGAAAAAATGATCAACTATGAATAGAAGAAAAAAATTAAAATTTGACTAATGTAACATTGTTTCCATTTTTGTGAAATTGTAGTGTAAATTAAAAACAAATTGAAAGATGAAACATTTCATGAAGGTTTGTCATAAAATTTGATCTCGGTTTAAATTTCAATTCATAGCTACAAATAATTTTACCTATATACAAAATATGAGGAAAACATTTGAATGAAGCAAAACATGATTCAAATGATTTTCATTTCCTAGACAAAAATCAATGGTGAAGGCAAAACTATTCAAACTTAAATTTTGACCTACCATACAAAGGTTTAAAATTAAAATTTGGGAAAGGTATTTAAGAGGTAACGAAATGTTTCATGGTTTGAGTTTTAGAAAAAGAAAACAAAATTATTACGTATAAAAAATAAAAATGCAAATGGGTAGCATTATTTTGATTTATAAAAATGATTGACTTTGAGAAAATAATAACATGTACATATGTGTGAAACACTTATTTGATCAATGTTGATTGGAAAGTGAAAAAATAATGGAAGTATGTAATACTATTTGTATGTCATTCTGAACTTTACAATGATTTACAAAATGTATTATCTTGTTTTACATGATGGTGTTCATAGAGTTTAAATATTCATGTATGTCAATTTGATCATAGGTGATTGTTATTAACATGCAATGGTTATGTAACTATTCTTGGACATCCCAAAACTTTGTCAATTTAATTTCATGTTCCCCTTATAAATATATAATCAAATATATAATTAAAAAATTTAAAACAATATTTATGCTACACCTTATAAAGTGATGCATTGATTTCATCATCAACATCGTCACCTTTATTTATAATTGTAAATAGCTTTTTGAAATATCATTTGTAAAATTCTATTTCCATTCCATCTCTTACAACAATCGGAATCCAACTTTTTTAATGTCGAGAATTGATAATTATAAACAAACCACCTATTTGCATTTATGTGACAATTATGTCATCATTGGAAAAACATTCTTTCAAACCTTTTGGAAAAGAAATTGTTCAACTCAATGCGAGCTATTTTGAGGTCACATGGGTACACAAAAAGACCAAAATTGAAAAGTTTCATTTTGTTTGCCAAATGGGTCAAGCTTAGAAAATCCAAAAAAAATATTTTTTTATTTTTTTAAAATAACAAATAAATGCTTCTCATATCAGAGCTTGAACAATAAATGAAATGAATGGATTATCATCACAATTGCCTTTAATAAAATAGTAAATACTGATTTCCTCAATTTTTGTCCCATTTTGAAAAGTTTACAAAGTAACAATTTTGTGTTTTGAATTACTACAATATTTTCATTTTGAAATAAAAGATTAATAAAATGGATTATATGAAACATTTTGTAAAAAACCACATTTTTCAAATAACAAACGGTTGAAAATGAATGAAAAATGATGGGTTCAAATAATGGTTAAGACATAGTATAAACACTTCACCATACATCTAAAAAGATGGATTTCATTTTCACCCTTGGTAATTGTCAACAAAATCAAATTTGTTTTACCAAGCAATCTTGGCCTACAAATGATGCAAAACACCATTGCATCATAGAATTGAATGCATACTCTATTTTTATTTTTTAGGGTCCATATTCAAATACTACATAATTTTTCTTTTTACAATTTTTTTGGAGAAAATGAAAATTGAGTTGAATATGCATACAACTTTTTAAATTATTATTCCAAAGGAGGATTTTTTATATAATGTCTTTTGATAATCAATTCATTTTAAGTTAAAAATTTTGTAGGCATGCCAGTGATCAAATATTCAAAAGATGTTAAAGAAAAAATTCAAGTCTTTTGAAGTTATTTTGAAAGAAATATGAAAGTTTAATAAACGTTTTGCTTAAGTTTAAATGTCAATTCCATGTAAAGGTTAATTTGTCCTTGTGGTTTGATAGTAAAAGGGTTCAAATTTAAATCAAAGATAAACTAATTATAAAATTTTATGATTTAAAAATTTCAAGCTAGTTCAAGATTGTTATGAAGCAAATTTAAGTTGTTTAGGGTGCAAATCTTAGTTTGAGGTCAGGAAAAATAATGTTGATATCTCCCAATGATTCAAACCGTATAATATAAAATATTTGGTGTAAAATTATGAATGTTATCCCACCACACATGTTACTAACTTATGTGTTAAAATATTAAAAAATAATAATGTGCATGTAGGTGTTATCAACTTTGTTTGTGTATTGACATGGATTTACATGACAAAGATTAGAACAAGGTCATAAAATATTGAAAAAAATACCCCAAAAAAATAAGTACCTTTGGTTCACCAAGATTACTTGGCCTACCAACTAAACTTCACCAAGTGAAACATGTAACCTTTTTTTATCATTTCCAAATTGAAAACCTTGCAATATTGGCAAATTCAAACCCAAGACAATCCAACACTTTCATATTTAAATTTTTATAGTTTGTATATATAAAATAACCTTTGAAACCTTTGTCTCCCCCAAGTTAGAATTATGAATGGTAATTTTTTAATCAAAGATTTACTACCTATTTGTTGAGATCGAATATACTTGTATATTAAATGTAAAACAAACATATTGCATCTTTCATTAATGTAAAAAAACATTCAAGCATAATCTATATGGGTGAAACAACACAATGATCGTTGTATTACAACTTCACAATATTATCATGACATGAAACATTTATTATTTTGAGAGTTGAATATATTGCAACAACATTCAGTGAAAATACAAGAAAAATTATTCGTTTAATAATCATACATAAATTTTCAACATTCATAATTGCCTTCAAAATCTTTTGAACCTAATACCAATGTTTGTCCAAGCATGATAATTGGTGATTCTAACATTGACATGCTTGACCAAAACTTAACACAACCAAATGAACTTAAATTTTTTATAGACCATTATTCAATGAAATTTTGATTTTAAAAATTACAACAATTTATGGTACCACATGTTGATCGCATATGGATAAATACACACATTCAACAATGCATGTCTAAAGTTGTTGAAACATATTGGACTAATCACAAGCCAATGTATTTGACATTCAAACTTTCAAATTGTGTTTCACAATATCATTAGACATTGAATGTTGACATGTACATAAATTATTGACTAATCGCCTTTACTTTGCACAAGATTCATACACATTAGAGCAATAACATTACATAACTAGTTGTTTGTTGATTTCCATATGTTTTAAACTAACCAAGTTTGTGTTTGTTTTTGTTTGTGTCAATTGATTTGTTGATTTTTTTGGTTTTAATAACTATGTCCTCTTGTCATTCCCTCTTGTTTCATTTGTTTTTACCAAAGTTTCCACTGATTTTGAATCAAATTAAGGCCATTTTCTTCAATAACTAGCATTTTTGATAACATTGTGACATGAAAATAAAGAGGATATTGAAAGCCCCCCATATTTAAGGTATAGATTATGACTCTAATTTACACCATGCTTTAATTTACAAATGTATCCTTCCCTAATTATGCATAATTTTTACACATGCAAATGGGTTATGATTAGGTTATAAAAGTGTTTTGCAGGTGGGAAAACATATATATATGATTCTTTGGTGTATACCAATTTATGGAAAATATGTTAGAATATATTATATACATTGTATTATATTCAACAAGCAAATCCAAGTAAAAAAATGCCTTCACAACTCTCTTTTTTTATTATTTTCTAAAATGTACACTAGCTATAACTTCTCTTCTATGGTTCTCACAAGCCTTACATTTAAGCTTAAATTAGCCTACCATAGTACATGAACAGCTTCAACACATGTTTGTCAAATAATAAATTAATTTTGAAAATTCCATGCAGTTAAAAACCAAAGATTATTCCCAAAATGTTGGCAAAAACAGTTTCTATATTTCCTCCACAATATTTTGTTCCTTGAGAAAAATTATTTCTCAAAAATTTCAACATTTTTTTACAGATAATATAATTTAATTAATTAATTAATTAAATAGTGTGGAAGCTGCTGCCAAGGTATTACACAGATGGAAATGCAGACAACAACAACAAGGGGCCCCCAATTTGAGCCTAAACTGCCGCATCCAACATAGCAACGGCAAACAGTAAACCGGTCGGTAGGGGGGGGAGGGGGAAAGGGTGTAGGAGGGGGGTAGGGTGGTGGACGGGAAAACCACGGGTGGCGACAACTGGTGACTTCACCGCCGCCCTTTTTTGGAAAAATAAATGATATGTGGCAGCGACGTGTCAAGCACACCGCCCAATAATGTCCGCTTACCAGACCTGTTCAACCTAACTGTTCGTTCTCCTATCACCATGTGCATTGTTGTAGGAGTTTTTTTACCTTGGTGACTAGACCAAGGGACAACTTGGTGGTTGGTATGGGGTTATTTCTTGGGGGGGGGGTTAAGTGACTGGACCTTATTGTGTGACTAGACTAGGTGAACATTTGAAATTAAAAAATAATTTAATCTAGCACCCCAAGCGTTTCCATACTCTGGAGTCTAAAATCAGTGGCAGAATCAAGTAGGGTTAACTTAACAAACAATTTAATATATTTTTTCCAAACCTCCTCGATGAATTTTGTTGAGTTTAGGGGAATAAATCGCCAATTTTTCGAAAACTCTGTTCCCCAGCGGCACTAGAGATTTTTTTTGGAAATATATAATTTTTCCCACAATAAAATTGGGAATTTTTTGAAATTTTTAGGGTTTTTCTACTGGAAATTCGACTATTTTTCTCTGGAAAAAAGCACCAAATTTTCCATATGAAAAAAGGAATTTTTTTAAAAAATAAGTATTTTATTAAAAAAAACCCTGGTCCCCACCTGTCTGAAAATGAATCATTTTGCTGAAATAAAAGAAACTATTTACCTAGCTTACCACTGGTAAAATTCTTTCTTCACGGTTGCTATCCAGATCCCCAAAGACCCAAGTCACAGTAAGTCTTACTTACTAAGCACCTGAATTGGGACCTGGCTTGCACCGAATCATTCGGGCATAAACCCTGACCCAAAGGTAAGTAGTCTCGGGTCTTGGGTAGCCGAATCTACGCTTCCCACCACACAAGCTATGACCAACGGTCTGGATCTTCCATTGAGAGTTAACCGGGTGTTTAAAACCAGGGTTGATTTTCCAACCCGCGTAGGTCCCGTCGTCTCTCTCCCTATCTCTGTCTTTTCGTTCCTCTCACTTTCCTGCTTTCTGCTGCGCTGTGTGTGTGTGGCCTTTCGAAGATCGTGGTTGTTGCAGAGAGATAAGTAGAGCACGATTTTTTCAGGTTATCAATTTCTTAGAGGATTCAGAAAATTCCAGAGTGAAGTGCTGAAGAGCTATGGCAGTCATTAAATCGATCGTAGCGCGTCAGATCTATGATAGCAGAGGAAATCCTACAGTGGAGGTGAAGCAGCTTTCATTCTCTGTTGCTTTCTTGCGCATTCGTCTTTGTGACCTAAGATCCGTCAAAGCTTTATATATTTATTTTTTTCTGAGCTGGTTAAGTATGATTTCTTGTACGCTTGAATTGGAACTGAGGTCAGAAGTATGCTTATTATTGTGAACAGGCCGATGTTCATTTGAGCGATAACTCATTCTACCGAGCAGCTGTACCTAGTGGCGCTTCGACTGGTGCGTTTCCTTTCTCCCTTTTTTCGTGACCTGACATGTGCTCTTGGATACCTCATTTTGAGATTATCACATTTCTGGTGGGATTTGGGCTGTGCGATGCATTGTAAGCGATGCCGCATTTTGTGGTTTTTTTTCCCCCTTTCTAAACCCCAAAGTATCTCTCTCTTCCTATTTTCTTCCCCAGGTATTTATGAAGCTGTGGAGCTTAGGGACGGGGGCAAGGACTACCTGGGAAAGGGTGTCACCAAGGTCAGAGTCTTTGCAATATTCCCTTTCGTATGTGGGTGGAATATTGTTTGCTCATTCGTTTCTTTGAGGTTTTTCCCTTTGAGTCTCAGATTGAGGTATGGGCAGGTTCTGATCTTCAAGGCTGCACCTGAAGCAATCTTAGTTGCTAATGTTCTGTTGATCCTTCCCATGTCCTGTGAGAAATGGGCATGTCACAGGACTGTTTCATACATGTTACAATACTGATCACAAGCTGCCTTTTCCTTTGTGCTTGGCAGGCTGTGAACAATGTCAACACCATCATTGGACCTGCCCTTGTTGGCAAGGTAATTTCTATTCCCTTTTTGGACAAACGCAGTCCAGGATAATTTGGGTGTGTTGAGCTTTGAAGAGCACAAATAAGTCAGTTGATTGAGCAAGAGAGGCTTTCAATGTTCTAGGTTTCGTTTCTTCAAGCTGATTTGAATGTCTGTTGGAGATGCAGGACCCTACAGATCAGTCTGGCATTGATTTATTTATGGTTCGTGAACTGGATGGCACCCAGAATGAATGGGGCTGGCCCAAGGCCAAGGTACGGGTGTCTGTAGAGCTTGCAAAACCATCGACTATTGCTTGTATGGAAATTTATATTGTCATTTGCTGTTTGCTATTGTTTGCATCCTTGAGATACCTTGGCTACAAGAAATGGTGCATTCAAATTGTGGCCTGGAAATGTTTATGTGCACATTATTGCACAGTACAATGGTCTTGTGTCTAGTTTCTTGAATTTGCCCTTTTATTGGATACCCTTTGCTCCTACCTTATTGATGTTTGTGCTCTTTCAGCTGGGTGCAAATGCAATCTTATCTGTTTCACTGGCTGTTTGCAAAGCTGGTGCTGGTGTTAAGAAAATTCCCCTTTATCAGGTTGGTTCTCACTCCCTGCTCACCTGTCCTCTTGGTGCCACTAATTCACTGCTGCATGGGATGTGCTGGTTTTGACACCCAGTTGTTGTAGCTAGGGAGTAGACTATTCTGCCCATGGAATTCATTTTGTGCCTCAGTTGGTGTATTTGTTCAATGTGGACAGCACATTGCGAACTTGGCAGGAAACAAGAAGTTGGTCTTGCCAGTCCCTGCTTTCAATGTTATCAATGGTGGCTCCCATGCAGGGAACAAGCTTGCCATGCAGGTGGGTTTTCTTCTGGTCTGGTTTGTGACTCATTTATCTGTGACAATGACAATGCTTTAGTTTGCATGTGGTGTTACTTTCTGGAGAAAACTGGCCAAAATCCATGTGTTCACATGAGAGTTTTTTGTGTACTGCAGGAGTTCATGATTCTTCCAGTGGGTGCAGAAACATTTGCTGAGGCCATGAAGATAGGTACAGAGGTCTACCACACTTTGAAGGTGGGTTCTTGGTGCTGTGCAATATGTTCTCATTGGAGATACTTTTGTTGACATTATGTTTTGGAGTGGACTATTTCCCTTAGGCAATCAAATATTGCTGAAGAAGTGTTTTACTCCATTAGATGTGACTTGGTTGCTCCTAGGGAACACACCTGACATCATTAGCACAGTGGCATATTGAGTTTCATGGGTTTAATTCTTGGAAAGGTTTTCTAGTTGTGGCTTAAAGAAAGAACATTTACCTGGATGCAGGGTGTGATCAAGAAGAAGTATGGCCAAGATGCCACAAATGTGGGTGATGAAGGTGGCTTTGCTCCCAACATTCAGGTATCAATCTTGTTGTGTCCCTTTGCGCCTCTATCCTGTCTGCACCTTCATGCGCAGTCCACTTCAGGGAGATGTTTCCTGGCATACAAAAAATAAACTTAGAAATGCCCCCTTAAAATTTAACAATTAATTCTTCATGCTAGTCTGTTTGAGGATTTATTTTCTTTTCTACATTGTTTCCATCTCTATAAACAAAGGTTGTATCATCATCTTGCCATTGGAGATGGTAACTTGAAAACCCTCTATACAGGAAAACAAGGAGGGTTTGGAGTTGTTGAAGATTGCAATTGAGAAGGCTGGATACACTGGCAAGGTCTCCTCTTGCCCCCTTCACTTGGAATGTGAACATGTCTCAATTTTCTTAACTGTGCCTATTTCCTAAGGTGTCTAGGTCCATTAGCATCAAAAAAAGATGCTATGTCTGCAGACAACTCTGCAACTGTATCTGCAGCAGATGATCTGCTGCTTCCTTGGTCAGAGGTGGACATTTTGTAGCTTCAATTGGGCAGTGAGATGCTTGTTTCTTCTCCAGAAGACTTGGATGGTGCTGGGTTACCCACACTTTCAATGACTGATTTACCTGTTAGGCCCTGCTTAGTTAGGTGACTGACTAACAGACTGTCCAATATCCTCTTAATGATTTGTATGTCCTGTCTGCAGGTGGTCATTGGGATGGATGTAGCAGCTTCTGAATTTTATGATACTACAACAAAGCTTTATGACCTCAACTTCAAGGAGGAAGTGAGTACACTTCCAGTGCTTAGATGAATATATTGCACTATAACAGTAAATTGGTAAGGGCATTTGGTCAATGGTGTGTCCTCTAGCATTGGCCAGTTGTTGTTTCAGAGAGAACATTGTAAGCCATTTATGAGTGTCAAAGACATTCACTGATGAATTTGCCATTGAGTTATTGACCATGCAGAACAACAATGGGAGTGAAAAGATTACTGGCGAGCAGCTAGTGAAATTGTACGAGTCTTTTGTAGAAGAATATCCAATTGCCACAATCGAGGACCCCTTTGACCAGGATGACTGGGAGCACTACAGCAAGTTCACAGCAACTTTGGGTGAGAAAGTTCAAGTTGTGGGTGATGACTTGCTGGTCACCAATCCCAAGGTTTGTCTGCTGATCATTTGTTTCCCCTCCAAGAAATTTTCCCTTGTCCTTTTCTCATTTTTGTTTGGGACCTCATAATCCTTGCAATTTTTCAAAGTAAAGCATGTTCCTGGTAAATTGTTGTAAGTTCTCAGTGAAATCTCTGAGAATGTCATATCTGGGTTCGGGATCTCTTTTGCAGCGTGTTGCTTATGCCATCAAGGTGAAGGCATGCAATGCTCTTCTGTTGAAGGTAAATCTGCTTCTTTGTATGGCTTGAATCTTCATCTTTTGTTGTATGGGTCTAAAATAATAAAACTTCATCTTGCATTTCAGTCCTTAAGAATAGCTCCACCAAAAGTCTTTACCAATATTAATATCACCTGTGGTGGACGATCTGTTGCCAGTCTTAGTGTGGAGTATGTGTAAAGTACAACTTTCCGAGGTATAGATGAACTTATATTGATGCTTGCATTTTCAACTGTGGGTTCAACCAGGTAAATCAAATTGGGACTGTGACAGAGAGTATTGAAGCTGTAAAGATGGCCAAGCAGGCTGACTGGGGTGTCATGACTAGCCACCGCAGGTCAGCAACTATGTTTGACTTACAATTGTTACATTAGAATAAACACTCTTAGGAGTTGGTAAACTAAGTATATATTTGTTGGCATCTTTCAGCCATATGGAAGAATTTGGGATTTATGGGATTTTAGTAGACTAGTTCTAACTATTGGCAATGGTGATCACAGTGGAGAAACTGAGGACACATTCATTGCTGACCTTGCTGTTGGACTTGCTACGGTGATGCCCATTCCCAGAATAAAAACTCCTGTGGCTTTTGCAAGCATGCATATTGTCCATGACTCAATTTGATTATTGGCTTCATCAAGCAACCTAGATGTGTGATTTTACAGCTGCAGTTGATTTGACTGGAAGGTCTGTCTTTCCTACTGTTTGCAGGGCCAGATTAAGACTGGTGCCCCCTGTCGGTCTGAGCGACTGGCAAAATATAATCAGGTTGGTGTGATTTTCTACTTTTGAATTGTGTACATCAAGATGGTACAATTATCCCTGTATTGTAAGTTAAATCAAACCTAGTAGCATCATTGCTGGAAGAGTATGATCAGAGCATTGTCAATTATCTAGTTATGAATTATTTCTCAATGGAATGTATGTGGGCTGCAGTTGTTGCGAATTGAAGAGGAGCTTGGTGACAAAGCTGTGTATGCAGGTGCCAGCTTCCGCAAACCTGTTGAGCCATACTGACTTGATTGAGACTTGGAAAGTTGAAGACTTGTTTTTGGGAGTTAATGTGGCATTTTGAGTTGTTTCCAGCACAGACAAAAGAGTAGGTTGATCCAAGATGGGGAGAGCAAGTAATTATGGTTTAAATCACATATAAGGAATACCCTTGCAGCCAGTAAGCTGGGATAGCAGGGCTTTACAAAATAAATTTCTTCCATGACTGTCTTCTATCTCTCTGGGGATGTTCACTACTGCACTTTGCCATAATCAAAACAATCTTTATTAGTGTTTGTAATACTGCATCCTCTTTGTCTCATTTTATTTTCCCATCCTAAATCTTTTTGTTCTCAGAGGTTTGGTTAAACAGGGCAACCAGCTTGTGACACAGGACATGCTATTGCATCTGAGTAAGTTGGGTGCCAAACCAGAGTGTTTAGAACTCTGGAGTATCAAAAGAGTCCATTTGAGCTATCTGGCAACATGCTATTTGGACTATGGCAATAGCCAGGCTAACAAAGTATCATATTTCGACACCTGTACACCTTGACCCAAAGTGCCATGAGGTTTAGAATAGTGTTTTACCTTATGTGTAGTTGAAACACTCTACACCAATTCCACATTACTTGTACTGTTAATATACTGAGTTGTTGCACCAATCATTATTGACACGGTCATGCTTGTTTGTACATACATTCATTATAATGTTATGTTGAAGCAACTGTTCCACACATTCTAATTATACATAATTTTGTTGTGACAACTTGAAACCAACATACTGAGGCTGTGAAGACCCAGGAACACCTACCTTTTGCTAAACTCATCACAGCTTCCACTTGCAACTTGACAATATTCCAAGATTTGGGACATACCACATTCATCAACTTATTATAATGTCAAACAAAACATGTTCTTCATCAACAGTGACAAATGTTTCACACCCTATGTAATTTTCAATACCAGCAATTGTTATTTAAAAAATGCATTGAACTATATAGTGGGTGAAAAAGCAAGATGTTTTCCTCTCAGCTATGCCTCTAGGCTTCCTGCTACAAAGAATTGTATATCAACACTATTAGAACAACACCTCAAAAGTAAATTTTGCAATTGAATGGCTTTTTGTACTTACATAGTTCTGGTGGACATGTTTTCATCTAAATTGTAACCGACAGATCAGTTTCCATAATAAAACAGGGAGGCAATTCTGACATGAAAGATCCTAATTCTGAAGAACAAAACTTGAAATGAAGTGCAAATTTTGGTGTGCAATAACTTCTACTGTGACAATTTCCTTGTTCCAAATCCTCAGTTGGACCACCATTATGACACACCTTGAAAATCAAGGGAAAAACAATACTATCTTTCCTCTGAATGAGAGTCTCCAACAAAATGGTCATTGCATTCTAAGGTAAAAGGGGAAGGGAGCAATGTATTGGGGAGACATTCCTTGCCAAAGCCGTGCCAAAAGAGAGGTATTGCAAAACATTGAACCTTGCATACCACAGGCCTAAAAAGCTAAACCAGAAGTCTGACTATGGTTTGAGCTCAGAGGGTTGCCCCATCATTATGCAACTGCTGTTGGTGCCCAAGAAGATGTGACCTGGGTTTCAGTTGTTGGAAGGTCAGTGGGTGTGTGAACAGAAGAGGAGGTAGGGTGAATGGAGGAAGAGATGGCAAAGAAAAATGAAAGTTCATGTTGATGTTAACAACTGGCATCTGATTTGGTCCACTGTGAGAATTTGCTGCCAGAGCGGCTCTAGGATGATTCATGTAGTCCAAGATGAAAGAGAATGCTCCAAAGCTAAGACAGCTTTGTGCCAATGCTTGAGGTGTCCCTGCACAAACATAGCCACAAAGATGTCAAAGTACAATCAAAGCAATTGTTGCAAAATGTATGCAATTGAGGACGATCCAGTCCAATTCCACATCAACAAGAGAATGAATGAAAGTAGATGTCACATACCAGGGGTGCTCAAAGCAAGGCCTGTTGCACAACCTGCAATCCCTGCATTCCATGCTGTGGAAAAGCCATAAAATAACACATTAGTCTCTGGTGGAGGTGCACAAAATCATTCCTCTTTGGCAACCAAATGCAGCTCCCATTACCTCAAATAGTAACAGAAAATGCATCTAAAAAAACAACATAAACAGATCCAATAAGGAAAAAACCTCTGCTAGATGTACCCTATGAGCTTGCTCCTAATAATTGCAATACACTACAACTGCAGAAGATAATGTTTCACAGCACACAAGTCAGAATTATGCTCAATAAAAAATCAAATCAGGCTGGCATTCGCTCCCAAAAAAAAAAAAAAGTCAGAACAAGTACCATCTTCTTTCCCTCGAAGTTTCTTCAATGCACAAGACACAAGACTGTGTACACCTGAAAGCAGGGCAAAGGTCTATGCAATCCAACACAACAGAAACCCTCTTATCAGTTGCATAATTTTCTGCATCCTTTAATTGGGTATGCTCCTTACAAGTCGGAGCACATCTTGTAATGATATCCCTAACCAGTTTAGGAACATAAACTCAAAGCACAAAAACCAATGCACAGCTCCAGTCTTTGAATTTTTGAAAAAAACACATTCTAACAATTTTAGGGTTTTTGATGGTAGCCACCTTTGCAGAAGTTCCCCCTTCTCTTAGAGCTCCTTTGAAACCTTGCTTCTTAATAAGTCCTGATCCTGCATCATATACGACGCCAGTGTCACGCACGTTCCTCAACTGAAAACCCTAGCCTCCCTCCTCTAGCATTGCATCTCAACTTGCACACAAATAGGCAAACGGTGCCAATACGCTTCAGAATATGCAAAGACCTCGAATGAAAGGAGCGATTTTACGCGCAACTCACACATAGCAAAGCCATGTTGACATCTCTCTCTGTCTCTCTCACTCACAATCCCTCACCAAAACAAACTATTACTGCAAAAGCCGCATGAAAACCCTGCTGCACTAAAGTCCTTACATTTTTTTCCGACAGTGGAAGCACACACCGAATGCGAGCTAGAAACAGAATAAAAATTCAGAGAGTCTTGGGTAGCAAAGAAAGAAGAACCGGGCAAGGAGCGTACCGAATCCAAACACAGAACCCATGACACCGCCTGCAAGCCCATCCGCCACACCCTTGATCAAGCAAGCGGCAGGGTTGTTGATATCTCCACCCGCCATGGGCAAACCACTGTCCCCAGGCTCATTCTCGCCGTCGCTCCAACCCCCTCCATCATCTCCAGCAACAGGATTGCTCGGCTCCATCGCCATCACAACTGTGTTCTCAGAAAACACTGCCGTATGTCAAGAGTGAGCGTTTGCTGCGCGTGCACAAAAGGAAAGGTTGTGAGAAGAGAAGACGGAGAATGAAGGCTGCTAACTTAATCACGCCACGCTAATCTTGATTAGCCTGCTGTTTTATCCGCTAATCAGGGCACGGTAATCCTTCCTTAACTGCTCCAAGAACACACCAACCACACACATAAGTGTCTAATACCCCCTAGCAGCGTTTTTTTTTTTTTTGGGTGAGAAATTTCGCCAAATTTTTTAATTAATTTAAAATGGAATAATTTTGTCGCAATATTCCCGTTTTTTGTGAATAAGGAAATTTGAGAATTTTTGGCCAGATTTGGATTCTGATTTTAGTTTGGTAGTATTTTTAAAACTAGTTTCTTTACTAATGAAACAGATTCTAAAACCCTCTCACCATTTAATGCTAAATCCTACACAACATTTTTAAAAATTTGAAAAAAAACATCATCGCCCCGTATTACCTTGGTAGCTTTGACACAGGTTTATCAATTAATTAATTAATTTTGAAATTTCCATTTCAACGAACAAAATATTCTTGAAGATTTGATATCTTCCTTGACAAATTCTTGTTATTTGAAAACAATAATTGAAATTTTTTTAAATTTCTGAAAATAATATAATTAGTGTAGAAGCTGCCAAGGTATACCTAGTAGGGTGATAACTAATAATAACTCAGTTGGGTTCAGTTTCTAATCCTTAAAAACCAACTTCAAGGGAATTATTTAAACTTGGCGGCCTAACTTACTCTTAAGTTATTTGCTCATTAAAGGGGTTTCAAGTTGTACTTACTACTACTAGCACCTGACTAGGATTGGAAACCCTAATTCATTGAAAGAGCAAAGCAGCTGTCCAACCTGATCCCTAATCTCTGCCTTTGGTGGGAACTGCTGTGGTGTTAGGCTAGGATTGGTAAAGGTAAATTTCTGCAATGATGGCAGAGTTAGCCACCCAATATGTGGACCCCACCACCCTCTGGATTTTGCAGACTTGGGGTTGGAACTTGTAATAAAGAAGAAAATCTGAAGGACAAGAATATAGAAAGTTTCTTTTGGGAGAGAGGGATGTAACGCACAAACAGTGGCAAGAAACTTAACTATGGATGTGGAGGGATGGAAAGTAAAAACCCTAAAGCTTGATGGATGATTGACAGAAGGTGACAAGTTAGAGGACGGTTGGGTATCATGAAGAGTTGTGGACGTCGAAAGTCCAGTTGTTGTTGTTTCTTCCTATGTTTAGTTGGTTTTGTTTGTTGTTAGTTAATTATGTTGATATTTTGTGATTCAATAGAGCCGCATTATTAAGTTGGTTTCAATAATGGAGCGAATTCCAAGCTTCCTTTGTTATTATTCTTGGATATGGTGAGTGCTAATCACAAGGTTGGATGATGGTTGGCGGGAGAGATTTTGATGGTGCGAAGGTTGGAGGTTTGGTGAGGCTATAAGGTGGGGAGGTTGTTGTGGGAAATGTGGTAGTTGACACATTAAACTAAGTTTTTCCTCATTCTAGTGATAGCATGTCTTTTAGTCTTGATCTTGTTGTGTGAACAATTGGGGGAAAATGCCTCTCTATGATCTTCGAGGTTCTTTCGCCAAAGCAAGTGTTCCACTACACTATGTGCTTTAGGGAAGGAACAGAAGACTTAATAGAGTTTAGGGACCAAATTCAAAGGAAATGATGAATGAGTTTAGGATTTCATGAGTAGTTATGGTGGCATGTTCACTTTGTTGGGAATGTCAAGAATCATTAGAAAAACTATATGGGGAATTATATGTGGAAGGGAGACCTTCGTTGTTGAAGGCACTCCGAGGGGGGATGGGGTTCTAAGGGACATTCTTGGGTTTTATGGAAAGAAACTATTGAAATGTTTTATACCTATTCTTTTATGTCCAACTTCCAAGGAGAAAGAATTACTAAGAAAGGAGGATCCGATGGAAACTAGGAGTTTGTTGTTTAATAATGAACTGCCACATTCATAACCAATTGGCTCTTGAAAGGAAATCAAGAGTGATTTAATTCTTTGAAGTCCAAAGTCTTATATTACATTTTTAGGAATGGTAAGATTTTTAATTTAAAAACTATAAATGTTGTAAGCTTTCCACTAAACTTGTATGATTATGTGGTGATTATGTTAAGACATTTTGTTTCCATTCTGAGGTATCATAGTTGAGATACACCTTTTTTTTTTAGTATTAGAATTGAGATGCCCCTCCCTTTTTTGGTGACATGGTCATCTCAGCTTTGGATGTTGGTCCTCTCATTTTGTTTATCTCTTTCCTTTCTGGATTGGTGTTTTTTTTAATCCAATTTATTTGTGTCTTTTTTGCTTTGGGAGAGCTGATACTTCTACACCTTTGGTATTCCAACTATAGATGCATTGCCTTGAATGATCCAAGGCAAAAAAACTTATTCTTACAAGGACCAACACCTACACTAGTCAATGATAAAAATTTGTGTTGGCTAATTATGGTATTTTAGACCAATCCAAAGGATATGAATTATGTTTTTTTTTTTTAAAACTAGTGAAAGGATATGCATTTGAATATTTCCAAAAAAAAAATCTACAAATGGTTATGCATTCATCAAAAAAATTCATTCATTGTTAGTGATGCATTTGTCGATTTTCAAATTCAAGGTAACCTTTATATATGCATACAAATTATGTATAGAAAATTTCAAATGTTAGTTGTGCAAAGACATATTTAAACATAAAAAATCAAGTAGATTGCAGGGAGTTGAACCCCAATTTTTTTGTTAAAAAAAATTCATTGTAACATGAGTTGCTTGCCAAAAAAACCAACACCACACCAACACAAAACCACCTTTACACCCCAACCTCACACAACTAAAAGCCCAATAAAAAACCAAAAGCTCCCAACAAATTATATTGTTGTTGAACTCCACAAACCAATCCATAAATAACTAACCTTATAACATCAAATTGGATATAAAAATTTAACATCAAGGTTAGTTGAAAAGGAAAAAAAATCATAAGAACTTACGGTTTATATGATTTACCTAATCCCTATCAACCTTCAACTTTTTGAAATATTTCACTTCTTCAATCAACTCGTAATTTTCTTCAACTAGAACAACTTCAACTTTGATATCATCCTTTAGGTTTGCATTTGGTGTACAATTCAAGCACAAGTCTTTAGTCTAGTTTTTTGACATATTAGAATTTAATCTAGATTTTCCACTTGTAAACAACAATGTCTCCTAGTTGTCAAAACACATTCATGTTAAACATTCTTTTTGTATTGATTTGAGACCAAAGAATTTCAAAAATCTATTTGACAAGGAAGCCTACATTTTAAAATTGGTCTTCATGGGTCTACCATCAAACAAGCAGATTTACACACATAAATTTAGAGATAAAAAACTTTTGAAGTAGCTCTTTAGTAATTAATGCTTATGAAGATTCTTCCATCAATCGTTGCACACCCAACATGTTAGTTTCTTCTTCTTCTTGACCTTAAAAAGCAAATCCATCAACTAGAGCAATTGCCTTTACTTGAAAAATAGGGTTTAACCATTCAAAAAATGTCATAAAACGGGGGATGACTTCATTCATATCATATTCAATTACAAAGTATATTGCATTTTTACACCCCACATAGTTATCAACAACTCATGAGGATTTGAAACTAAAATCCAACATTAGGCCAACATGTTGTGAACTTGATGGGAATCAAATGACTTCAAAATTTGTAAAAAGAATATAATCACCTTCACCACCTCTTGTCACACATTTATGATCAAAAGGTGGAGTTCACCATCAATCTAATCAAATGCTTCACTACCATCAACAAAGGGATTTAGTTAAAATTCCATGGCCACAATCAAGTTAATTGAAATAACCAAGGTATCAAACAACAACTAATGACCTCTGGATGATTCATCACACATGCAATCACCACAAATTCAAACTAATAGTGATAGTTTCAACAATAGCCCACACTTGGGCCTTTGGGATTCATTGCTACAAACTTAATGTTTAAATTGCCTCCCATAACACAACAAAATGGCTTGCTTGAATTTGAAAATCTCTTCAAACATTATAACTTTACTAGAAAACCTTGTCTAAATGGGAATTTTCAACTCTTAGTGTCACTTACCACTATTAATGCATGCCTTTCCCCCACTTTTGCATCATTTTTTATTTTATTTTTGTACACATAACTATTTTTTCAAACCAGCTTGAATCGATTTCACATTCACCAAAATTAGACCCACATAAACATTATCATCATTCATCACATATTGGCACATTTTAAACATCATGTGCCCAAAACAACTACCTTGTAAACTTGCAATAACTATAAAGGTTCATAATCAATAATAGATTGTAATGTCATAGGCATAGATCCCAAGTTGTTACCTTCATCTTTCACAAAAGTAATCACACAACAAATCAATCCAAAATTTTCCAACAACATTTGGAATTACAAAGCCATGACAACACTAATTGTTTCATGCACTTCAAACAATTCCACATTAACATGCCTAGAGAGGTCTAACCCTCATTCAAATAATTAATGGCCTAAGCAAATGTGTCTATGCCATTTCTAGACATCTAGAAATCAAAACTAACAAAAACTATTAGGAAAAAGAAGCAAAAGTAGGAAAGGGCATGCATTAATAATGATCCAAAACACCATGGTCTTGCATGTGTTGCCTAACCAACACACAATCTTTTGGACCATTTGAGGTGGCACCTATTCCTCCAAGAATTATGAAAATGAAAACACAAAGCAAAAACATCAATATAAAATTAACCTATGCAACTAGATGTTTTTGAATGTGAAAAAGGTTGGCACCTTTTTCAAATATAAATTAGGTCTTCAAGAAAATGTCTATTGTGGTTCATCACCATGTTTGTAAAGATTTGTTGAGCCCAAAAATGCAATGATCATAGACCTAAACAACCCAACCCAACCTTTTTCTTCCTTGTATATTAAGTGCGAGATGTTTCAAAATGTTTATCCATATATTACCAATTAGTGTCAACTTTCTTTTTGCAACCAAATAAAAATGTGTAAAATCAACATGAATTTTCATAGGAGTGATGCCATTCATTTTATTATATTTGATGAACCTTTTTTGAAGAATAAAACTTTGATTTAAATTGTTACTAACTATTTATTGAAACCTACAAATGATACATCACATAATCTACGAGTTCATAAAATCAATAAAAAGGTTGCCGTTGATAGCAAATAAGGAAGCAAACAAATTGAGTTCATGTTGTATACTTTCCATCTCTAAGCTTGAGCTTCTATAATTGCAAGATGCAACTTGTCTTTTTCTAACAAGTTACCATCACATTGTGCCTATGGACATTTTCAACATTTGACAAACTACCAACCAAGTTGATTTTCACATCACAAGTTTTGTCAACACCACTCACACTTTGAACAATAAATACCTCATCTTTATAAATAAAATCCAAAACTTAATTGCAAATAACAACTCCACAAAAACAAACAACAATAATTAATATTAAAAGGCAAAAATGAAAAGGAAAAACCCAATGTCACACATTAAATGTGATGAAAGCATTTCATGAAAAATGTGATGACATTGTTGATTGTAACTCACAAGGTTTGAATTCAAGGACAAGAGGTTTTGAAAAACAAGCACATTGCGACCCAATGAAATTCAAAATGCAACAACAAAATTTGAAATGTAACAAAAGAACTTGAAGGTCCAATTGCAACATGAAGTGTGTGAATAATTCAATAACATTAAAAAATTGCAAGAAAACAAGTCAATGTTAATAAAAGCAAAGCACAAAAACTTAGTAGTGATTGTCAAATGTGGCACAATAGGCACAAAGTTCACAGTTTTCAAACCAACTCCTTGCTAATATTTTACAATATACCCTAAATACCAATAATGACTTGGCCTCTTTCATTGATGATTACTTTTACAAAATGGCTCAAAGATTTTTAAAGCAATTCACCTAACTTAAGCATAAAATGATTCAAGAAATTGTTAATGAAAAGCTTGACAATAACAAATGTTATTAACAAAGAACTTGATAATGAAAGAAAGCTTTGAGCCTTGTGTCCTTGTCCTTAAACCCTAAACCCTAGTTTTTTAATAGGAATTACATTTGAACTTCCTTAAACCCTAACGAATGGATATGGATATTTGGATGTGATGTCCATACGAATATGATTATGGTAAGGTTGTCACATTTCCAAAACATCCACCAATTATGGGTAGGGCTGATTAGTAAGAACATTATAAATGATGGAAATACTTTCATACATAATTGACTAATATGCATGTTGATATTTGGTTTAAAAGACATAATCCGACCAACACTAGTGAGGAAACCAAACTTTGAATCCATGTGCATCACCAATTAATGGAGCCAAGGCGTACCACATGAACAAATAACACTTCACACCCTTTCACAATGATGAAGACTAGGTTTTCAATGAATTTAATTTGCATTTTTTTTTTGGAAAAAAATTCCCATAACCCTCAAAGAAAAATATTGCATCATTGTCAAGGACCACACCTAAAACTATCATTTTTTACTTTTTGTTTTTAACACCCCCAACCTCAAGTTCAACGAATTCCAACTAGTTTTATACCTATCAACATTGTTTAAATGATATGTCAACAAGTGTTTTTTCACATGTTGTTTCTACCCAATTGGTTTTAGGGTGGCAAAAAGGCCAATTCATATTGGCATTTGCAACAAATGGTGACTAACACTTTATCTATTGCTCATTTGGTCTTCTCATATAAGTAGATCTTTAATCTCACACATTCATCTACCTTTATGAACAACTCTTATGCTATATGCACTTCCATATTAGAAAGTTATTGTTGCTTATTGAGTTTCCCATTTGTTCCATTTTCCCGTGTTTGTATTATGAACACGTTCAATGTGTGGGTAAGGACAACTTTTGATTAGTTATGGTGTTGGGAAGGTTGGGTCTTGAACTAAAAGCATGAAAATTGACAATCATTTACAAATGTAGTGAAATTGATGATGTACATCCCTTCCTGACAAGAATGTAAAGAATCAACATATACTAATGAAAATATAAAATCATTTCTATTTGATGAGGCCTCAACTAATTTAGATCTCTATGCCTTTTTTCAAGACTTGTAAACCAAAGTGGTGTTGTTGGAATTTTGGACATATTATTGCATCAACTATATGCACATAGTCTTATATTTGGCTTATCTTACGAACAAGTACAAACAACAACTGATAAAAGTTGTTTGTGTTTTGGAAACCATATAGAATAAATAGAAATGGGGATTGTGGTTGCATATGTTGCCCACCTCCCTACTTTTTGTTCATCTATGGAAACATTGTGTTTTGACAAAAATAATGAAATTTGCAGCTTACAATGCTAGGAGTGCACTCTACAAAGTTTGACAATGAAAAAGGTTCGGGTGCTATTTACAATGGTGTCCTTTGATATGATGTTAGTCATGTGATGAATGCTCCCCTTTCTCTTTCTTGTTCTTGTGAATTGGGTGATGTTTGTGGAATGCAATATTTCTTGTGACTTATTTCTAGTTTTTTTGTTTGAAGTTGTGCATGGCAATTAGAAGGTTTGATACATTGTACACATCAGTTTAGAATTATGATCCATCAATGGGGTATGATGTTGAGACACCCACTGCCTAATCAAGAAGTGGTGTCTTTCGTAGGTTGTCCAAATAATAAGGATATGACCATGTGGTGGCAACTTGGCATTCACTCATGGCCCACTATTACACTTTTGAACCCAAAGGGCAAACCGATCACCATGTTTTATGGAGGAGGCCACTATTAGGTTTTTTTTTTTGCAATTTGAAAAAAGGGTGCTAGGATTTTTGAATCTATCAAGTGATTACTTTGTGAACAAAGTTTGGTTTTTATGATAGATGTAATTATCTACATTGCAATTATTTCACTACTACAAAAACATGATTTTTACACTACTAGCACCATGTTTTAAATGACTATATGGTCAATATCTAGAATACACTAGTAGTTTGAAGTGACTAAATGTGTCCATCATGATTAAGATCAACAGTAGCAATGTTCGTCATGACTAAAAAATCTAGCATTAGAGTCAAATCATACAATATGTTATACACGTGGTAAATGTGAGTGCCCACGTGGACTTGTCTATATTGACTAATACAACTAACATGACTAAAAGTATTCATAGAACATGACACACATTACAAAAACATTGTAACATTGAATTCAATTCTTTTATTTTTATTACAAAAATTGATATAGAATAAAGGCATACAAATTTAATACCATAATTTCAAAAGTGTTTTTTTTTGTTATGGTATTTTAAAGATATTTTGTTAAAACATTACTTTTTGATAAATATGTGGCATAAATTAAAATATGTAAATTAATGGAATATCTAAAAAATTGGATTAAAATTATTATAAAATCAAAGTCAATGATGAAAATAAAAAAACCAAATGTACCCAAATAGTTATATGCAAAATTTCTAACCCAAGCAAAAAAAAAACATTACTTGAATTTTTGAATCAAATATTGAATTTTTTTTAAAATTAAAAGGAATCACAAAGTTCAATATGATTATGATAATATGTTTTTTTACCTAAATAGTTATAATTATATTTCAATCAAGGATTTAATACATTATATATGAATTTTTAAATTAAATGACTTAATTATTTGTTCATATTTGAGACTAATAAAATTAAAAATTCAATGCAATTGTGAAAGTAAATGTTTTATTTAAATAATTATATTTCAGACATTACATATGAATTTTTAAAATAAATATTTAAACCCATCTTAATTGTTGAAAATTTTGAAATGGAAAATAATCACAAAGTTTCATGAAAGTTAATAAATTAAATGTGTTTAAATAATATTTGAATATATATCTCAATTTAAAGTTTCAAATGATGCATTTGAATTTGTTAATTAATGAGTATTTAGAATAAGCATGATTTACACATTTTTTAATTAAAAAATTTACAAAGTTCAATGTAATAATAAACCCACAAATCAATTAAATCAAATAGTGATATTTACAAAATTCATTTTTTGTTCAAAATATGTGTATATATATTTTGTGATATCATTTTTAGTCATCACATGAGGTGATGGCTTAATGGTTAAAGCCTTCAAGTGTGGCCAAAAAGGTTGTGGGTTCAAACCTTACTTGGAGCATTCATCATTAAAATAAATCTCAAGTTTGGGGATTCAAAAACCTATGATGTTGGCTAATACGATATGCCAATAATGTTAGCCTAAAAAAATAAATAATAATAATAATTTCCAACATTGAATCATAGATCAAGGGTAGTAACATTTTGGATTCAACTATAGTTCAAAAATATTAAAGTTCCATAATTTCAATATATATTCATATAAATAATATAACTTTTAATTTTAAATAAAATGAATAATGCCATGTCAACTAACAACTTTAGTCACTTTAATCACTTTAGTCATTTCAAAAAAACATATTAGTCATGTTAGTCATATATTTTGAGTCACATTTGTGTCAAAAACAACTAGTTTGTTATGATTATAGCCAATTTTGTCCATTGTCTGGTGTGACTAAAAATATGACTAAACTTAGTTTTAAAAATGAACTTAAAAACACATGTCTATAGTAGTGTTTATAGGAGTTTTGGATTGCCTCTACACCATGTGAAACTTGAAAAAAAATTGTTTGGTTTTTTGGCACATTGTTAGCATTAGCAAACCACTCAAACATCATAGATTAGTTCATTCAATTATTGTTGTTGGTCAAAGATGAGGTTCAACATCACCATGAACCATATTTCAGCAAACCAATCTACAAGTTAAAGCTACGAAGTAATTTATTTTTCAACAATCATGTGACCAATTTTGTTGAAGAGATACATAATGAACATGCCAAACAACTTATGGAGTTCATAAACAATTTGAAACATTGAATTTTCAGATATAAAATTTTCAAATTTTATTTTAATTCATTGAGTTTATTTTTAAAATTGAGTTTAAAAATTGATATTTCCAATCTTTTTTGCTCACTACAATTCCTTTGCTTATTGACGTAGTTCATCTTGCTTTTCATGCATTGTTGATTGGGTCACCTATTGCAACTCATAGGTGAAACTTTAAATACCTTACTCCAAATCTCATATTTATTAGTGTCATGGGCACGAAACAATGAAATTTCCAAACCACATGAATGAAAACAAGCCTAATTTTGAATTTAGATCGTGGAATAAATTTTTTAAAAAAAACAAAAAACATGACGTGTGCATGATGTGAATGCAAAAGGATTTTATTACAAAAACATCACAAGAATATAACAAGATCATGATAAAGATACTTACCCAAAACTAATTTTTGAATAGGTTGAAAGTAATGGAGAATTTTACTTTTTTATATATTCATTGGGCATTTAACTCAAGAAATTATTCAAAAAACTTCCAACTTACATGTGGCCCATGTGTGCCCATGTCCACCCATGTGTGAATTATGAATGAATTAAATTTAATTAAAAATGAATTGAAAATTAACTAAGAACTAACTAAAAGTGAATTAAAAATGAATTGGAAGTGAATTAAAAGTTAATTGAAAGTGAACTAAAAATGAATTAAAAGTTAATTAGAAGTGAACTGAAAATGAATTAAAAATGAACTGAAAATGAATTAAAAGTTAATTAGAAGTGAACTGAAAGTGAATTAAAAGTTAATTAGAAGTGAACTGAAAGTGAATTAAAAGTTAATTGAAAATGAATTAAAAGTGAATTAGAAGTGAATTGAAAGTGAATTAAAAGTTAATTAGAAGTGAATTGAAAGTGAATTAAAAGTTAATTATTAGAAGTGAATTAAAAGTGAATTAAAAGTTAATTAGAAAATGAACTCAAAGTTAATTAAAAATGAATTAAGATTTAATTAAGACTGAACTAAAAATTAACTGGAAGTGAATTAAAAATGAATTAAAAGTGAATTGAAAATGAACTAAAAATAAATTATGAATAAATTGGAAATAAACTAAGACTTAACTAAGAGCAAACTAAGAATTAATTGGAAGTGAACTAAAAATAAATTAAAATTTAACTAAAAATGAATTAGAAATAAATTTAAGATTTAACTAAAAATGAATTAAAAGTGAATTAAAACTTAAGTAAAAACTAACCAAAAATGCACTAAAATTAAATTAAGAATTAAATACAAGTCATGAATGAACATTTATATGAATGAACTTTCGTTGACATATGTGACAATGAATTCATTTGTAATTGTAAATAATAGATAATTGTTCCAAGTGACTGATAAGTTTTTTCACTTCTTTAAACATAAATATAACTTGTTCTAAAGTTGTTGTAAATATTTGTTATAACTCATAATTGAATCTATATATTTTTTCTTTAGAATCTTGATGGTTTATAACAAAAGTTGCAAATAACTATCTCAATTTATTTGTTTGCCGTTGCATTTCTTTATGTTAATTGTGTATTTTTCAATGTTGAGTTTCATCACCTCTTTTTCCAAATCTTGCAAGATATGTACTTGAGCCTGCAACTCCTACTGACCCACTACTACCATGTGGGTCTTATGTTCCCCTAACATTTGTTTCCACACTGATTATTGTGGTTGAATATATTGCTAAAACTTTCTAAACTCTTTTTTCAAACTCACCCTAAAGTCCCTTTGTGAGAAAAACCAAGTAGTGCAATATAAAATTAAAGCATCATAGAAAATTGGACCAACTGATCTAATTTCCAAAGTTTCAACATCAAGGTATACTGATTTCCTTAAATTTCAACACTTCAAACAAGTAATTTCTACAAAATTTGACATTTCCAAAAAAAATTTAATCATTTGCTAAACTTCAAAAGGTGTCGTGGTAATTATGATCAAATCCCTTTTAATTACTCTTAATAAACACAAATTTGAATCCCAACCCCTTGCAAAATTCCCTATTGACTACCCCACACCTCCAAAGAGCCTTTGTCCTCTTGACTACTAGCCAACCTCTCAACACATGTTACCATCTGAAGCAATTTGTTGCTTTCATGTGGTGATAATACCTGTAGGGCAGCTCACCCTTGATATGGGACAAAAGCCACAAGGCAAAGAGGCTCTCATTTATGATTGACAAAAAAACAATACTCTTTCATGTACAACAATGAGTACCATTCATTTTGACAAACTCAAGAATTGTACAAGATTCACATTATATCCATTTAGAGAGGTTGCATCAACACTTACATGCAAGATACTTAGAAAGCAAACTTAAGTTGGATGTAGCCATCTAGACACCAATGATATGAATTATAATTCACTTCATTTCAGATTGCACCTGAACAAGCAAGGATCAAAGCCTAAGGATTAGTAATAAGCTGGTCTATACTAATAGAATTACAAAATATCATTGGATTTATCATGAAGCTGTTGGGTAATGAGGCCCAATACATAGTTTGATGATGGGTGGTAAAGTGCATCCAAAAGTGGCAAAAACAACAAAGTTGATTCACACTCTTGCTCAGTCAGATTGACCTACATGATATGACATCTTGAATCATTTGGGAAAAAATGTTGCATTTTTACTCAATTGGACTGACAAAACTTCTCAACATCTATGACATCCTTGGATTTGTGTAGTCTATAAGGGCAAGGTCAAAAACATATGGAGGATCTCAGAGCGCAAGGATCTTTTAGGGACCTTGACTATTTTGAGCTAAAAGATAAGACCATGAGATAGCAAAAATTCCTTTGAGAGATTCTCAGGTAGAGCATACAGAACTTGTTGCAAATCTTCTGGCAGTGTGGCACGGATGGTAAGAACTTGGCACCCAGAATTTGGATCTGCATTCCACAATGCAGTTGGGGTGCTGGGAACCACATTCTCAACAGACTTCTTGAGTTCTCTTGGAAAGGAAGAAGACAGACTTGTCACTGACAAATCTGATTTCAGGCTTGCTTCATAGTTGTCCAAACCCTTGTTAGTGTGTTGAAAGGACTCTGATTCTAGATTAACCAGAGGGAAGGGGTACAATAAACTAAGATGCGCAGCATGCAAGAAAATGCGACCAGATTGCATCTTGTAATTTTCACGAAAAAAGCGGTTGGTCCCTCCCTTCCCATGCTTGACATCCCCCACAACCTGTGCAGCAAGTGAAAGACACACAATGATTCAAGAAGCTGATGTCCATGGTTGTGTGCAGGTCTACATCACACTTGCTGCCTTAGTGCAACCCTCAGAAATGCAGGATACAAAAGCAGTGTGCACTGGAGACATTCAAGTTGGGATACAAGAAGTAGGGACCCCAATTTAATGACAACAATGGTTGCATCCTCTGCTGCCCATAACAATCCCAGCCTAAGTGAAAAGAATACATGAAGAATTTTGCTGTCAACAAGTGGAACACACATGGTAAGCACGGTGATTGAGATGTTTGCGGATCTGATGCCATCGACCTGTCTTTATGACAACCTGCTCCCAATGCACAAACAGGTTATGATTAGCCCCAGAAGTTTATAGTACATGTTGGAAAAGCAGAAAAAGATCAAGTGGAAAATTTGGTCACGTAGATCTTGTATTTTGCCTCAATTTGTTGGTTGCTACGCACAAATTTATAATGGAAAAGGTTCTGTTGGTTCAAAGAGTACTGAAGAAATGGTTGGTCATAAATTTGGAGAGTTTGAAACAATTTAGGGTCAGAGATTCAGAACAAAATACAAACCTTCAATAAAGAGCAGCGTGCCTCAGGGAGATCCAAAACCTTCTCACATTTAGTTAATGCTGACCTTGAAATTCCCTGTTCCATAAGAGGCTTATTAGTCTTTTTGTACGTTGAGTTCAGAAACATGTTGAGAAAATATTGTTTCACAATGTAAAAAAATGAATCAAGATACATGAGCCTGTTGATATCCAAAGAAGCATACATTCTCATCCTTCACTGGTTCGTCGCACACAAAGAAATCTGGTGTACACCCTCTTGCAAGCACCACATATCTGCATATTTAGTTTTTTCAGTTCTGGGCATGATAGGGACAACAAGGCATGATCAGCCAGTATCCAAGGCTGTACATTTGGCAGATCAAATATGATCTACACTTCTGTGCAAAAGACCCCTGCAAACAAATCTGTAATTTAGGATTCAGGCTCAGAACTTCAGAATGTGTAATTGCCAGCTTGCAAGGGTTCAGACATTGGTGGTTATAAGTTAGAGAGAAGTTACCAGACTTACTCTTTCACACAGGAAGGATGAGAGAGAGAGGATTGTGCAGCTCGGGCAGCTGCACTTGATTTAGCAAACAACATAACTCCACTTGCTGCTCGGTCTAATCGATTTACAGGATTAACCCGCCTTCCTGCACAATTGCACACTCCTGTTCAATGCCTTAGCTTGATGCCAGGATACATTCTTGCAAATATCTTTCCCTCACTCACCTCTCTCCCTCCCTTAGTTCTTCTTGACAAAGAAACTACACAGTAACCTCAAGCAATGCTCAAGGGGTACACACCATGTGTGTATTGTGTCTCAACAAGATTCTTTGCAAAAGCATTTCTCTGCTTCTCCTCCATGGATGCCCCTTTATTGTCATGCACCTACATAGATGCAACAATGCCACATATTAAGACAAAGTCCAGGGATGCTAAACCTAAATCTCACCTTGTGTTGAAAGCAAAAAACAGATTGCACGTATCTTTGAACAGAATGAACGATTTCTGTTTCAGAGCTTCACCTCTACTTCCATCCATGGCACAGATGAAAAGACTTGCTTTCCATCATGCAGCTGAGAGATGCTAGCCACAGCAAACAAAACAATGGAATCTGCTTGCCTGTGGCTCATTGCTGGTGTATATACAATTGCATTGCCCAAAAGCATGGCTATCTATCTGTCAAGAGGAATGTGAAACCCTAAAGCTAAAACAAGGGAATGTAGACAGAGAGTTGGCTTACAAGAAGGGTACCAGGTTTTGAGATTGCAATGACAAAATCATCTTCATAAAGCTTGGGTATACATGGTGGCTCCCATCTCTCCAAGCTCTCCTCCATCTCCTGTTGTGCACACAGGGTCCTCCTAGTCACACAGAGTTGTGAAGCTTGTTTTGTGTGTGCATGGAAATAGCACATTGTCACCCACTGCCTTGATAATACTGGAAAGGATCCCACTCTTTGCTGAAACTGTGCCTGCAATCAACCTCAAAAAAATTCTCCAATCACCGCTTATCAAATTTCTCTTTTCCTTTCCCAACAGTAGCAGAAGCAGCAGCAGCATAAGAAGAAGAAGAGCAATATGAAGCAGCTGCCAATTCTGGACCCACAGGAACCACCACTTACCTGGACACAAGGGCGGGTGAGAAAGAAAGCCATGATGTTTCCTCAAGCTTTTGGTTCACATCTCCTCTCCACCTTCAAACCCTAAACCCTAAACCCCACATCATGATGATCATCAACCAAATCTGTCTTCTGGGTCATGCTCATTGATCCTTGCTTGTGGATTCCTCAAGCCAATAACAGGAGGATTTGAGTCTGCGAGATTCCAAGAGCAACTTGTCCACCCAATGTACAGGAGATGAGCTTGATCTCTCACCTACCTCTCTCACCCATTGAAGTTTCTCTCTGGCTCTTTGCTTCGAAATGCTGGCCGAGAGAGAACTAAGACCCAGTGTTTGTTTTCCTGACGAATTTTCGCCAAATTTCGACCTGAAAAATATGATTTCGACC
>Ga0116227_10004269_pt1 | contig 31093 bp, 20 predicted proteins | sample S1TSphgellanicum_FD_89693 | JGI IMG/M metagenome (GOLD analysis project Ga0116227, IMG submission 89693) | Host-associated microbial communities from peat moss isolated from Minnesota, USA - S1T2_Fb - Sphagnum magellanicum MG | ecosystem: Host-associated > Plants > Peat moss > Unclassified... | reverse complement strand
GGCCCTTTAGGAACTTTGTACTACTCTCCTTTGCACTACTGCATGTACTACCTCAATGTCACCGAGATTTTATGCGACTTAAAAAAGGCCGTGATAAATCAGATGACATTGCGAAACCTTTTGTGAAACTTCCTTCTCCAGGATCCCTTTTACTACTTTGCGAATTAACGCACATCACAACTTGCAATACGTCCAACACCGGAAACTTTTGTAAAAATTTGTGATGAGGTTTGCAATACATATTCAAACGCAAAATGCGATGCTCCGAATAACGCAAGATTGCGATTTCTTGTAAGTCTCAAAGTGTTTTGCGATACTTTGTGTATTTTAAAATTTGCGATGTTGTGAGTATGATTAAGAGGTGCGAACTGTGGAATACCGCTAGCGTGCACGGAGACTGAAAGGGTCGCAAAGTTTTGGTTGTGGTATATGTCGCAAAAGTGCTGCAATGATTTAAGGTACATTATATATTAGCGATGGTTGGTGAACCACAAGTTGCGATGCGTGTCACATCGCAAATATGGCAGGTTATTTTTGCTTCTCAAACCCTTCCGGTTTTTTTTTTTTTCCCTTCGCAAAAAGGCACAATATGTAGTAGTGTATAATGTTAATACATATCAATTATTTTTAGATTAGTTTTTTGTGGCACATAATTGAAAATGCAAGTGCAAAAGGTTGGAGTGCATTACACATGCACAACTGAATCACTTACAAGAATTGGTGAATTATGTTCATATTTCTCTAGTCTTATGAAAGATTTATCTTTCTTGACCTACCCATCAAGCTTAAACCTATTGAAAATTTTACAAAAAATGTATTTAGATATAGAATTTGTGTGGACTAGAAGGTGCATTTATTACTAATATTGTGGACATGATTTTTTATCCATGGGGCCACTTGGAAGGTCTTGAGGCAATTGAGGAGCTAACAATAGCTTCTATTCATGCACTTACAATATTTGACCTTGACAATATTAGAAAGCTCTTAAAATACTATTGACATGTGAGCTTTCCAACCCCTAAAGGTTCCAACCATGGCACTTTCAAGGTGGAAATCTCACCATAATAGCATTAAGGTGGTCTTCCAACTAGTGGTTTTAGACAAGATTTAGTGAGTGGATCTATTAATGATAACGATATTTAGTCAATCTATGTGAGATGACATTAACCAAAATTATCATCACAATCAAATAATTATAGGCACTTATGGCCATGAGCCATGTATGCTCACACATACATGGTGACAACCTATTCTTCATTGTCTAATTTCATCATATTAATTGCCACATTGAATTCAATGTCTCTCATACCATTGATATGAACTTTGTTGAGACCATGATGCTCAATTAAATTTGGCTAGTTGATTAATATTTATACTAGACAATATTTGTAATAAATGTATTAATGTAATTAAAAGTTCAGGATATTGGTTTCACCAATGTGAAATCCAAGATCCAATGTAGACTTAGTCTATAATGATATGTAATATATATTTTTGGGAATACTAATCATGTTGGTGATCTTTAACTAGTTGTTGTGGTACATGATCACCACACCATTGTCAAAAACTAAGTAAGTCTATGGTCAAGTTAGCAAAAAGCTTTGACATCATTGATAATGTCAAAATTATAATTATTAAGATTGATTGCTATAAGTGAAGTCTACACCATTGTAATATTAGTATATTGTTGAAACACAATTGACATCTAGGGCACCATGTGATTCCAACCACTAACCATTCTAGCCAATGACCCTCATCTAAAGTCGCCCTAATGGTGCCACATAAACATAAAACAACTATTTGACATCTTCAATTTGGTCAAACTAACAAGGGAAAGTTGAAGTATAATATAATATTATATATTGACAACATTGTGATTATTATAATCCACATTCAACAATACTTGACCACTAATTAAAATGTTATGGCCTTATAATAATAATATGCTACAATACAATAATATTCTATCCATGGTTCAATCAAATCTTTTATTCATCTTAATAATATTATGCAACCAAAACCAATGACAAATTTGTCCAAGACATCACCAAAATTATGAAATCAAATATTATGGCCCATTTTGAATCAATGTTCTTTTCCAACTTAATTACTTTTCCATTTTAAAGTCATCATTTTCATTAACCCTCAAATGGAATTTTGCATCAAAAAGTTGAACAAATTCCATAGCTAGTACCTTTTCCCCACCATTCCCATTATTAGTTTGGCCCGTGAGCTTGGTCATATAAACCATCTCCTCACCTTCACATTGGAATTGGTTCATAGCTAAACCACAGATTGTGTTCCCATAAACTAAATTATTAATATTAATTTAATTAAACTTAAACAAGATTAAGCATATTAATTAATCTAGTCTAAGTCTACTTAATTACATATATTATGTAAATTATTGTATTATTAACTTGGTCCACTTAAAAACTCCAACTCGCACAATGTGTCAAGGTACTTTGATTCATCATTTTTAAAATTTAATTTGTGGGAAAATTTTGAAGTCTATGTTCTAGCCAAATTTTTTTTTTCAAAGGATAATTGAAGTCATCTTTCCAATTTTTTCCAATTTTGAACCAAAATGTACCATAATGTGCATGAAAGTGGTAACCATTCACACATATATAAATTATGATTGGATAACAACAATCATGATTCACCCAAATGTCTCTCCCTTTGCAATGTTAGGTTTTTTCCAAAATTTTAAGCATTCTAATGACATGTCAACAATAGCCAAATAATTAACATAATTTCTTTGTGGGATAATAGAAAATTTTGATTGCACATTTTAATGGAATTTTTTTCATATTTAAATCCAATTAAATGAAAATTATATTGTGAAATTATAACATATTATTAATTGCCTGTAATTTCAATCATTGTTAATGCAAATTCAAATATTAAATTTCATATTATTTAATATTAATATTTTTACCTGAAAATAAATTAATTTAAATTAACCATACACTTGAAAAGCTAGGCTAGACTAAACCTTAAACCCTAAACCATAAACTATAAATTGCTAGAGTTCCTTAAATATTATAATAATTGTATAGACCTTAATGTGCCCTACACCCTAAACTCTAAATGAAATAACACATTGGGCATATCTCATATAATGTAAAAAAACCCCTTAATTTACTTTTAAGACACTTTATCATCAACCCTAAATGCTATAACATAAATCCTATGCCCTACACCATAAATTATCAACCTGTAAGCATGAACATTAAAAGTTGTTATAATAGAAAAATAGTATGTTGTACACATTAAACCTTAAACCAAGACAAAAAACAGGGATACATCATGGTCATGTGGCATAAACAAGCACATCCAGTTCAGTTGTGAAACATCAACATGATCTCATCCATCATTACATGTGGAATGGAAACTCCACTTTCAACATTCAATGTTATAAAGGTGAAAAATACATTAAAGAATATTTTCATGAGCCAATTCTTGTAATGGGGAGTTTTAGGTGGCCTCCAACATTTGGTGAGAGTTAGTTTTAGTTATCTTCTCGAAAAATTCAAGGCCGCTCGAAAGGATCATGAAAAGTGCTACTCTAAAGCTCTAAAGTGCATCAAGAGGAGAATAATTGAGTGTGTAGAACACGATGGAACTCTTCTTTAGGAAGATTTCATTATAAGTGTTAAGTTAGGATTTTGGGGAAAGGATTGCAAATCATTATAAGTGGCAAGTTAAAGTTTCCGAAAAAGTACCGCGAAGAGTGTCAATTTGTAGCTCTAGAGTGCATCAAGAGGAGGAGAATTGAATGTCTAAAACATAGTGGAGCTCTTCTTCAAAAAGATTTTCATTGTAAGTGTCAAATTAAGGTTTTCAAGAAAGGATCACGAAGAATGATGATTTGCAAGCCTAAAACACATCAAGAGGAGGAGAACTGAATGTCTAAAACATAGTGGAGCTCTTCTTTAGAAATTTTTCATTGTAAGGGTAGATACAAACTATGCTAGTGCACGTTTTGCATCCTTATGAACTTTTTGCAAAATGTACTCTATTCAAATGCCACAAACAAATTGTAAAATCATCAATTTGACAAAAATATTTATAGATCCTGATTGCCAACTTGAATAAGAATATTTATTAAGGGGTGAAATTCAATAAACATACACCAATCATATAGTAATGGACTTTCAAAATGGACATATGGATTATAATTTGGGTTTTGAACTAGCATTCAAATGCATTTTTTGTTACAATTTCATCTCAATATTTTTTATAGGGACTCAATATGTGATACATGATGGGAAAACAAAAATTGATTGAAAAAATCTGCAACAAAAACTTTAACCAACAAATAACTATGAACTTTTGAATGACCAAATATGGGCCATTTTCAAAAGTCCCAATCTTGATCATATTTTGTTGAATTGATATTTTTTTTCCCCTAACATGTATAATAAAGTATTTTGTAAATGGGCAGCCTTTCATATGGACTTTATTAATTGATTAATCACCACATATGGCCCCCTCAACATTGGTTTTAACATTTTCTGCATTATAATGTTAATTTTCCCATTTACATGGATTTTTGGGACTAGGTCTCTTGGTGCTTTTGAGCCACCATAACTTGCATCTACTTGGAAGCATCAAGTTGAAAAAGCATTATGTTTCCAGGAAAGTACCACAAAGAGCATCAATCTGCAATTTTGGAGCACATCAAGAGGACAAATAATTCACATAGTCCTCACAATTAATTTCAATGGGTGAAATTTTACAACATCAAATAGATTCAAACAATGTGTACACTCCTCTTAGCAATCCTACATATTTCTTCTTCCATCTTTCAAGTCTTCACATCAATCTATATTTCTAAACATATAGCTTCATATCCCTATTACCACATTCATTAATGTTAAAAGTCTCTTTTGACAATATGGACCATTCAATAGTATAGAACATTATGTGACAATGTGGTCCATTTTAGTGCATTTGTAAAGGAGTTTAAAATTGAACAATCATTTTCATCATAACTATTTTTCAATTTCTTAGACCCACAACAATGCGTTTATTTTCCTCTTGAGATCTCCATCTCATCCAACTAATGTTTTCTATAAGATTTGTTCAAAAATAGAGTGCATTTGTGTTTGCTTTCCTTGAATTAAGAGGAAAATTTCTAAACCTTGAATTTGCATTTTCAAAATGTGTTGCATTGATGGGGAGAAAAAACACTTTTTGTCAAAGCAAAATTTCTTGTTTTCGATCCTACCTCTCACAATAAGACAAAGAAAGCACGAAAAAGAAGGTGAGTACTACACAACTATTCACATCAAAATGATTCCAAGGATTCACAACTCTCATCAACTCATCTCTTTCTTCATTTAGAGCTTTCATGACAACACATTATAATACAATTGTTCTATTTTGTGCTTCCTCAACTTGATTCCATGAATCCTTGTATTTTTGCATTATAATTCAAACATCAATTTCAAATAGAAAGGATCTTCCTAGATTTCCATGCTTCTTGTTCCATCAAAGGCTTGTTAATACCAAAATTACAATCTTGATTACAAAATTGATAATTATTGCCAAACTTCATTACGACCAAACCATACGACATAATCATATTGAAACTATAACTATAATTTTCTATCAAATTGCACAACCAAATCAGGACACAATGCCTAGTGGTTCCCAATAAGTCCTGTTTCTTTCTAGTGAGTAAAATAAGGAGATAAGTGTTGCTAATAATGCAAGTAGGAAAGGAAGAGATCGTTTTGGCATTTGGCATGCAAGCTATGCCATTTGGCCCAACATGTTTGAGCGCAGTGCAACATAGAAAATGCCTAAGGGCCATTAAAGATTTCTTGAATTGACAAGCTTTTAAAATGGCCAAGTAGTGGAGATGGCCAAAAATGTATGTATGTTTTGAAAATCTTTGAAAATGCTAAAAATTGTAAAATCATTGAAAATCAAAGAAGCGCGAAAACACTTAACGGCCACTAAGCATTTTTCATATTCTCAAAGAATCACCAAAAATGCATGGCAATTGCCACACATTTTGTGTTTGATTCCCGAATCGTTAAAAACGTTTAGTAATCACTAGGCATTTTTTGGATGGTTTTCAAATCACCAAAAATGCTTGGCAGTCGTTAGGCATTTTCGGCAATTCAAGAAGAATCTTGAAAATGCCTAGTTGTGGTGAATCACAAAAAATGCCTAGTGGTCATTAGGCATTTTCTAGATTTTTTCACATTGACGAAAACACTTGGTGGCCACTAGGTGTTTTCAATATGCTCCACAAATAACTGAAAATGCTTGGTGATTGGCAGATTTAAGGTTTAGGGTAGCCCAATAGAAGGCACCCAAAAAATAGTTGGTTGCCACCAAGTGTTTTTCCAATATACAACTAAACAAATCACAAAAAACCTTGGTGTTTCATGGAATGTTAGGAGGTTGCTAAAAATTATCCCATATGGTCATGAGGTGGGCATTACAAAAAATGTGTGGTGGCCATGAAAACAAAATAAATATTTTTTTTTGTATTTTCAATAGACAAATGAGAAGGAATCACCAAAAACCGCATGGCATTCATAATTTATGTTCTGAATGGCCAAAAAGACAACATTGCAAAAAACTCCTAGCGGCCGCTAGAGGTTTTGTGAGGTGCAATAATTTCAAACATGCATCTTGTGTATATACTCTAATGGCCAATAATGAAATCTACTAGAGGCTGTGCAATGCCTTTTCATGGATTTGATTAGATTCATGTATACAATATGCCTAGGGGCAACAAGGAGTTCAATGATATATTTTATGATGAACTACTAGTTGATTACGGCCGGCCACTCAAAATGTTTGTTCTAATGCCGAAGTAACTTTGGTAGAATCTAGTGTTATTTAATCCTATTATTTTGGAAATTTTATCATAATTAGTCAACATTAGATTAGTCTAGTTAACAAAATCCCTTTGTAGTGCAATGGGTTGAGCGTTTAGGGGTTCATCATTTTCTGTTCAATTTTGTGTTCTAATGTATAATGGTATTAATGATCATCCATTAACCCTATGGATGTTCATGTCTAACAAGTAAATTATTCGTAAGAACATGATTGCAGAGATCAATGTTGGTGACACAATTTCTATTTGGGATTCAAGCAAGGATGGTAGGGTTCAAATTGGAATAGGACAATGCAAGGATCCATCATTGGTCCCAATACATGGTGCTAATGGAGTGGAGAACTACATAGTTTTAACCATCATATCTATGATTGAGGCCTTTAAGTAACAAAGATTCTTCTGCCCCACTCTTGTTGCACGATATTGCAAATCATCGGTGGGAAATGATTACTTTTGGCCTACAAAGGATGTTTCATTGCTTGAAGAAGCACCTATATTTCTAGTGGAGGAATACATTCAATAGGAAGGTTTTAATAATCCTTGGAAAAAAAAATGTCTTGCAAGGATTAGGCTTCATCTACATCCTTACATTCTAAGAAATTTAGTGTTATTGAGGAAATTAACATTAAAATGGTTGGGATTACTGGTGATGAATCCAATGGATACAAATGTTATAGCTTTCTAAATGATGTTACTGATGAAAGCAATTTGAAAAGAACTTCTTCTGATTTTATGAATGAAAGAAGAAATGAGGAAGGAAACAACAAACAATAGGAGGAATGCAATGAGGAAGGAAATGAAAGAAGGAACTCCCACATCCTAGCAAAAGGTAGGTATTCTTAGCACAGTGTGGAATGTGACCTTCTGGATGATGGTGGGATATTCATTGCAAATGGCCATGTAATTACTTATGACGCCAAGGAAGTAGTTCTTAATAATCAACTCAATGAGGATCATGTGGGTGTGAGTATTTTTTATTGCCCAAGTAATGTCTCAATGGTAATGACAATTTGGAAATGACCATTGGCTAAAATGAATTTGGATGGGTACTCCTTTAAGTGACTTCTCATATCTTATGATGAAAGCCACATACCAATTGTTGATGAGGAAGGAGAAACTAGTGTGAGGAAGAAGCAATATACTTTTCAAAAGAAGAAGTGAAATGTAGGACATTTTGAACGTTAAATGTCAAGGATTGAAAAGCTCCAATCACAGGAGTCTATTTGGAATGTGAGTTCTATGTTATATTGTTCACAAAATTGTTGTCAATGGTTTCTTCGTGAAAAGACATTGTTGAGAGAAGAGTTTTGGGGTTTGTCCTTTGAAGATGTAAAGCGTATGACATGGATATTCCAAGAAGGTTACTTGTGAGAAGAGACATGAAGTAATGAAAGTTTATCACGATTTAGGAAATAGAAATATGTGAAACAGCATGGCACAAAATCATTGACTTGTCAAGATCCACATACATGTTATAGGGTTAAAGCATAATAAAGTAGGCCACGGTTGATCCTTTTTCCAAAGTAAAAGGAATTCAAAAGTAATCTTTGAATTTATAAACAAGAACAAAATCGTAGGCCTAACCTAGGCACCACAACCATAGCTACTTACGAAAGGGAGCTCATGATCTCTATGTTACCCATTCCTATGTAGGAGTCTCCAAGGGTGAATTGTGTTGGGCAAATTTGCAAAATGTCGATGGAGTGCATTGACAACAGGTGACGCAACAATTGTAAAATCTAAAATGGTGTTCATATTTAGGCAAATAGTTCTTCTTTGTTGTTCTTTCAATTGTATTATGGTTACAAAATTTAGGCACCAAACACATGATTGAAAGTGGTGATGGAAGTTGCATTCTATCATTTTTTTCAAATTTTAGTGCAAGTTTTTTTTTGTAGGTGTTTGGGTTAATTCAAATATTGGTTTGGGTGCTCTTGTAGAATTTTAAGTTGTGTTCTCACTACAACAAAAGGTGTCCCTATATGCCAAGTGATTTCATTGGATTTTGAATGAATTCATTAATTGTAATGAATAGGGACCAATGAAGAAGTAGTGAATTCACTACTCTAGTGAATAGGGACTAGTGAACTACACCCACATTTTATAGTAGTGTCTATGCATCATTTGGGTTTGGTGGGAGGCGGAGGTTTCAAAAACTATGTTGGAGGGTGAAGGTTTCATAGTCTTGTTCAACACTCTCAAACTAGTATCTTTGTTTTTGTCATTCTAGCATTTCAGTGTGTGGTTTAAGAATAGATAAAGGTTGTCAATTTCTTTGAAGATTAGGTTTGGTGGTATAAGGCTATCGAAGTAATGTGAAAAGAACTTGCATATTCAAAGTCCTTGAAACATGGGGTCAAGTGCTACAAAACTTAGTTCAGTTCATTTTGGATTTTTAATTTTAATTGCATACAAAGCTCTTTGGTGGTTTAGGTTTTGATCAATAGTAAGCTATTGTTACTATCGATTTTAGCAAGTCTTCTGAACTCTAAGCATTTGAAGTGTCCAATGTTGGTTTTTTTACCTTCAACAGTTGGTTTTGACCTTTTGTGAGGATTTAATTTCCTTCAAGTTGCATCTTATAGGCATGGCTTTTAATCTTGATAGTGTGAAAGCTAAAGTCAAACCCCTAGGAGCTTCGAACCCCAATGTTGCCTTAAGGATTGTAAACAAGAAGGAAAGAGAGAAATTGGAGAAGGTGTCCCATACAATATGATGATTATCTTGGAATGTGGATGATTTCCATAAAAACTTGAAGTTGAGTAATATGTGTGGGCATAGATGCACGAAACAAACTAGATTATGACATTGTTTCAATTGTAAATCTAGAAAAGGTTTTTAGGAAAAGAACACATAATGGTTGGAAACCGAAACTGAATGACCATTTAATTCTTGCAAATTGTGTTGCATGCATTGCTGAAGTTTTATGAAATTGTTTATGCTCACCCCCTTGATAATGGGTAGTATTTAAAAATCTTCTTAAAAGCTTGGTTGGCACATTGTAACGGGCACAAAGTAAACTGGAGCAAATATGCTCAAGATTACACACAAATGCAAATGAAAAAAACAACATAGCCTACTTCCACTATTATCAACAACAGTAGCTCACAACTTGATTCAACAAATTGTGACTACATTTTTGGTGATGAATCATTGTCCGTGGTTAGTGGTTCAAGGTCTTTTGCCACTATTTGGATCCTTGATCAAGTTGTAATTGTGAAGAGGTTAATGGAAGAGGGTAGAGCAGAGGAAGGGGAATTCGACTTCAATATGCAAATTGAAAGAAAAGACATCAAACCTAGAGTCTAAGGTCTAGGCATTGAAATCCAATTTGCTGGATAGGCGGAACTTTTCACAAAAGGCATAAGACAAATTGGGTCCCCCACAATAGAATCTATAGTCCTTCAAAAAAAGGTCTAGAATAAGGATATTGAAGTAGGATTAGCACATGACTCAAGTTTGTGCTAGACCATCATTAATGGCACACAACAATCACTTGATGAATCAATTGCTACAATGCAAGAGCTTGAGAAAAAAATATTATGTCAACAATTTACAACAAATTTGTATGTCACTAATGTGGTGGAAAGAGAGGATGAATTAATGGAAACTGAAAAGGAATTCTAGAAATCAAGTGTGAAACTTCAATGGTTGGACCATAAAATGACTAGTAACAAAATGTGGGTTGGTGGTTTGCTGCAACAAATCCAACTCATGGCTAATGGGAGTGGCATAACTAGTTTACCACTTCCCATTGATAACCCTCGCAAACTTCCTACAAGACAACCTTTTACAGTTTCTATGACAGATTGTCCAATTTGTACATTGTTTTATGTTTGCAACAATGTTGTTGTTGCAACTTATGGATGCACTTACCACCTTTTCTACTTGGGCATATATTTGGAATGCAAAATGAATGTGTGTGTTGTTCCCAACTACGGAAAAACATTGTCCATGGATTGATTGTCAAGCATGGGATTCAACCAATTGAACATGCTATTGAAAAGGCCCAAATTAGAGAAGTCTAATCTAGAATTTACAAGGACTTCCAAGCAATATTCAACAAGTTCCACAAGTTGTATGTTTTTTGCACCTTCCTTTTTCCACTTTTAGTTTTGCTTCATTTGAACATAAGTTAATACTCAATTGATGTGGTCTAAGATTTGTCATTCCAAAATTGAAAGTCAAGTACCTATGCTTTAATGTTAAACTACTTGCCTTACAAGATGTAAAATAATTGATCTTTGGAGAATTAGTGAGCAAGTAGTTAAATGATGTGGTGTACATTATGCTTGTTCCAAAAGTAAAGTTGGTCTTCCAACCATAGATGTAAGGTCAAGCTTCCCAATTGTGTCATTGACTAGATAAAGTATGCATTTTATTTTTCAAAGTGGGTTTAAATGGGTTCAAGGACATATTAAGTAACTTACAATTTGTATGTCAAGCAATGGTTAATGTTCCAAGTAGAACATGTGGGTGTATGCACTCTAAGGTGGCTCATTTTTGACAAATGCTTGATCCACTCCCTAAAAGTCCATACAGTAGTGTTAAAACAACAATCTATTTTGATACATTAATTTAGTGGGGAATTACATGGTGGTCAATGAACTAAAAGTCCCATATGAAAATAAGCCATTCTAAAAAATTCTTTAATGTACATGTTAAAAAAATAAAAATAAAAGTCCACCCAAAAATGATTATGACATGGACTTATGAAAATATGGCTCATTTTAGGCCATTTAAAAGTCCATAACTTTTTTTTGGTTAGTTTTTTTCTAGCAATTTTTGTGCACATAAGTTTTTTTTGTTTTAACATATCATATATTGAGTCCCTAAAATATATCCCAAATAAAATTCATACACAAAAATGCATGTATAAGAGGCACAAATAGCAAACTAGTTCATATTTTTCAACTTCAAAAGTCCAACACTATATATTTGGTGTATATATCTTGCAATTTTTTTTATAGATGTTTTTGTCTTCAAGTTGAAAATCTAAATCTAGCCACAAATTTGGAAAAAGATTGTTTTTATGCCATGTTAATAACATGTAAATGCATGTCACTCTACAAAAAACTAGATTGCGACATAAAAAATGAGCCACCCTAACTTGCAACCACCCATGTTTAAAAGTCTAAAACAAATAGTTGCTACTATGTTCCAAGTAAACAAGTAGGTTGGCTAGTAGGTTAAGAATGTGGTGTTGTTAAGGGAGTAGGCTAAATATGTTGTTTTGGATGAACAAGGCATTAAATATAGGGATTGAACATTGGACATTGGAGGTTTACATTTTGAATTCTTGTTTAATTTTGAATCATGTTGATGGTGACTTGGGGACTGCCCAAAGATGGGAGTTATGGGGAAAGGATTTTCATTCTTAAACACAAAATTTTGGAGTAATGATAGATGTAGGTACTTTGTAGTAGAAATTGCAGACTTTGTTTTTGATATACCATAGATTTAATCTTGTTGTTTGATTTCATTTTAGTAGAACATGGAATTTTTTGTTGTATTTTTTATTGAAGTTTTCAATAAACAAAAGAAGTACAAACTTTTGCAATGATTTTCATATTCAAATTGTTTTGTAAATTTTTTAAAGTATAAAAAATATAAGGGAATAAATTGTAATTTTGTTTCTGAATTTTCTACATTGTATTTTGAAGTACAAATTTTTGTTATATGAAATAACCATGAATTTGGTGTTTTAATGAACTACAAAAATAGGTGTGTTAGAATCAAGGCAAGAATTGTGAATGTGTGAATATTGTAATGCAAATTTGTTGTTACAATAAATGTCGAATAGTTATGCAGAGATTTAATCCACATTTACCAAATGTTTATTGTCTTGTGGGGTTTTCTAAAATTCCAAGTAAAAAAGCATGTACACAAGTAGGAAAATACTAGGATTCAAGTTTATACTATCTCCAAGTTGATAAATAGACTGACAAATAAGGTCAATATGTATATTTTTGGTCTTTAGTGTGTTTTGAGTAAAAGAGCATGTGTAAATGTAAGATAAGTATTATGACTCCAAGTTTCCAATGTCTCCCAAATAGATAAATAGGTTTGCAAGTAGGGTAAATAATGTGTCTTGTGGTCTTTAGTGTATTTCAAGTAGAAAAGGTTATGTAGAAGTAGGATAAGTAGTATGGCTTTAGGTTTTAGTGTCATCCAAGTAAATAAGTAGAGTTGCAAGTAGGTCAAGTTTTAAGGTTTAGTGGTTGTAATTTCTTCCAAGTAGAACACCAAGTCTATAAATAGGAACATTATTTAGATAGTGTCTTCCCAATAGGTGTGAAATATTAAGGTTAGTAACAGGTCACTATGAGAAATCACGTCCACCTAAACACATTACCTTACAACTAAAACTCAAAAAACAACTCATATATAACTGTTATGCAATTATCCCTTTAAAAATACAGTGTATTAATAAATAAATTACCATGTTAAAAAATCAATTAGCTATATTATAGTTGCAAGTGAGTTGAAAATGGGTCTTCTATATGGTAATTTATACACATTGTACATACATATGTTGTCAACCATGTTTGACTTTTTTAGGAGTTATATTGTAGTTGCATGTGGCAACTACTTAAATGTGTCACTAAAACAACAACTATGTTGCAATTAGTGTACAATGTAGATACATGTGATCATGCCACATGTTCACATTTCCACTACCCATTATGGGATACATTTGCAACTAGTTTTCGACTATGATTCCCATTGATATAATTAGTATGGCCACTAGTGTGCCACTACTAAAATACTATTGTTCAACTATGTTTGATTATGATAGAACTATTTATAACTTAATAAGGATACATATTCATCAATTATTTATATGTTCATCATATGTGTTTCATTTTGAGTGATTTAAAATGATATGGGAATGCTACCTCAAGTTTTAGAAATCATCTTTGAAGTGCAAAGAAAAATAGCAAGAAGAAAAATAAGTTTTCCAACTTACAAAACACATTTTTTTTTCCTTTTTTTGCTTCTCTTTAGACCACTCCTACTTTCAAACCTCATAATTTTCTTATTTCTTATTCATTTTAAATGATTTAAAGTGTTATAAGAGTGCCACTTGAAGTTCTACAAATCATCTTTGAAATTTAATAACACATAGCAACATACAAGGAATTTTTTTGGTGTTTGGGAATCGATCTTTATAACATTTGGTTGTTTGTTTTTTTCAATTTTTGACCCCTTCTACTTTGAGGGGCCATAAGTTAATTCTATTTCATTTTTTACAATTTTTAGCACCAAATGCACTAATAGGAGGGGTTCAAATTATGTTTAAACACCAAAAACAATGGAGCCTTCCCCTTGGATCTAGCCTACCTTGAACACTTAAATGTTATAGTTGTAATTCAATTTGCAACTAATGAACAACTAAAAGATTTAACCCATATGCTTTGTCTTCGAATCCCATGTTACAAACTATATAAAGAAGGCTTGATTTTTTATGTTCTCACATTAAAATACATGTGCCATTTTGGGATGAACTTAAAAAAGCTTAACCAAAAAGCAAAACATAAAATAAAAAATAAAATTTCATAGTTATTCTTTAGTGCATTTAGTCTTGTGTTGTCCTACCTACTTATCTACCTAGATAAGTAAGTAGGTCCTATTTATCTACCTACCTATGTAGGTAAGTAGGTAGGTCCTAGGTAAATATATATGTATGTAGGTCTAAAAATCTACTAACCTACCTACCTATGGTTATGTACAACCTACCTAGCTACTAAAATTATTTTGTTTATTTTTTATTTTTTCCAAAATACAATTATAAATATGCCATGTGGTAATTTTTTTAATGTGCCACATGTCACAATCTCGGACCATCATTAACAATCATAATGGATAATCAATATGGAGATCAATATTTCAAAAAAAATTATGTCCAAAATTTTTCATAATGCCATGTGTCATATTTTAATAGATGGATGACAATTAATGATGTCAGCATGACATCATGTGTGTAGTTATAATGGAAATAGTAATTGAAAATGAGTTTTTTTGACTAAATTGCAACTGAGTTATAATGAGTTGCACCGTATATACGATGAGTTGCAACTTTACAACTCATGCAACTTGTCCATTAGCACTCATAGCATATAAATACAATGAGTTGCAAATCTCCTCTACAACTCAAAAATTGAATTGCAAGGCCAATTGCAAAACACCCCTTTTTTCATAGTGGTTAGTCTTCAAATCAAGAGATTTATATTAAGCAAATTATATTCAAACATGAAGGATCCATGTTCTTGGAACTATGCACAGTTCTAATTTGGTGTTTCCATTTTTGTTGCAAGGGGGACTCTTAATGTTCATCAATTATCATCACGTGCATCAAATTCCATTGCCCATGATAGAAGACCAAGGACAAAAACAAGCACTTGTCCTTTATCCATTGGATTCTCCATCACCAATTAACACCATTCCCAATCCATTAATTATGCAGGAAGAGGTTTTGTGTGACAAGCAAAATGACCTTGTATATTTTGATGTGGGTGAGTACCTTGTTGCATTTGATTCAGAAATAGGAACCCAAGATGCGGGCTTGTCTACCCAACATGTGTAGGAGGAGTATGTGTTAGTAACAACAATTATAAACACTGGAGCAGAAATTGAAGGCATTAGAACAATTAAAACCTTGACACCACAAATGGTAATTGAAACCTTTTCTTTCTAGAAGGCCTTTCAAGTCAATTCCAATTGTGAAAACTAATATTTTGCAAACTAATGTTGTGCAACAAAAAAAGCATGATGGCAACTTTGAAGATGTAACAGAGGGTGATACCATCCCTCTTACTGAAAAGAACCTTAATTCAACTCAAGAGAACCTCCCAAACACAGTGAAAGGTTTGAAGTTTGGATGACTTGAAAGGCCTTCTAGAAAGAAAAAGAGTTTTAATGTACTAACATTTCAACCTCCTAGTGATGATCCCTCAAGTTCTCAAAATAAAAAGAGTTTCAAAATTAATGAAAAATCTAATACGAGAATTCCTATTCAGTCCAAACAAGGCATTTCTGCCATTAGTCTTCGTTCCAACACCCATCATTTTCATTGAAAAACAGAGGTAAATTATTTTCATCACCCATCCACCTATATTTATGTTTTTAATTTGCAATTCAACTTCTATAACCAAGTGTCATCTCGAGCAATGAGTTAAAAATATGAGCTGTGTGTGTGTTTTTGTTTCTATAAGGCTTGGATGCAACATTTTGGGGGCACTATGATTATGTGACAAAGTTTAAGATAAACTAAGACGCGTTAAAATTGTAACATCAATGGCTATAGAGCTAGTTTAATTCCAATTATCATTTTACCAACCTTTTGCAAAATAGATTTGTTGTAAGGTCCAACAACTCTATTAGGAGCCGCACGTGCCCCTTTAGACCACTACTTTATTTTTAAAATCTTTTTGGAATCTTTAATATATCTTTCAATATAATATTAAAAATCTTTAAATTCTTTTTAATAATATTATATTAAGGTGTATATTTTTTAAATCCAAAAATATGTCATTAACAAATATTTTCAAATTGTGCTTTTAATGTCAACACTATTTTAAGCTGCTTTATGTAACTTTTAAGCAATGGTTACAAGAGGTTTAAAATCTTCATACGTATTTCTCACTCATTAGATTGATTCCAATTTTTTATGATATGTACATAATGTATTCATAATAAAATTTTATTAAAAAAATTTTCTATTTTTTAAATTTTTCTTACAATCCAAAATTCAAAAAATTAAGTAGTGGTTATGATTGTTTTTGGTACATGTTAATATGATTGCACCTTGTGGGTCTACATATTTGTAGAATTTTTACATACATGTATTTGGGCTATGTTTAATGTTTGGAAGTGGCAAGTTGGTTATACCAATCCCAATGACCACATCTTCATCTACACTCAAACCATGGTGGCCCTAGAATTCTCAATGCATAGCTTTCCTTTTGCTATGGATTTCAAAACATTCACTGAAACTTCCTTTTGAACCTAGATTACATTCTTTGTTGGCCATCATGAAATGGAATATGCCTTGTGGAGAATACAATATTTGAATCAACCTACCACTTACAATTGCTTGCTAAATGTTGTGCCACAAGTATGCCAAACATGCCTTATTTCTATATTGTTAACTTTGTGGAGACTTTGAAGAAGTATGCAAAGCTCTAGCACATACAAGTCTAGATGGCAAGTATCATTACTATTGTTTCTACATTTAATTCAAGCTACTAAGACTCTAGATTGCACTCATGTTTTACATCAAAAAATGTAGGTTCTCAAGTTGCCTAAACTCAATTAAATCTTATGTGACATGACACAAGACAATGTATATTACTATTGTGAATCCATCATGAGTAATAAAAAGGGCGCATATGTTTTTCTATCAGTTATAATCATGTGTTTATAGTGATTGGGATTTTTGCATTGTGTGCATCAAAAAATTTTGGTTAAAATGACAGTTTTAGTTTTAAACGACTGGTTGCAAACAATATAATTTTTACTAGTAATTGTTATTGAAGTGGCTATAGTGGTTGGGAAAGATTTAAGCATATTTTGTGCATCTAATTCTTTTGTTCACACCCCCTTTTCAATTTGTTAGAAATTATCAGATATAGAAAGCTTGAATTGGCTACTTGAAGTCCTTGGTATGTTTTTTATTATGTTCATGTCAACTAGATAATATACTACATGAGTGAAGTTGACCCTTTCACTAGTTGGTCACTTGATTGAGCAATTTTTAACAAGGTGCAAACAAGTGCATGGCATGTTATGAATTGCCTCACATGACCTAAATGGGTTGTGGACTATGTGACATATTTCATTGATATGAGATGCCCATTTGGTCATTGCCTCACTTGGTCATGCGATTGAACATGACTAAGATGTTTTTCACAACATCTGACATGATAAACAAGTTAGCTTTAACTTGTTTATTTATTTCAAATTTGTGCTCTTGGTCATGAGTTCATGTTCAAATGCCCCTTAGGCTAGATGAATGATCCACTGTTTTCAAATTTCAAATGTAAATTATGATCAATTCTTATAAGCATGCATCAAGTACAAGTTGTGAGTCATTTATTTATATGTAGTACTTCAATGTTGAGGAATGCAAATGTTCCTTAAAAAACAATGAACATTTTCTATCAATGTTTTGTTCCAATGTTCATTCTAGAAGGGCAATTAATTCAAACAACATACACAATGCATCGGGCATAGGTCCAAGTCCAAAATTGTTGATTTTTCACTTTATGTAAACTTGTTAACAACTCTTGAATGAATAGTAGGATCCTCTTTGAGTACAATGGTTGCACTCCATATATAAGAAAAAAATATGAAATTACATAGCGAAAGAAAAAAATGGTGGGGGCTTGGTGAAGCTCAAAGAAGTAGAACTTTAGTCAAAATTGAGCTCAAAAGTTAGGTCCAAAATCCAATCCTAAAATCAAACAAGTTCAAAATCTAACACAAAATCCCATATAAGATTCAAGCCAATGATCTAGTCCAAAATAATAGTTCATAATAAACATTTGATTCAACATTCTAACATACATGAAGATATATTAATCCACCAAAATGGGTCATGGTTCTAGAAGGTGGGTCCTAAAAAATACATAATCTGCCATATGAAAGGGTAACATGAACGATGTATAAGTATTTGCAACAATTTGTGTGCCAATTTCTTTCATGAAAATTACTACATAATTTGTTTAAAATTTAGAGACACCAAATCACATGCATGAAGATTAAAGATTATGTGGAAAGGACAAGATAGAAAAAGTACTTGCAACATTTTATTTGGGTGAATGCAAGGTATGGTGGTTCACTTTTGGTGTCACAATGGTGTTTTTTGTTGTGTACCCCTTGTTCAAAGGCATATAGTAAGTAGTATATTTCTAAATCTATTAATTGGTAATTGAATGTAAACTAACAACTTTATTATGAAGATATTTGTGTAGTTGTTTATTGATAAAAAGTTCATATGTTAATAGTAATGGACTTTTGAAGTTCAAAATTATGGACTAATTGGTTGACTAGAATGATAAAAAATTGAACCTGGTTCATCTTAAATTGTATTCAAAATTATCTATCGTGATTTAACACATGAGTTATAATCAAATAATACACTTTTATGTGAAAAATTTCCTTAAGAATCAGAACCAAATTCTTTTGAGTGCCCTAAATTCACCCATATTTTCATAAGTCCATAACATTGTTGCTTTTCATTCATTTTCAAATTTTATTTTCAAAGGAGCATAATTTCTACTTGGGCTTCTATTAATATGAACTTTATTGCTTTTAATACATGGACTTTATTACCATTTAGCTAATGGTACCACAGAAAATTAAAAATTAAAAAATGAGCCACCATACAATGCATTTACCCATTTGCCCATTTGTATGTAAAAATTACTACAATTGAGAAAAACTCAAAGATGGTGACTTGTGCATTTCCAAGGTTTTGTACAAAAGGCAATCTAATTTTAATAATTTATAAAAACTTGCAACATTTTAGCCCAATCCATTCCTATGTGAAAATTAATGTACTTGTAATTTTCATTTAAATAATGTAAGTAATTTTGCATGTTCAAACTTTAGTTTTGTACAAAAGGCCAAAAGGACACTATAAACATATAGGTGCACCAATTTATTTGCTAATTCTTTTGTGACATCGATTTAGTTGTATAAAACTTAGAGATGGCAATTCACATGCATATTCAAGGTTCTACACAAAGGGCAAGAAAACCAATTTGTATAAATATACATGCATTGTTTACTTTGCCAATATCTATGTGAAAATAACTGCATTTTTAAAAAATTGAAATATAACAACACAAGTCTACATATTGAACTTTTTGCCATTCAATTTCTAACCTTGCACTTCTATTGAACAACATCTTGAGCATTAAACATAACAAAACATTGAAAGGACTTGTCTTTGCTAACCTTAACCTAATTCATTCCACTATATGACCAAAGTAATTTTTAAATGGCAGTAATAGATGTTCATTGACTCATAACTATATAAAACTCAAAATCCACCTATACATATTAGACTAAACTAAACAACATCTTGGGCTATAAGTGTACCAACAATTTAAAAAGACTTGTTTTTGCTACCCTTATCCTTTGTTCCACCTACACCAAATAGAAGGCTATTATGAATGGTAATAAGAGGATAAAAGTCTTGATATATAATGTGAAACTTTAGCTATAACTCAAAAGTCATTTATAGTTATTAGACCTTAAGACTCCATCTTTGTAGTTCAATCACATTACTATAATCAAGTAGCCACAATTGTATGGCCAATCTTTTCTGCAACTAATGACTTGTTTTGATATGAGATGTTAATCATATGAAAACATGGGCATTAAACATAATTAAGACTTGCCTATATAGACATTTCTCCATGGTTAGATCCAAGGTAGATTGTACAACTTCCAAATTATTTCAATGGAACATTCATGGAAGTCAATAAGGCCATTTACATATTTCATTAACATCAATCATAAAGAAAAATGAAAGGAACATTTTACTTATCTAACTTTTGTAATGTGGCACAACCATAAAAAATACCCACACAGTTGATGAATATATGCGAGTTGCTCAAGTGAATTCATTATTGCTATGCAATCTTTTTTAATGTATAGAATATAAAACCTAGGTATTAACACCAACACAATCAACTTTTAACAAGTAACTTCCATAAAATGAGTATAATGAAACTACTTGATAACAATAACAAACATCCAAAATGTTATTAACATAAAATGTTATTAACATGGCAAGGAAACAATGAATACAAGGTAATTTCTCGATATTGAATGTTAATATCAATAGTACAAAATAGCCAAAATTGTGAAAATGTGTTAATCTATCATTCTTCATAAGACTACCTCTCTTTTACATCAATAACCAAAACGTCCCTAACTTCAATAATCATTGAAAACCTTGGTTCACCCTTTCGTGTGGGAGAAAGGAGCATTGGGAACTTGGATGCCACCACAAGGTGGGAATATGCAAATGTTGGCCCAAAATTTGTCAATAACCTATATATGAAATATTTGCACTAGCTCGTCAGCCATGCACTCTATAATACCAAGTACCTTGGAGGATCATATCCCCTTTGTACCAAGTAATCCCCATTCATCATCAAATGTTTCTTCGCACCTATGAAGTGGCTTGTTGTAAAAAACAACATAGAAAAAATCAATGTTTTTGAATTCATCAAAAATGACTCCAAAATTATCACCCATTTCAACCTTTGTAGCGTCAAATTCAAGTCAACATCATCTCCAACCTCTGAATTAGAATTTGAAGCCTTTTTCACATTCATCATAGTATGCACTTAAACACATATTTACAATGTTAAAACAATTATTAGGATGTGGTAAGAAATCACATTAACGAGGACTAAATTGAGTTCTAAATTGGAGCATGCCCCAATGTTGACCAACATGCAAGACATGTAAACAAATTTAGTATCAAATGTAACTTCAATCTATTTACATATGAAACATTAAAAAGTTCTAGTCTTAACAGTTTCCAAGGCTTCACATGAATTTGGGTCTCCCAGAATTTTGAATTGTCATCCATTCATTCAAAATAAAAACATGCAAGGTCCTTCACATTGAATAGAGTACAATCTTGATGTGAAATAGAAGCCGCCAAGTGCATAAAACAAAAACCTTCTATATTTTTATAATCCCAAGATGTTCTAGTAATACAAAAGTGGGGCGTAATTCACTATCCCAAATCACTATGGGACCTTAAAAATGAAATATGTTCACTGCACTTTAGTGATTTCACTATACTATCACTATGTAAACATCATGTTTCACTACTAGTTGACATAATTCACTATTATAATTTATTATGGTAAATAGGTTTTTTTTATGTTGTTCTTTTAAATACCCTATGCTACTTTGTGATATACCCTATATTATTTTAGGCTACCTTAATTATTATAATTTATACCCTAAGTTATTATAAGTTATTATAGGCTATTATAAATTATTATACATTATTCTATGTTAAGGTATCCTAGTTAGCTTATTATAGGTTTTTTATTTAAAATTTTTTAAAACTAAATTATTCAACTAACCTTAGGCTATACCTTAGGTTATTCAAGGTCATTCTACCTTATGTTATTATAAGTTATTTTATCCTAAGTATATATAATAATTTAAAATAATCTAAAATAAAATATAATGATTTAAGGTAAAATAACCTAGAATAAGTAACAATAGCCTATGAAAAATAATTTAGAATAGCCTAAAATAAAATAACTAGAATAGCCTACAATAAAATAACTACCAATAACCTATCATAATATAACTTAAAATATCAACAATAACTTATAATATAATAATCACCAACTATCGTGATATAACCTAAAACAATAAAAAATAAACACCAATATGTCACTAATAAAATAGCCATCAATAACCACCAATAAAATAACCACCAATGGTTTATAATGCAATATCCAATAATAGCCATTAATAGAAAAACCAACAATAGCCACCAATAGAATAATTATTAATAGCTATGAATAACCATTAAAATAATGCCAGTAATATAATATCTACTAATAACTATTAATAAAATAGCCACCAATAGAATAGCCACCAATAGCCACCAATATAATAACCAATAATAGCCGCTAATAGAATAACCACAAATAACCTATGGTAATATAACCTAGAATAGTGAATAATAACATAAGGTGAAATAACTTTCAATAACCAAAAGTAACTAACAATAGTTTCGCATAACTGAAAATAACTTAAGATGAAATAACTTAGAATAGTTAAAAACCATTTATAATAGGCACAAATTACCTAAAATGAAATAACCTACAATAGCCAAAACTAACATAGAATAACCAAAAATAACAAAAAGAAACTAAGAATAACCATAAATAATCATAAATAATGTATGGTGAAATAATTTATAACAATGAAAAGTAGCCTTAAAATAGTTGAAAATAGCTTAACATAGGTAGTAATTTTATATTAATAAAAATCTTATCCATTTATTAAACATTGTTTTTTCAAAAAAATGGTCATTGAAATGTTATTATCAGTGATATTCAACAAAAAATTGTTCAAATAGTTTTACAATTTCAAAAGGAAATAAATGTAATTATATACATTATTGAAAAAAAATTTAAATTAAACTTTAATCATTTCATTTTGACAAAATTTCAATAAGATATGACTTTTCAAAGTTTAGGTTTTTTTAATGTTTAAAATGAAGTATTTGATAAATAGAATGCAATGTAACACATTATCACAACAAGTGTGGTGGCTTGATGGTAAGGGTGTTTACACTACAACAAAGGGTGTCCTTGTATGTCAAATGATTTCATTAGTTTTAGTAAACAGGGATTAGTTGGAAAGTAATGAATTCATTGGTTTAGTGAACAAGGATTAATGAATTGCACCCACATTTTGTACTAATGTTGCCTCCATCTTAAAGGTCAAGGGATCAAACTTCACAAATGGTGTGTTTGTGGTCAACAGTGGTAAATTGACCGAATATTCTCCTATGTAATTCCCTAGGATAGGTGCCCACTTAAGTTGATTACATGGCCTATGTACTTAGGCTAGGTTTTTAACCTAGCATAAATAATGACACGTGTCAATAATCCATAGGCTATCAAGGTCCACTTGGTACCATGTCGCAAGGTGTGTGTTTGACTTCAAACTTAAGCCTTCATTATGTTACTTTTTTATATTGAGCACAAATTTGGTTATGGTAGTGCTTTCATTTCTTTTGTTTATCTAGCTATAGGTATTAATAAAAAACCAAAAACCCTATACATTTACCACATGGTTGTCGTATGTTTGGTCATACTTTGGAAGTGGTCATGGAAAAGGAATCCATGATGGAGTTAATGCTGCATTGAAACAAGATATAAGAAATGAGGAAATGGGGATGGATGGTGAAAGACTCCACAATGTAACAGATGTTATGGCTTTTTGTGAACAAAAACAAAATGAACAACATGTTGCATACCCAAACATAAGGAGGGATGTCATACGTTACTTTCATCTAATGAAAATTGAAGATGTTGACAGGAGACACTACATCAAAATGCGTCCTAGTTCACTGTAGGTTTCACTATATTTTGAATTAATTTGAACATTTTTACCATGGTGAAATTAATCAACCCCTAGTGAATGGGGACTGATTGCTATGGATAATGAATTGGTCCACTAGTACCAATTGAACAAAGTTACTTTCAAATGAAACACAAATTTACCAAGCCATTTCACTTACTAATTAATTAATTAGGCAACATGGAAATCAATTAATATTATTGATAATTTCATGGTGGGTGACACAACCATTTAACTAGACCAAATGTTCATCGTAGTAGAGGCCATGATTGGTCAATTTGGACCAATGTAGTTCAAAATAGTGTTGAACAAACAATGTATCATCTATAATGTCATCAAAAAGATAGTAGTGGTATTCAACAATTAACTTCTTTGCATCCAAATTGGGATCCTTTAAGTAAACAAGATTCCATTAATAATAAATATGGACCAATATGGTAAGCTAAAAACTATGCCAATGCATTTCCTGTAACGTCATTAAATCCATGAAGGTGTATTTTTTTACAAAATCAATGACTAACATGTAGTCTTGAATGGAAGTGTCAAGGCAAATTTTGTATTCTTCTTTTTGGATTCGCACCACAAAGTTGTGTATAATAAATTTTTGCAACCTTGGTCTAGTGTATGAAAAGAATAACTGCACAATAGTTTCCTTGTATTATAGGTTGAAAACCTTAAAATCTAGACTTGCCTGTGTTTCCCACGCACAATTTTTTCGTAACACTTCCATTTCATCAATTTGTCATTTGCACTATCCTCTTGAGTAGGGCAAGTGACTAACATGTCAATTCCACAATCAAGACACTCTCCTTGTAAGCATTTGAGATCATGGAAGTCTCTAGTTGTTGGACACATAATGGAAGTCCACATGTTAGTTAGGCCTTGAAATGTCATGCAACTAACTTTGCACTCACTTGAAGTACTGGTAGAGTTGCAACAAACATCATAGTTGTAGTTGCAATTTGTCCCATTACCCCTTTTGACACATGCCGCATTTTGTTGAAGCCTTTTCGAAGCTCAACCATTTTGACATGGTATTTACATGCACAAGTATTCCTCTCCATAAGTCTATGAACATAATAGGGTTTTAGCTTTTCAAAAGCTCTCAACCCTACTTTGCTACCATGTGCTTTCACAAAGCAACTATAAAAGTCTAGTTGCAAAACCCAATTGAAAAACTAGTAGTGAATGACTTAAATAAAGGACTAGCTATAAACAAGATATATGACAAACAAGTAACCAAATTTAACACCAAATAATGCAACAAATCCAAGTAGTGAACAACCTAGTCAATGTGAGCAGTAAACCTGCTTGACAAGTACAAAACAATAGTTCATAAAGTATTTAAGGTTATAAAGCAAGTAACCAATGCCATTTTACAAGTATTTAGGTTGCTTGAAAGTGATGAAAGGTGAGTAACAAGTAACACTGCATCACAAATTTACAAGCTTCATGGTTCGTTTCAAATCTGTGTGAAATCTATTATGTCATCTAGGTTCATATTATGTAAATACAAATGTCATGCATTATTTAAACACATAAGTCATGTGCATGATTTTCATTTGTAAACTACACAAATAGACATACAATATCCATGTCTAAACAATATGAATAGGCATATGACATTCGTGTCTAAACAATGTGCACGACATCGATGTTCAAACAATACAAGTAGATGAATGACATCCATGTCTATTCCATACAAACCTATGCAAAACAAATTTCACACGAAATTATTATTGCCAAATCATAACCCATTAAGTTTATGATGTGGGTTGGGACCACTTGTACTTAAAGCACATTGAAAAGTATGGATCAAGAACTTTGTGACTAGTAAACCTGCATGACAGGTACAAGCCACACTAATCAAGTATTAAGATATGTAAACCAAATATCTAAGGCCACAATTCAAGTAGATCAAACTTGCATGAAAATGACTTCAAAGGCAAATAAAAGTAACACAATATTAGAACCAAGTATTCATGGCAAACTAATAAGTAATGAATTGGAGTTGTGAGTAATAAACCTGCATGCCAAATACCAAGCACAACAATCAAGTATTAATACTTGTTAAATAGGTAACTAGAGGCACAACACAAGTAATCATGTTTGCATGAAAGTGATTAAAGGTGAATAACAAGTAACCTAGTATTGGAACCAAGTAGTCAAGCACATTGACAAGTAATGTGCAGGAATTGTGGGTAGTGAACCTACGTGACAAGTACTAAACATAACCATCAAAGTATTAATACTTGTAAAACTAGTAACCATAGCCACATCACAAGTATAAATGCACATTGCTTAGTAGTGATGCAAGAGAATATGAACTTAAGTTGAAAAAACACCTCTTGCATTAGGAATCATGTAAAAGCCTATACCATACTTGGAGGTTTGGGTTTAGGCATACTAAAGTGTCCATTTTTTGGTGTCCTAAGGGTAGTTTGGGGGGGGGGCGGTACCTTTAAGTTTGGTACAATATATGTTGGGATATGATTGAAAATTATAGTAGGGATTCATTTAATTAATTTATAACATTTGTATAATCAAATTTAAAATTTTGAAAATAAAATGCCATCATTTCATTACAAGGTGGACTTTTAAAGCAATGTAACATCTTTTGCAATAGTCTATAACAACATTTATGGATTTTTATTACATAATTAACATGTGTGAAATGTTAAATTGTTTTACCTAGTATGATTGTGAGGCTATTGTAATGATAAAATAAGGGCTTACAAGTAAGTATAATATTTTAATTTATCATGATTTTGTAAAATTGCTAATAGTATATAAAGGGGTGAAAATCCTTTAAGGTGTACCACACAGGACAAAAAAGGCCTAGTCATTTTTACAATCCTTTTTCTCCCTATATCTTGATCCCCATAAAAAATAATGAATCAAAAGTTGTCAAATATTTCAAAAGGATTATATTTTAAACCATTAAAATTCTAGATTCCATCATAATCATCCATAAATGTGCTTTTACATGGTAAAAAAAGACTAGGCAAAACAAACATAAAAGGGTGACATTGTGACAAGATTTTGATATACCTTAAAGAATTTACGCCCAAAGTCCACGATTTATTAAAATGGAAAAATGGAAAAATTGAAAAAAATTGTTTTGTAAAAAAGGACATTATTGAAAAAACCCATGTTTTTGCTTCTAACTTTTCCCCTAGTTGATCAAATTGAAACATGTGCCACAATTTAGAAACTTGTAAGTTTAAGTTTTAGGTATTCCTCTTGCCTCCTACTTTCAAATGGACAACTTTACATTGCTAAAACACTAAACATTTAAATTAAAATTTTTGAAAAAGTAAAACTATGGATTCCACATGTGCCACTTTTGGTACCACCTTAGTGTGCCTTCACTTGTCTGAGTTTGTGCATTCGAAAAATGAATTCCTATGTGTTATCCATGACAAAATGGATTGTGCGAAGACTACACTCCCAAGGTTACAAGTGGCAACAAAATGATTTGTGGGCTTGGACAATTGCCCATTACTTTGATGAGCATGATAGCTCATGGTCATGGCAATGAAAGATATGCGCAATATTCCAATGAGTTGTGGCCAAATGATCCCAAATTTACAATTGAGTCATTATTGTGGCTTCTCTGAACTTTGGAAAAAACTTTAATTTGTGAGTCCAAAATCTTGTTTGAGCACCCTCCCCAAAATGTGTTCTTTGCATGTCTTTTGCAAGGCAATTTCATGTATAAATGAATTAAAAATAACAAGTGAAATTGTTGGCCTAAAATTATTGTTGAAAAATTTGTTGCTTCAAATAGATAATTGTGTGAAGGACAATAAAAATAGGTATTTGTTAACATTTCTTTCATTGTTGATGGCAAGGGAAGTGTTTGAAGAGGTTAAACTAGGATTCCTTGTGGTTGGCCATACACATGAAAATATTGATGGATGTTTTCGATATTTGTCCAAAAAATTGAAAGAGTGGAACAATAAAATTTTAATAGATTTGATGAAAGGCTTTCATGGTCTTGCAAGAAAGACCTTTCATTTCAAAGTTGATTCCAAAAATTCCAAATTTTAAAGCTTGTTGAATATCGATTGTTTGAAGGATGGTCCGGAGACCTTGGTAAGGCATATTTGTTATGCATTTTTAAAAAAAATTTGTGGATTTGTCTAGTTGGCTTGTGATGCAATACAAAGTTTCACTAACTGTTAGTATTTGGAGTCCCACAAAGGGGCCTCCAATCCAATTATGGAAAGCTAATGTAGATGGATCTCCAAAGCTACCTACTAAAGTCCCTGACTTTGTTCCATATCACCCAATTTGGGGCCATGATGCAATGACGTGTGTGGAGAAGGAAAAGTTTATCAATGTTGGATTGTCCAAATACGTGGAATTCTAGAAGCAGACATTGAACAAAGTGCTCATTATGCCATTAAGATGATTTTGTATGTGGATTATTGGAAGGATATTTTATTGCATTTGTCAAAACCCTTGCTTGTTCAAAGGTCACTACTAAGTTCACCCGATGAATTCTTAAGCATTTTTGGGTAGTTGATTGAAGATCATTACAAACTTGAACAATTCAAATTTGCTAATGTTTAGTGACAAATAGTCACTTTAAAATAGGTGGAAAACAATTAGGCAAATGGCATACCACTTTCTCTTAAGAAATACAAATAAAAAACAACAAACAATTCTACAACATTTGGAAAGATGGCAATCAAAATAACAAGGAGGAAAAACAACTTCAACACACTTTGCAAAGCAAAAACTTGAGTAGAAACAAAACTCACTTCATTCGAAAAGCTTCAAAGTGCAAAAAATACATTACAATTGTATCCAAAACAAAGATTAAAAAAAAGGCCCTTCAAGCTTCCCCTAGAGAAGATTTCAAGCCTATAAAAAAACAATGGGGGTCTTAAAGAAATTTGAAAATCCCTAGAAATCCTCTTAAACCCTAAATTATTAAACCTTATCCTACATTTATAATCTGGAACTGAAATCAAAAGCGATAGCTAATTTTTTGGTTTTATTAATAAATAACTTTGTAAAATTGATAATAATGTAAAATCCATTTTTACTTAAAATCAGTAGTAATGTAAAATTTATTATAACTTAAAATTAGTACTAACGTAAAATTGATAGGAACAAAAAATCAGTCTATCTTTCAAAATTGGTAATGTTTGAGTTTTGATACAATAATTACAACTCTTCAAAAACTAGCCTAGAAAACTTTCTAGCCTTAACAGTCATTCTTCAAGAGGGCTTTTGGCCATTCAACAATTGGAGGTTTAATTATGTGAAGGTTGAGTTGCCATCCACAAATTAGGTTGTTAATGTGGAAGACTAGGTCATGTGTCCTTATTGTGGGCCCAAGAATTTAAAACTAGCTCCCACATACACCCTTTTTAAAGATCTCAACAATGGAAATTTTATTCTCATGAAGCCTCATGATCCACTCCTTATTTGGATGGGAAGAACACAAAGTGGTGTTGTCAAGGATGATCAAAATGAATTTCTCAAAATAGTGAGGGTTTAGTGGTGGGTTCTAGTGAAGAAAGGGTCAAATTTGGATGAACATTGTTTGTATGAAGATTGTTGGAATGGCAAGTGGAAATGTAATTTGGCAAATCTAGAATAGTGGTTGGAGATTTCAATTGTTCTTTCATTTTTTCCTTCACAAAAAAATACAATAAACAAAAGTCAAATTACTATTCTTAATAATGTTTCTTCTCAAGTGAAAGTGAATCTTGAAGCTACTAATGCATCCAATAATTTATGAAGCATGTTGGTGACCTTGATAAAATATTGGTTTTTTCTTTATGTGTATTTTTTCATTTAAATTATTGCACTAAATTTGTTTTTATTTTTATTTTTGTTATTCACAAATTGTGTTATTTAATGAATCTAATTATACAACATGTTATTATTCATTTGAGTATTCATAATTAGTAACAATCCATTGATTCTTATTCATTGGTAGCATTGGTGTGTTTAAATGTGTGAATTTTTTATAATTGTGTTTATAGGTGAGGCAAAAATTTGGACCTCTCATTCTTTGCTTTTCAAACCAATAATCAGTTTTGTTGCACTTGGTGGCCACAAGGAGAAATGGTATATACAATTTTAAACTACTAGGATATGTTTTTATTATGAGCACCATTTTTAGATCTGTACTTATGAGTGTAGCCATTGCTAGATAGGCATGGTGGCCTTTTTTTTAAACTCAAAAATTGATTTTCTCCTTGTGATTAATGGCTTCATTATCAATAAATTTTTTAAAAAAAATAAAATGTATCATCTACAGGAATAACTAGAGGAAAAATATATAGAGGTGGAATTGGCCTAGTGGTCTTTCTTTAGTTTTTCTTTGTCAATTGTGCAAGAACTATTGTTAATGAAACACATATTTGTTATTTTTTTTGTTTGATGAGATGTATTGTTTAATCAATTTGTTCATTGTAGATAATTTCAGGTTCATTGTTAATAATCATAATCAATGATCCTTGTTGTTGCACCTTAACTCTAATCCCTAGTGGTCACCAAACATTTGTTTTTTTCTTTCATGGCATAAAGCTATCAAATATAATTAATGATTTTATCATAGTACATGAACCAACAATTTTGGACCATAGACATAATGTGATTGATGAATTGGCACACATTGTGCCTAGTTCTTCTAATTTAAGTAATTAAATTTCTACTTTTCATGAATAAGATCATTGATTTCCAACCTTGATAATGAATAACCTATAATTTTCACTTGGTGGGCACTAAGCAAATTACTTTTTTCATCATATTTATATCTTAATTTTGAAACCAACATAATATTACATTTGTTACAGTATGAACAAATGAATGGATCCATTGACAATAAGTTACTGTTGTGGGATTGGTTTCATGTCCCTCAATGTATTAAAAATAATGGTTGTAAGTGTTGCATGAAAAAATATTAATATTCTTTTGAAACAAAATGTGTACATGGATATTATATATATATATATATATATATATATATATATATATATATATATATATATAAAATGTGTGTTTTTTTTTTTTGTATATATAGATATATTTTTTATATCAGATGGCCACAAAGTGGGG
>Ga0116227_10004268_pt1 | contig 31094 bp, 20 predicted proteins | sample S1TSphgellanicum_FD_89693 | JGI IMG/M metagenome (GOLD analysis project Ga0116227, IMG submission 89693) | Host-associated microbial communities from peat moss isolated from Minnesota, USA - S1T2_Fb - Sphagnum magellanicum MG | ecosystem: Host-associated > Plants > Peat moss > Unclassified... | reverse complement strand
TTTTTTTTTTTTAACCCCCTCTTCCGTTTGCACACCGATTAAAAATTGCATGTACGTATCATTGTATACGTGCCGGAGAAGGACTCTCATGGTGGACGGTGTGATGAACCGAATGAGTCGGTTACAAATTACGATGCTTGTTTGTTGTGACAACGTTGTTGCTGAATCGATCCTATTCCGATGATCTGATCCAAAGTTTGTGTGGTTCATTTTTCGGTTTTTCATTTGTTTTTGAAGGTTTTCGGCGGCCATCGTTAGACCCCACACAAAAGCCCCATGGCACCCCCCCCCAACTCCTTGAATTTTTTTCAACTTTTTCAATTTCTTCTGATTTTTCCGTAGCCTTAGAGAATGGTTGTGATCAGTGATTTTTAATTTTTTAGTGAATTTTCGCCATTTGAGAGCCAAAAATTTGAAAAAAAATTTGGAGATTTTATAACATGAAATTAAATAATATGAAATTAAAATTAAAATTAAATTTAGACCTATAAAAATATGCAGAGCATACAATTCTCTCCGAAATAATAATAATAATAATAATAATAATAATATTTACACATAACAAATTAAATCTCTTGGAATTATTTTAAATACTCGAATTTTTTTCACATATTTCACATTCATACCAACAAGGTATTCTTTTCTTTTTCGATTTTGTGATGTATAGCCAAGCTGACAATCATCCACAAGAAGATTTAGCCAAATTTGGCTATAGAACATTTCTCAAAGTAGAACCTATTGTAGAAAGCTAGAGACTTCTTCTTTAAAATAAAATAATTTTTAAAAAAAATCTAGCAATTGAGGGCCATTTTTTTCCCCCACAAAAATCCTTTGTATATGTTGAAATTGAATTTTTTCAAGTTTAAAAAAAAATGCAAAATTTTTGCCCCCAAAAAAAACACCAATCCATACTGTTAAAAACCTTTTGTGTGGGGGAGGAAAAGGACAATATCCTGTACTCAAGAAGAAGAAAGAGAGAGTTTTCACTCCCAAACCCCCAAACAAACATCCAGCTCAAAAGAGAGCTTTCCTTCAAAACCCAATATTTTGATAATAAATATTCTATTTTATTTTTTTTAAATAATTTTTTAAAATTTTTTAATTTTTTACTTCTTCTTTTTTTAAATAAAATGTTTTTAAATTTTTTATTTTTTATTTTTTATTTTAAAAAAATTTGCCATTGAAACCAAACATGTTTTTGAGGATTTGGGTCATGGTACAAAGTGAAGTACATAAATAGCAAAGACATATATGTACTTATGATGTAGGTCAAAGGAAAAACATATCTATTGTAACTAACTACCCTAGAGGATGAGGATGGTAGTTATTGGGTATATATAGGAGTGGAGGAGAGGAAGAAGAAGAAGAAGAATGTTGGCGAGAAATAAGGAGGCCCAAAGAACATGGGGGCCACACACACCAACAACCACCACAACAACACCAAGAAAGTTCACAACAAAACATGCTTGATGACTTTAACATGACTTCAATTCACCTTCAATTGGCTAAATTTAACCAAAAAAAGCATTACAACAACACAAAGGTAAAGGTAAGGTAAGGTAAGGAAGGAATGAAGGAAGGAAGGATTGATTGTGGGTTGAGAGTTGAGAGTATGGATTGATTGTTTGATTCTAGCCATGTGCATCTTTCCTTTCTAATTGCACACGTTTTTGTTGTTGTTGTTGTTGGGTTTTTTTTGTTTGGGAGTTCGTTTTTCATCAAAGCTTTGGTGCTTTCTTGAGCAATTCATTACTCAAAAAAAGGTCATAAGAATGTGATTAAAAAAACTCCACAAGGAATTTAAAAGATATCCATAAAAGTGATTGCCCACTCATATGCCCTTTTTCATCTTCACTTTGCCATCTCATCCTCACTTTTGCACTTGTCTTTAAACTCCTCCAAATTTACCTACCTACCTACTTACCTACCTACCTACCTACTTAAATCACATATCCAACCTACTTAATGTACTTACCTACCACCGAAGATACCTATCGACTTACGCTATGTACCCACCTACCCAATAGACTTAGCTATCAACCTACCTAGGTTCCCAACATGCATACCCACATAAGTTACCCATGTAACTAACTACTTTGAGTTTATCAACTTACATACCTAGTTAAGGTACCTACCTACCTACCTACCTACCTACCTATGAATTTAGGTTACTTGCCTACCAACCTAGCTACCTACTTGCCCCCACCTATGTAGGGTGATCTACCCACCTAATCTACTTACTTAAGTAGACTACCTAGATTAGGGTTTAGTCTTCACACAAGGTGAGAAACACGGACTTTGAGACCCAACTAGTTTGACCACGAGTTTAGGAAGTTTTTTTCAAGTTTGGTCCCCTAAATCTTTCTTGTAGTTCAAAATTGGCAGTTCCCAAATTTGGGTCTAGTCACCAGTTTTGAGCCAAACTAGGCATGTTGTTGGTTCCCAAAGCTAAAAAGCCACTTTTATGTGCATATATCTATTATATATGATATTATAAAAAGCGACTTTTATGTGCATATATCTATTATATATGATATTATAAAAAGCCACTTTTATGTGCATATGTCTATTATATATGATATTATAAAAAGCCACTTTTATGTGCATATGTCTATTATATATGATCTGAGATAGATACTACCCAACTTCTAATATTTTGGGACAAAGTTGCACTTTTTGGGGGGGCTTTTTTAGTGTTCTTTTTCCTAAAGCAATAGGGTTTTTCTGACAAAACCAATTTTTTTAAATTTTTTTTAGTGTCATTCAATGGCATTTTTTGGGTGTCATGTTTATGTTTTTTTTTTGGGCTTTGGGTTTGTCCTTTTGTAGTTGCTTTGGGTGTCTTTATTATGCACAAGAAGTTAAAAACATGTTTTTTTATAATAATATTATTATTATTATTATTTTATTGTTTTTATTATTTTATTTATTTGGGGTTAGATTGTATATCAATTCATGCATTCTTACCCATTTCATGCAAAAATAAATTAAAAAATCCCCCAACAAGACTTTTTGAAAAGAGACTTGGTACATTGTGTGTTGGCCTTGCCTACCAAGGCCCTTAAGGATATTGTGTTTAGATTCATGATAGAGTATAATAGTAGCTTAAGGGATTTTTATAGGCCCCTAAGCTAATAATAAATAATAGGTCTATTTTATTTTTATATGAGGCATTTTTGAAACATGATATATTTTGGCTTGTGTTGAAACATGAGAAATTAGTTATAATAGAGTTATAATAATAATATGTTGAAGGATTTTGGTTTCTTTTTTAGAAGATTTTTTTTTTTTGAAAGATTATAATTTTTGCATGGTGAAAATAAATATTTGAGTTTCCATAATTCTTCTTTCTTTTGCCTTAAGATCCTTTTTAATAATGTAAATGGCAAGGGCCATAGTGTGTGACACACCCCTTGTTAACACAAGAAGAGGAAAGTGAGCATATATATGGTAGCACAAAACACCCCATTTGAACAAAAGCAATAATGCAAAGAGCAAGCAAGATCCCACAAAACACCCATTTGAACAAAAACAAAGAGCAAAAGACTAAGGCCCACTTTAGATGGGCATCAAGGGTCCAAATTCCTACGAACCAATTTGGACTCCTTTGGGGCTAATAAGATAACTATGTTTTTTGAGTAAAGATTAAAAGCCTTAAGGTCTTAGGTCTTAGCATGTTTTGGGTGTAAGAAAAGCTTTAAGGTCTTTAGGTCTTAGCATGCTTTGGGTGGAAGAAAAGCTTTAAGGTCTTAGGTCTTAGCATGCTTTGGGTGGAAGAAAAGCTTAAGATCTTAGGTCTTAGCATTATTCTTTGGGTGTAAGAAAAGCTTAGGGTTTTTAGGTCTTAGCAATGCTTTGAACATGGGTGATGAAAAGTTTATTCCATTAAACTTTCATTCTTCAAAGGTTTTTTGGTACTTGAAAAACTTGAGTCTTCTTCCATTATTGTCCTAAGAAAAAATGTTCATTGAATAATTAATTAATTTTGAAATTTTAATTTTCAACAAAATGGAATATTCCTAAAATATTCACTATTTTCCTTCACAATTATTTTTTTTGATTTGGAAGAAATAATTTTTGGGGGAGATTTCAACATTTTTCTGAAAATAATATAATTAGTGTCGAATTGGCCAAGGTACTACTAGGGTACTTCAAAGGGATTACATGATTTCTTGTAGTAAAGAAACCCTCTTGAGAGAGCCCTCCAATGCTACAGACTTTTTTTGGGTATTCCAAGGGCATGTTATCAACCATATTCTTTTCCATCCCTCTTTCTTCAAAGACTTCCACAACCATGCAAATGCTTGGATCCAAATTAGGGTTTTCCTTTTCTTTTCAATTTTGTAATATTGAACATTTAGCCAAAAATTTCAGAAAAATTAGAAATTTTAGACCATTTTACCCCCCCAAAAACCATTTTTTTCCATGTATCTCTTTGGTAGTTTATAATTACCAACTTCTAGTGATATTTAGAAAAGCAAGCAAAGCAATATATAACAACTCTATTTGCAAATTGCCAAATTATTAACACCCATCTAGCTCTTTGTGAATTGAGGCATTTTCATTCATTTGTGCAAATGGGACAAAGGCTAGTCTTACTAGAAGTTATCTATTGCACTTCAAGATTACCTTATTAGGATTATATATATATATATATATATATATATAGATATTAGATATATTATTTATCTAAACTAATACTATGAAAATCAAAAGTAGTGTAAAATGTAAGCAAACATGAACATGCTTGTTTTGCAAATTGCGAATGTTTCTACAATTTTAACACAATTTTTTCTTCATCGTCAATACCTCAATGACACCAAAAAGTTCAACATGTAAATCTACTAAAAACCCTAGATGTGAAAGATGCTCCGTAACAATTGGAAAGCTAAATTCAACACATACAAATTACACACAAACCCAACAATCCATGGTTTGAATATTTGTTGTATATGAATGTGTTTGAATAGCCTTCTATGTCTCATAGAATAATAAAACAAGGTGGTCGAATAGAAAACTCCAAACCAAAGATGGAATCTAATTTTGATATTTTATGGTTGTGGAAATTTACAAGTGATTGAAATTTTTTCATCCCATTTATGCATGCATCATATTTATTTTAAACATTTGACATTCATGTGCAAAGAAAAAAACTTATGAAATAACTAATTTTGTTAACAAAAGGTCTCAAGCTAATTAATTGAACCTTTTGTGGCAACTTTGTCTATTACTATCAATCACAAAAAAGCTTGCAACTTTTACTTTAAAGCTTCCCAACATCCCATTTTTCTAAATAAAAACATCTTCAACCTTTTAAGATTTATGTGATTATCAAATTATTTCAAGAATAAAAAAGCGTTGATGTTTATGAAAATATTCCAATTTTTTTAACTTTTAAAATAAGTATTTTGGATGTTTGTGGAAAACATTGTATTGATTTTTAACTTTTTGGTGGAATTTTCAATTGTATTAAGAATGTGTGTATGTTCAAGTTGGAAGGAAAAAAATTAATATTACTTATCAACTTGAATATTGATTCTAATGCCACTAAATGATGATTGAGATTTAGTGATTCACTCAAAGTGATGAGAATGCAATTGAATATGATAAAATCATGTGATAATAATATTATTTTTAAAACATATAATATGCATTTCGCATATTCTTCAACTAGGTAATCAAAAAATGACAAATTGCAAAATATTCATTTAAATTTTAAGTTTTTTCGAAAAGCTTCAATTGTCAATGATGTGAAGAGATCTTTCATTTTACATTCCTCCAAGTTTCATTCTTAGTTTCACTTATTATACTAGTTCACTTAAAAACCTATTTATTGAACTTACCAATATTAATTCACTTATTAAATGTTAATTGAACCTACTAACAAATAATATTTAAAATATTCAACATATATTTATTATTATTATTTCTAACATTGAAGATTAATTCATACCCTATAGTAATTATATATTGGATTTCAAAATAGACATAATCATATTATAAAAATAACTAAATTATGGGACTTTATATTGTTATTTACATATTTTGTAAATTCAAAGGAGGTGGGAGGGGGATTTTTTCTTTGTAAGGGGTCCTACCATAAATCTTTTTCTTTTTTTTTAATGGTTAATGATAGTTCAATTTTTTTTTCTTTTGGGGAAAGGGTTATCATTCACTACTATGATTCATGGTTTTTCAAAAGGTCCAAGTTGTTTGACAAGTCATTTTTTATTAGTGGACATGTACATTTTGACTATAGGCTTGGGGTTTAAATGACATGTGCATTTTTATTGGTAAACTTGACTAAAATGACCTATTTGACTATGTGTCAAATTGAACATATAGTCAAAGTTGGACAAAAAATGATCACCTTAGTCAAAATGACCAATGGCCTTTAGTCAAATTGGACAAAGCAAAATGACATTTTTAATCAAAATGGACAATGGTGTTCTGGTCAAATGGGACAATCCTATGCTATTTAATTAGTCAAGATAACTACCAACAATAACTTAAGCCACCCTACATACCTACCCACCTACCATCTTACAAACCTACCTAGCTACCTATTTCCTACTTCCCACCTACCATCTTACATTTTTTTCTCATCAACTTATTTACCTACACCTTGACTAACCTCTTACTTTCCACTTACCATCCTACATCTTTATTTGCCAACCTATTTACTTACATACCTACCTACTTCATACTCCCCACCTACATACTACCTATTTCCCACCTACCATTTTACATCCTTACCTACCTACCTATCTCCTATTTCCCACCTACCATCCAAAATCCTTACCTACCTACCTCCTATGGACTATAAATTACCTACTTACCTACCCTTTTACCTACCAAACATCATGCATCCTACCTCCTAATTACCTAACTTCCTTATTTATTTACATAATTAATGATGTGAAATAAACAAATAAAATAAAAAAAACTTAACAATTTTTGTAAACTTTGAAAGGAGTAGTCCATTAGTAAGGATCTAGTTTATCATTGAAAAGGTGAAAGGTTCAATTTTTAATACTTGTAACCTGTATATATGCTTAAAATGTTAGGATAAATAGATTAGGTTATGTTAAGTAGATTAAGCTAGACTACCACCTACCTACTTGCCTTTTTATGACCTATCTAAACCTATATATAACCTACCTATTTACATAGACTTACTTACACAATTTTTTTTTATAAAAATAATCCAAAAATAAATTGGATAGAAATGTGACTAGTCAAATGGTCCACTATCCAATAGTCAAAATGACCAATCAAATAGTCTAATAGATTTGTAATAAAAAAAACCCAATCACACAAGACATGTCCAAATTGATTTGTATAAATTGAGAAGATGATTTTTTTTTTACACTTGTCCAAAATAACTTGATTGGATTCTCTAATCAAAATAACTTGTTTTTGTAGTAGTGAATTTTCATTATTTATTTGCTTCTAATTGAGAATCTAATAAAAAATTATGTGTTTTTTAAAAGCTTTTGCAAACATGCACACATACATACATTAGCATGATTGGATATTGTTTAAAATATTGAAAAAAAAAAAAAATCAATTCTGTCACAAGAATGTTAGTTCCAAAGAGATGCAAAAGAGAATTGATGTATGGAACTTGCTTTTAAAATAATAGAGTTTGCTTAATACACACCAACCTCATGGAGAAAGCTATAACATTTTGCATATGCACAATGAAAAATAACGTTGGTAGTACTTTTCTAAGTGTGCTTTTGGATATGCTAAAATTTGAACAATCTTACCCTACAACATCATAGGTTTTGACATTAAAAAAAAAACAATGGGATGGATTACATGAGGTCACAATCTTTGTGGAAATGCATAGTGATAACCTCAAATTGTGAAGTTGAATGACATTACCAAAACAATTTACGAACACACAAACCCTAGTTGCAAGTTGAAAAATATTAGTAGAACACACAACTTGCTTAAAAGTCAAGAACAAAACGAGGCATCATCATCTCCAAAATTTGAACCACAAAAAATTTGTAAGCACATATGAACAAAGCCATGTTTATCCCCAATTCACACTACATACTTCTTTTCCAAATCATGGTTTTTGAAATTTGATAACCAATCCAAGTTTTTAATAAGTTTTGTCATGTGTGAAGTTTGACTTTTGTAAGTAAAAGTTGGGTTTTACATCAACTTTGCATGCTTGAGTTCTTGTATGAAATGCTCAGTTCTTGTATTAAATCTGAGTATGAAATGCTCAAACTCAGCATTTAATGCACAAGGTTCGAGACTAATTATAATGATTGTACAGGTAGGAGCAGTGAAGATATATGTAGCAGCAGCAGTGGAAAAAGGAAAGACAGGATGAAACTCAGTTTACCGAAAAAGTAGTTTGGGTCCCAGTTATTTCGCTTGGTAACATTTTCATTCTCAATTACATGTTTGATGCCTTATTATGCCAAAACTGGCCGTTCTCGCTCGCCCCCTAATCGCCTGACTTTACTGATAACTCTATTGCTTTTATTGCCTTTTGCAAGTATAGGGGTCTGATGTGTTTTTCCAATCATTTTGTGGTTTGAACAACTCATGTTCATTTGCAACCAAAACTTTGTTTGCTTGTTTCCTGAAGAAGAAGGAGAAGAAGAAGAAGGAGAAGAAGAAGAAGAAGAAGAGGAGGAGGAGGAGGAGGGGAGCACAAAACAAACAAACAAGAAGAAGGAAAAAGCAAATGAGTTGCAGCAGTAGCAGCATTTTAGGGTTTCCTACAAGCTCTGCTCTTTCCAATGTTGTTGCTGTTGCTGCTACCTGGAGAGTGCTGCTGTCTGCGGATGCCAGCGGACAGCAGCAGAAGAAGGGATGGTGTTGTGGAGGAGGAGGAGGAGGAGGAAGCAGAAGAACAAGAGCAAGAACAAGAGGAGTGCCAGCTTTCAATAAGAAGCTGGGATGGGAGCATGGAAGTTGTGGACGTGCAGGTTGGAGAGTAATGGTAGTAGAGGAGCGGGTGGGAACCAGGGTGATGAAGGAGGAGGGTTCTGTCTCTCCAGGTTTGGTGCATTTCGTCGGGATTGGAGGAGCCGGTCTCTCTGCGCTTGCCTTCCTTGCCTTGGAACAGGTTGCAACCGAGTTTACAGGATCATCCTCTAGGGTTTTGATATCGTTCTGTTGCAATTTCTAAGAGAAGAGTGAGTCTCTCGGTTTTAGGTTAGCTGCAGGCATTGTGTTTTTCTTTCTATGGCAGCAAGATATGGATGTGTTCTGATGAGCCTGCTCTCTCCCTTCTCTTCCCACCATAGTTTGTATTTTGATGATTCTTGCTGGGTTTGCTTGGTGAAGGAATTGTGATGATGGAACAGGGTTTGTTTGTATATGTGGGATGTGAGGTTTATGAATTTGCAACAGATGCTAAGAAGAGAGAGAGAGAGTGCCAAGTGATTAAGCAATAGAAGGTGCATGGGAGGGGGCATGCCAGGGATGGCAAGTGAGTGGCTCAGACATTGCATGGAATGAGCAATTAGAGGAATTGAGGGAGGCAGGAGCAAGGGTATATGAAGGCCATGAGGCAAAGCAAATGGTGCGGAATGGGGCACCATTGCCAGATGCAGTTGTTGTGTCAAGTGCAGTAGTGGCAGGCAATGAAGAGGTAGACGTCGCACGGGCTCTTGGAGTACCTGTGTGAGTCATGGACTGTCCCTCTAATACACAAGAAAAATAACTGAGAGTAGAGTCCACAGAGGAAGGACAAATGTGGTGCAACCCTTTTGCTCTGGGAGTATGTGAATTGTGGACTATCACACTAATGAGGAAAATAGCTGGGTGTAGTAGATCCAGAGATGGTAGGATTGGGTTTGAAGAAGTGCATAAGTGCTTGCTGGAGTCTCCTAAGTGGTGTGATGATGGTGTGTGTGGTCAGATACAAGAGGGGTGCATGGCTGGGCAAGATGACAGAAGGCTACAAACTGCTTGCAGTTGCTGGCTCTCACGGTACACTTACTTGGACTTGAATTTTGCTTATGGAATTTGTTCTGCATTGGTCCTATGTGACATCTTTTCTACTTTTTGTTGTTAGCTTTTTCAAGTTTATGTTGTGTGTTTGCTGGTCATGCAGGAAAGAGTACAACTGTGGCTATGCTGGCTGTTGCTCTTTGCAGCCTAGGTGAGGACATTACTGTCATTCTGGGTGCCCAAGTGCCTCAGGTACTCTTTTTCAATCAACAAGCAGATCTGGGTGGTGTTTTCAGTGTGATGTGTCAGACATTTCTATTGAAAGAGAAGCGGTTGGGGGGTACTGGCTAGTATTAGATCTTCAACATAGTTGCAGGATTAAGGTTCCAGCTTCTTTTTTCTTCTTCTTCTTCTTCTTCTCTCTGGTATATTATTGAAGTCAGCATTCCTGTAGTCTACTTATTGTATTGCCAGTCAAGGGTAATGGATTCTGAGAGCACAGCTTACCATTTTGAGAATTGTTTGTCAGTGTCAAAGAAGTCATGGATCAAGTCCTTTCAGCTCTTGCAGACAGTTGTTGAGACTATCTTTACTATTGACTGCTGTGAAGCATGGATGGAAAAACCTCTTCTATCTGGGTGTTGTCTGTTTGAGAAACAAGACTAATACACCAATTTTTCTTGCATTGATTTTGAAGGCATCATAAGCAGGCGTGCAGATTGATCTCAGTACATGCTATAGGTAGATGATTGGTGTTTTGTGCACTGTACTGCATGTGTCATGCTGAATGAATGGACGTGTCATGGCTTGCAGTTTCCTAAAGGCAGAAATGCAATGGTTGGAAAGGGTCAATTGTTTCTTTTGGAGGTACAGCCTGTTCAATTGTAGGAATTCACTTATTAGGGATATTGACCACTTGACATAATCCTTGTATTATGCATATTTCTTCCAATTCAGATCTTGTCATATGACCAGAGCTAGTCCAGATGTTGGCTCTCTTCACAAGGGTGGGCACATTTGTTCTTTTCTAGCAGCAGAAAGCAGCTCATGCAAGAGAAGTTGGTGGAAAGGAATGGCAGGAAATGAAGGTTTTAGTGTGCAGATGTTGTTCAACAATGTCTTGATGGTATGTTGCAGGCAGATGAGTATGATGGATGCTTCTTGGGTGTGTCACCATCACTTGCAGTTGTTACTAATGTTGAATGGGAACATGTTGACATGTTTCCCGATTATGTATGCTTTCTAACCTTGACAGACTGAATCGACATTAAGTGCTAGCATGTAAATCATGGGAGAGGTGACATGGTGGATGAACCAATTGCCTTGAAGCAGACAACAGAGTTCAGAAATTGTTTTGAGTGGATAGTTGGCTCTTGTAGGATAGAATTACAGTCACATCTACAGTGAGAATAATGAAGACTAGGAGTTTAGTTTTGCAAGTCCCTGTGTGCCCAGCAAGGTCATGTTTCATACTACTGCACTTCAGAGTACTCATGTTGGTTCATATGTCTTATGTTGGAGAAAACAGGCAGCAGTAAGGGATATCTTCAGGAAATTTGTCATGCGGATCAAACCTGGAGGGCTGCTGTTGGTCAATGGTGACAGGTGACTGCAAGACTCCTATCTTGATAGTCTGTTGTGCCTTTTTAGGATCAGATATGGAGAAAGGATCCATATGGTTGGTTGAACAAAAGTATGGCAGACTATGCTCTGTATGCAAATATGTACCATGTTTGGATTGTCACCAAATCAAAACTATACCGGTGTTTGTCATTTGGATGGGCAGTGCAGGCTCCAGTTCACTAGGTGAGGTTTTCCAGCCCAAGGAGACACATATGGCTTGTCCAGATGCTAAAAATGTGCATGTGGAAACGTTTGGACTTGGGCAGGCCAACAACTGGCGTGCAGTGGATCTTGTACCAAATGCAGAAGGTGGAACAGATTATATTGTGGTATGGCTTCTTGTGATACCACCTCAATACAGAATATCCAGTTTGAATGTGGCCTGTTTCTATAGAAGGTCAAAGTTCACTGCCTAGAGATTGATGTAGCCTGAATCAGTTTTTGAATCTTAGGAGGGCAGCAAGGAATGGTCTTGTTTCTGAATGTAGTATAAAAGAGGGTCATGTACTGCATGGACTCCCCTATCATTTACACCAACTTAAGCAGAATCTGCACTGAGAAAGATGAAGTTGAGCTTGTGTTCTCTGGGAAACTTTTCAGGCCTTTGAGCATTTGGAAAGATCCAACATCAGTTTTGCCTCTATTTGACTTGCTTCTTCTATTATCTCCTTACCTGCCAAAATGAGTGATGGCTTGGGTATTGCATTGGTTTCAGATGAATTGGACACAAACATAAGAGGAGAGGGGCTAGTTAAGCAAGCTTGATTTGGTGCATTGTGTTTAACAGGTGCATGCAGGCACACCCATGGCCCAAGTGAGCTTGTGTTTGCCTGGCACCTATAATGTGCTAAACTCTCTTGCAGTAAGCTACTTCTCAGAACTGGTCTTATATTCATGTGCACATCTTCCGAGTAGGGATTGCTGCTGCTTGTCTTATTTTATCCATGTATTCTATAGTATGGAAGTTCAACCTGCTGTCAATTTATGGGTACGATTGATTGGCACTCCCTATTTTGAGTGTAGTGTGTAGATCTGGAAGCAAGTTGAGGATCATGTCTTCCTCGTCACTGTAATTCTTGGTTTGTGGATTACAACTTTTCAGATCTATTATGATCCTGTACAAGCTTGCTACCATACTTAGAGTTGTTCAACTGATGAACATGTTGGGCAGGTTATTGTGGCAATCTCAATGCTGGCAGTAGAAAAGCAGCCTGCAAGCAATTATGATAAAAGGTTGACAAACATGAGGATGGCTGCTGAGGCAGCCAGCAAGGCATTAGGAAGTTTTACAGGGGCACGACGCCGTTTTGAGCTTATTGGAAAAGTGCAGGGGTGCTACATTATTGATGACTATGCCCATCACCCAACTGAGGTTCGTGCTGTGCTACAGGGTGCACGGCAGCGTTTCAGACAGCAGCCTATTTGGGTTATATTCCAACCTCATACCTTCAGGTGAAGATCCCAGATCTCCTCCTACCTGTCTCTGGTGTGTACACACTGATCACATCCTGGAATTGTATAGGTGGTCATATGCACTGGACAGAATGCTGGTGTAGTTCTTTGTATCAGTAGTTTCTCCTGGGGAAGATATTAACATGGGGATTATACAGTCGACTGGAAAAACTTTTGCCTGATTTCGCACTGGCTTTCCACGCTGCAGATCGGGTTATTGTGACTGAGGTATAATCAATCACATCCTCTGATTCTCTACATGATGTTGATGTGCATCAAGATGACAGCTTATATTACTGGTGGGGACTTGTCCCTCCCAACCATCTCACATGATGTGACTTCATGCACTGGAAATTTTATTAATTGAGAGAATTGCATCATCAGCTAAGACAATCAATGATCAATGATGCACTAAAAAGTGGATGTGGTGGTGACTTCAGGTGTATACAGCACGAAACAGCATCTTTGACTGGAATGTGAGTGGCAAAGACTTGGCATCTGCTATTGTTGGTCCTCCTGCCATGTTTATTCCCACCTTGGTACTGCTTCTTTTTGTCTTAGCATTTCTTGAAGTCACCCAACAGTCATGAAACTTGAGACCTCTTTTGAATGGCAGATAATTGAGCATCCATGCTTGGTGATGTGTATTTGTGTATTGAGATAGTGAGGTTTTATTCCTTGCTGCGGTACCTTGCCAAGGAAAGCCTTTCAGATTTTCTTTTTGGACAGTATTTGGCACTTATGCATTACATATATACTTTTTGCTTATGAGTGGTAGCAGCAAGCCCGCAGAAGCTCTAGTAATCTACCCTCAGATGGCGATCATGCTATTACCCTGACAAAATGTGGAAGTTGGACTATCCAGTAGAACTGGATATCTTACTAGACACAAGGATTGACAGGTGGCTGGGTATCCATTTATCAGATCCAAATCTTGCCCTGCTACTTTTCTGGTGGCATGGATGAGATAAAACAGTTCTGGTCCTAATGACAGTTTTAGTGGGCACTGAACCATACCATTTTCTTCTCTTTTCAGTAGATAGTGTTTGTGATCCAAGTCAGTCTCATGACGTATCACGTAGGATGATATGTTCCAAGTCAATATGACAATTTATCACGTAGGATGACACATGTGATCCTATGTGATTGTTTAGATGTGCCTTGTCAGTCCTCAGGTCAAACATGGTACCAACTAGGATCTTTGGCATGGCAGGAAGGAGTAGTGGAGCTGCTGGCCTTGGAGCTTGGTGCCATTGACCAAAATATTGTTAACACTCAGGGCAATGTTATTTTGCTCACACTAGGTGCAGGTTTGTTGCATTCTTTCTACCTGGTTTGACAAGCAGAAGATTTGCATCTCAACATTTGTGCTTTAAAGGCGATGCACATGCTTCTTCAACCAGAAGATACTGCAAAAGATGAGGGTCACTATGCTTCCTCAAAGAAACCAAAAGCAGATTGAAGTTCATTGAGTAGTGTGTGAAAAGCACTGGTTCAGTCATATGTTCCTGAAGATTGTGTCTTTAGTTCTGATCATATTTTGTGACATGCAGGTGACATCACCAATTTGGGTCCACAGCTTATGGAGCTTCTATCAGCAGGGCCATTTTGATCATGATTCTGTTTTGGTCTAACAAAAGTTATCAGTAAGGTTCATGGTGGAAGCTCACTCCAAAATGTAAACTGGCCAGGTTTCTCTCCCACACACTGCCAGATCCATTGTTGAGGACAACATTAAGTTTGCTGAAACAGGATGCTTGACCCCAGTGTGCAGAAGGCCATGTTTGAGGAAGTTGGTCTACCCATGCAGAGGGATAGAGGACCTGCTCTGGAGGCAAAGACACCATGGCTGAGGAGTTGATCATTCCAGTAAAGGTGGAAAAAGAAGGGCAAAGGATACTCCTTTGAAGCAATGAATCCAGTTTTTATTTGCAGCTGAGATGGTTGGGTAGGAAGCCATGATCAGTCAAACCTGGTGGCATATGCCCAGAGGCATTCCTGCCTGAGACTAGAGCTGTACAAAAGTTGATGCTTCAGACTGTACTATAAATGTCAGGTGATAGTAAACTGTGTTGTTACTCTGCTTTTCATACTACAGATTGATACAAGAATCAGAGATGGGGATGGAAACAAAAATGTCTTCCCAGATGACCCAGGCACATTCCTATGTTTCAATAGATTGTATCCTTGGTGTGGTTGCCTGTTGTGGATACATTCTACTAAGGGAAAGGACCAGACTTCTCTTTCCAATCAACCCCCTCAGTCATAGATTGCATACGAATATCCGGCATCCAGGCTAGTTCCTTGAACATGGTTGAGTGTGTTTGTTTGAATTGGGTAAATCTTGAAACAGTGTATAGATTTTGTTGAATTTCCTAAAGTTTCAAAGCATTATGAGGCTGGAGAGCAGGCTAAAATCTGTGGACAAAGTGCATTTCTCAATGCCAGAAAAGCAGACAGATACATTCAGCTGCAACTCTTTGCATATTGGTCAGTTTGAAGTAAGCAACAATGCTTTGAGAAGTGCTAACCAAATGAGGCAGTGTCACTTGAGACAGTGAGGAGTTCAGAAGGTTGAGAGCCTGCACCTCATCACATTGCAGAGGATGGAAAAAGACCCTACGAATCTGAATCAAGAGCTATCATTCATCAAAACCAGTAGCAGGTACTAACTCTCATATTTAGCAAAGCAAGACTTACAACAACTTCAAACATTCAAAATAAAGCATAAACTGTAAGCCACTATCACAAAATCAATTACAAAACAACCAAGAAAAATTGGACATACTACATATTCATATTGAAGAAAGTAATTGCTGAGAATCCTTGAAGAATGTGAGCTCCATAATTGCACAGCATTATTGCTGCTATGCCTGCAGAGACCATAAGCATCTGTTTTAGTAAAGTTTGTGAAGATTAACCATAAGGAGATTATCTCCTTGAAGCCATGCTTCTTAAAAGGGACCTGTGAGAACAAAATACTGGCAAGAAAAGAGAACTAGGCAATTTATCAGTATACATCCTGTCTCCCAACGAGGTTCAAGATCAGATGAAAGAGATTAGGTCAACTAGTAATCTATCAAATACTTAGTGCCTTCATGTTCTATGACTATCACAACCCCTTGGTGGCAAGTACACAGGAAGACAGCTCAAATGCACTGTGCAACCATCAGACTCTCTGTAACATAACGAAGTGACCAATGCATAGTGGGCGGATTGTTGTTTAGTACCTCAAACCCTCATTGCACAACAGAAGAGGAAACACCCTAAATATATTGCAATTGATTGAATCTCTCTTTGCACAGTGTTCTGGCAGCTCCTCCATAACGGGCTTTGCAAATTGCTTCTATTCCAACCATTATTCCTCTTGGAATCTCTTGGGTGCAGTGGATTGTAATCCATCTTGTCCGTTGACCTCCTCCAAAATAGCCAATGGATTTAAGGTCTCAACTTTGTCTGGGGGCTGCAATGAAAGAGCATAGTGGTACATTGAAAATTGTACATGACACATAAAGAATGTGAAGCTGTCACCTGAGTGGCCCCAACTAACCATCTCTCAAGCTGAGCCAGAATTCAGTTCTGAACCAAAAGTGGAGGATCATATCACTAGAGATCATGTCAAAAATACTGACCATGACAGTGCTAAAAAAATGAGTGGCACTTGCATATATGCCCTTAAATACATGTTTACTCTGCTTCCTTCACTAGTCAAATCTTGCCAAATTCCCCTGCCAGTGACCTTAGGGTTAAAGGCCCTGGCTTGATTCTTGCACTCTCCAGGTCTGCTAACACCTGCATGGCTGTGCCAAGCATGTTTGCTTTCCTGTATGCTCCAACCAAAATTGCAAGTGCCCAGTCATCAGGTTGTAATTTGGCAAATCTTAGACTATCAAAGACAGCCTGAACACTATAAACATCTCCAGCACGACTGTAAGCATCCATGAGTGCAGTGAATGCTTTTAAGCTTCCTTGAAAACCCTTCCAATGCATTAAATCAAAAATCCTTTGTGCTTCCTTGGCCTGTCCCAGCCTTCCATAAGCTGTCATAAGTGCAAGGTAAGTGTCAGCATTGCCTTCAACACCAGCAATTTCCATATCTGCCAACAAAGCTTCTGATTGCTGGGGCAGTCCCACATTTCCATAAGCAATCATCAGTGATTTGTACATGGTTGCATCTGGTTGAATTCCTGCCAATCTTATCTCCTCCAGCACTCCCCTTGCTCTGTCCAACTGTCCAGCTCGGCCATAAGCAGCTATCAAGACTGTGTATGCGGCCAAATCTGGCATAATTCCCTGCTCTTCCATGCACCGCATTGTAGCTTCAGCTTGCTCAATTTGAGAATTCCTCCCATAAGAGTCAATCAGCTTGGTGTAGTCTCGCACACACACTTCAAACCAGCTTTCCTTGAAAGACCACTCAGAGATCTGCAACTCCCAAGCCCACACGATTCAAAGATTCATACATTGCTACAGTTGAACAGCATTCAAACCCTAATCTGTGTGTGTGTGTGTGTGTGTGTGTGTGTCTCTCTCTCTCTCTCTCTCTCTCTCTCTCTCTCTCTCTCTCTGTGCAACCTGAGTATGTGCAACTCTTCTCACCTTGTAGTAGAGCTCGCGATCGTCTGCATTGTCGAATTCCTTAAGCATATCAAGCAATTCTCGTCTGCCCGGAGTCATTGTGCGCACCCACTTCCGCAAAACCCGTTCGAGAACATCGTCTGTCTGGTACTCCAGACCACGAATCTCTTTAATAATGTGCAATGCTCTTCTTGTAACTTTCCCCTTCACAAGCGGCTCAGATTTCCATCGCTTTCTCTGACTCAAATTCGCGATTACACATCTTCTTGTTGTTGTAATACTATTACTACTACAACTACTACCACTCTTGCTGTTCCATGAACTCCCAACCGGAACAGACCGAAAACAAGAACAAGAACAAGAACAAACACCACCACCACCACCACCACCACAACCCAACACTAAACCTACTCCTGATTTCCAAGTGTTGTTATCGCGAGCTTTGTCATTGCTACCAAGCACAACAGAAACACCGCAACAAGAAGGAGAAGAAGGAGAAGAAGGAGAGGAAACTGGAAATGTACACAGCTTGTGCATACTTCTAGACCTTCCTTGAGAAATGCAACCGCAGCAGAATCGACTCTCTGCTCCAAATCCGAGAAAACAAATCCACAAGCTTTCGGAGCTTATGGTGAGAGAGTTTGTGAGCTTCTTGCATTATGGCAGAAGAATAAGACAATTCCACGTTTTAGGGTTTTAATAGGACATTACGCCATAGAAAAGCAGGCTTGGTTTTGTAACCCTTTGTTGATTATGCTCCAATGGCTGTAGCCTGTCCCTTGGTTAACTATGGGCTGAATAATATAAAACCATAATGCAGTGGAATGGGGCCATGAAATCCTAACTCATCATTCCAAATGAAGAAAGAATTGCTAAAAGTTGAGTTGTGAGCTTGTTACAATACAACAAATGAAGAAAACAAAACAATTCCATGTTTTAGGGTTTCATTATGCCCCCCCTTTGCTAAAGATATTAGAGTTATCCGTAAAGTAACCCTATCTTCACCCTCTCTTTGGGCCTCCTTTCACCCCCCTATTCCCCTCTTTCAGTGGTATCCGCAAAGTAAAGACATTTTATTAAATCTCGGTATGAAATGCTGCAACTCACTCAGTGTGAATTGCTAAAACTCAGCAGTTAATGCACGAGGTTCAAGACTGATTATAGTAGCCGTACAGTTAGGAGCAGTGAAAATATATGTAGCAGCAGTGGAGGCGCTTTGGAAAAAGGTAAGACAGGATGAAACCCAGTTTATCTATCACCAAAATTGATGGCTTTCTGAGTTTCATCCCCCCCATTGAATGCTAATGTACTATTTTGCAGGTTTTTTTAAAAATCTCACCCTGTGTATGACCAAACTCAAGGTTCTGGTGTTGTGTTTTTTTCTTACTTTACGGATAACTCTATTATGTGATAGAAATTATGCACTACAATGGAATGGACGTGCAATCTTACTCATTATTTTTTTAAATGCAGAAAAAGCCTTAAAAGTCAAGTTGTGAGCTCATCATGTAATATAGCATACGATGAAGACAATTCCATGTTTTAGGGTTTAGTTATGCCCCATTTGCTACGGACATTACATGATAGAAAGCATGTAATGTACTATTTTGAGGATTATTTAATGACAAAACTGACCTCCAGCTAAGGTACCTCCTACCTATCTAGGCTAAGTTTCTACCTACTTCCTCTCGACTTACCTACACACTTGATTAGCTTAAGCAACCTAGACTATCTAACCCTAGGCTAAGTTAGGTGTCACATAGCCTACCTAGGTTGTGAAATCTAGCTCAAGTGACACATGATGTGGCCTAGGTCTAGTTGTCGCATTGGTCATCCTAGGTCTAAATCTAGGCCTAGGTGCAAGCTTCAAATTTAAATTCTAAAAAATAAAATTGACAAAGAATAAAAACAAGATTTCCAAAAAAAAAAAAAAAGCGTTATTTGATATTATCAACCCTAGGTCCCTTTTGGAACAATATATTACAACAAGTGCTAAAGAAATCTAACCCCCAAAATCCTTATTTTTATTTTAACTTACTCAAAGTTTTGAACTTGTAGTTTTGAAATTGTATTGGCATTTCTTTGCCATTAATGGTTTTTTTTTAATTGTGTATTTTTATCAATTCCTTAAGTTGGTGGTTATTAATTTTGATCTTGCAAGTTAAATGGATTTATAATTGGGTATAGAAGAGATAGGGATCTTTTCCAAATTGTTATGACTATGCAATAGTGGAAAATAAACATATCTTTCCTTTTACATGTAGCAAATTGAACTAAACTTGGAATGTTGAAGATGAGTTTGCTTCTCTTGATAAAGGAAGAATATTTGTGTTAGGGTCATAAATTGTTATTGTGTGTTTTCTCATAAATAATAAAGGAAATTTTTGTTTTCAAATTATTGTGAGTAGTTTTTAATGAATTTTTAAATTTATAGCCAACATGACAATCATCCATAAGAAAATTTAGCCAAATCTGGATATTGAAAAGATATGAAAGCAAGAGAATTTGAACATCCTTCTATATTTATGACTACCTACTTGAACCAAAAATAACCATTTGAGTATTTTTATTTTTCAAAATTGAATCCTTGTTATTAAAAATTCATTTTAAATTTTTTATTCACATTTTTTTATTTTAACCTCACAAAGAAAAAAGTTTCATTGTGATTCACATGAGTTGTGACCATAACAATTCAACAATTGTTTAACATTAAGGGTTGAAAACAAATTATCCCAACCAACAACCTTTTATCTATCTACTTGGTCTTTGTGTTGTTTTGCAATATCAATGACAATTAATTGACATGAGGTTGGAATATTAATACATTCCCATTTTTTCCTTGAATCTTACAATATCAAAACAAATTTCAACAATCATATAAATTTTTACTTCCATTAAACAATGAAATCATTTCAACTTCCATTAATTTTAAAACATGGTATTCAATCTTCACCAATTGAAAACATTAAAATTTTAAATTTTATTGATTAAAATATAATCACCTTTTTTATTTTAATCTTAATTGTACCATAATAATATAGGGGACTATTGATGAATATTGAACAATTTTGTCATTGAGATTTCAATATTATCAAAACAAAAAAAAATGTAAGGAAATTGGAATGCACTTTTAATATTGTTTAAAACCCTCAATGAGTTGGATTTCATAGAAATGATTTCATAATATTTAGAACTAATATGTGGGAGATATTGAATATTGAATGTTTTTTGTCATTAGATTTAATTCAATTTTTTAAAATTCAAATTTGAATGAAAATTGAATTTCAGACTTATGTTGAAGATGTACCTATACCATCTTCCCTTTCAAAAGTCATTGAATTGAACCAAAAACAAAAGCAAAACAAGTACAATATAAAAGTGATCAATATATTTTTGTTTCTATCAACTAGAAAAGGTATTTGTTGTGTGTAAAAACTTAGATGCATTCTCTAAAGCTAATTTTTTTGTTATCAATTTCATTTTGCAATCAAATTACTCAACTATGTTACATAATTTCATCATTTATCATGACTTTATTTGAACTTGCCACAAACAACACAATTATTGCTTTGCCATGGATTGTTTGTTTATGAGTGAGAATCATTTTGTTGAGCATAATTATACATGTTATGCAATGGGTACCCTATATAGTGAATGTTTTATTTGTGAGTGAAAATTGTTTTGTTGGGGTTAATTACACATGTTATGGAACTTACATTCTATTGTGAGGCCTTTTAAATTCATAAAAAAGGATGACCTCCAAAAGTTTTTGTATGAGCCTAGACTTTGCAATGCACCTCAAAAAGTCATCCAAAATGTACCATCCCCTCAACCATGGCTTTCTAGTGCCTCTAGGACCCAAAACAACTTAAATGTTGCCATTTGCATTTCCAAAAAAATACAACAAGCCATGGGTTGGGATCCATTGTAGAGTTTTATTGTTCATCTTCATATGAGCCCAATATAAAACATGTGAAATATTCATATTTTTCATTACAAACATTGGATTCACATACATAAAATACTATTAACCCACATGGCAAAAAATATCATTTTCAAGCCTCATGCAAATATGTTATATGACAAAAAGATATTAGAATATACAAAAATTTTCAAATTGGTTTTTGTTTTTGAAAGCACCTCCTTTGGTAGACTCTCATTTTAAAATTTGAAGACCTTACAAAAGTGGAAGATCTCAAAAAAATGTATTTTTCACTATTGGGCAATTCTTGAACTGTTAGGATAACCTTTGATTGGATGGTTTTTTAATCAAAACAATTCTAGGTTTAGTTGGGTGTTTTGAAAATGTAAAAAAAATTGATTTACACTAGTTTTGGTTGCATAATCAAAATAGGAGTCAAGTTGCCAACTAATTTGAGTTTTCAATTGTGAGGTGGATCCAATTTTGGGGTTTTAAATACATTTTTAGCTTTTATTGGTTCCCAATTAGTATTTATGTTTAAATAAATGGTTAGTGGTTAAGTTTGAATAGGTTTTGGTTAATCCTTGGTTAAGTTTCAATTGGGTAAATTAGATCAATTATATTTTTGAGTGAATTCAAGTTAATAGGAACCATGACCAAGGTAGTCATTGTTTAGGTTTACATGATTAAAATCATGTATTGATTCCAAGTTTTATGAATTAATGATAAAATTATATAATAATATTTTTTATCAATGTAATATTTGGATAAATTTCAAAGTAATATAATAATATAAATTACTCAAAAGCACGTTTAAAACATTATAACAACTATTTAGAAACATAATTTTTAACACAATTCTAACACAATTTAAACATTTTTATATTAATCTCAAGTTGTCATGTCAATGTGTTGAATTTAAAAAGGTCCCAAAAAGGATTCAAAAGGGTGCACCATTGGTTTTTATTAGCTTGAATTTATCCCTTTGTATAAACAAACATTCCAAAAAAAAGACATAATTTTATTGAAATTAATATCAACATCTTTCACATTATAGTTCCAATTCATCCGTGAAGCCATTTAATAGAAGATGGAAAGGAACATTTTACTTTTAATCTCTCACTTTATACTCTTTTGATTTTCAAATTTCTTGACAACATTCAACATTAATATGATAAGTTTTGTATTTCTTTCATTGTTTCATCATTTCCAAATGCCCACCTTCAAAATGGTGTATAGCCTAATAAAAAAGAGAACAACAAAAAATCAAAAACCCCTTTATACCATATGCCCTTGCATCATGAAGTCCTATTGTTTTGTTAACAATGACCATAATATTCCATCAATTGATGTGAAAGAAAATCCACCTTCAAAAAAATAGGAACAATCAAACAATGCTAACCAAATGACAAAAGCACAACAATCCAAGGTTATTGACTTGATGATAAAATTGAACATATTAAAGCCCTAGGAGTTTGTGAAAACATCGACGTGATGCACATCTTTAATCTCCTAAAAACCAAACAAAACAAACACAAACAAGACCTTTTAAAAATCCAACGAAAACAAATAGAGACAAAGGACAAACAAAAATGACAATTATAAACAAAACAAACAAAAATAAAAAACATATTGTTTATGTTTGAAGCACCATGAGCTTCTATTGTGCTCGGCCAACAAAAACATGATGAACAAGATAAATAACAATGCATGGAAAGATAACTTCCAAAAGGTACATAATAAACACAAAGTGAATAATAAACATAGTAAACAAAATGGATGGAACAAATAGATGAAATTTTTAGTGATGGTGATGGAAGCATTGAACAACAAACACAATGTGATGGCAAAATTGTTTTGAAAATGTGACTTGATGACAATGGAATCATTGAGTAGTATACACAACACAATGAAACAAAAAACAATGACAATGGAGCTTAAGGAATAAACACAATACATAATGTAATGAAATAAATAAATGAAAATGATGAAGTTATCAAACAACAAATGAAAGGTGATAATGATTAAATAACAAAGTGATGAGTCAATGAGTAAAGTGATGAAGTAACAAAATGAACAAAGTAAGCAAAGTGAGATGGTTATGGAGATGTTGAACATGAAAGAAAAGTATGATGACAACATCCTTAAACCTTGAACTCTTAAGCCCTATAAAAGAACCAAAACCAAGATTTTGAAAAAATCCCAATTTGATTTTATATCACAACCTAGACCCAAACTAACATTGTGATTTCAATTCTATTTTTTTTGCAAAAAAATCAAATATTGTTGATTTTTGTTCTCCCCTCCCAATTTGGAACTACAGTTAAATTCTTACATTGGTTCCCTACCATTGTAGTTTGTTGGTTTGGTTCTAGTTCAGGTTTTTTGAACTGAAACTAACAATTTTTATTCACAGAAGTGGGTACCCACCTAACATTGGGTATTTTCCATTTTGTCAATTGATGACTAATGACATCTTTCCACCTCCCCAATTTCAGGTATTGTTGCTAAAGTTTGTTACTCATAAGGTCTTTGAAACGTGAGTGGCGATGGTGGTGCTAGTAGCAACTTGGCTACCAATATTGTCATTATTTTTTCTGTACTCAGTAATTAGTGCCATGTAAAAAGAGGAGAGAGAAAGTTAAACAAATAAAGACAAAGAAGGATGAAAAGGAAAATTTTGCAGTGGGGGCATTCAAGAAAAAGGAAAAAAGGGTTCAAGGACCCATGTGCGATTCCAATTTCTATTAAAAGCATATTGGTTGTAACTCTAGTTGCGGTTCCAGTAGAACTAGTTGTAAGTCTAATTTTCAGATTTTGGGGGCATGGCCATATGAAAGCAACCACTTTTTGGGACAAAGGAGTAGGATGATGAAGACAACAACATTAACATCAGTAGGCAACCAAACAACAAAGGTGAAAAAGCCAAGGGAGGGTGGGCTCTATGTAACCTTTTCTTTTTGAGTTTTGTTTTGTGGTGGGTCCTTTTTTTTTCCTTTTATGTTTTTGTCAAGCCTAGAAAGTTTTTCTTTATCACCAAGAATTTGGTTATTACTTACAAATTAAGGATAATAGAAAGATTCTACCACAAAATGAGCGATTTTGCCACAGTTTTTTTTGGTTTTTGTCATAATCCAAAAAAAATAGCAAAGGAAAAAGAAAAAAAAAAGAAATCAAAGAGTGTGTTGTAGGTGTGAACATGTAAGTACATAATGGCTAGTTATTCACCAATCATATGTTTTCTACGGTTTTTTTTTTTAACAAAAGATTGAGTCGAAGGTGTTTTTTATTATTGAAGTTGGGTGTTACTTTAGTTGGGTAGTCCAAAAAATTAAAAATTAGAAGTTTTTGAGCCCTTAATCTTCGCACAATAATTTTTAAAAAATGTATAGGTTGTGTCAAACATAGTAAAGTAAGGATGATGGTGTCCAAATTCATGGCAAAGTTAGGGTTCAACTATCCTTTGAAATAAAACTTGCTTGTTTATCATGGTTTTTTCTATTTTTCCTCTTGATTTGCTTAGTTTTGTGTGGTTGGCTTTATAGGTTTAGGATTGTCATGTTGATATAGGTAGTCATTAGAAAGTGGGGCCTATTTGCAATTGTGCTCCTAATAAACCTTTTTCTTTATGGGCACAAAACATCCCATGTCCTCTAATTTATCATGTCTCATTGAACTTCGTAATTCACATTACCCATTTATTTTTTCACACACCACCACAACCCCATTTTCCACCAGTTTTTTTATGCAAACCACACACCACCCATCAACCCCCCCATACCATTTTAATAACCCACATACCACCCACTAGTTCCCTTTACCAACCCCTAGCCCTTCATGTAAATGTGGAGCCCCAACACAACATATTTCCAATCCCCCTAAATAATGCACATGTAAGATTTTTTCCTCCTTCCATTATGTCAATCCCTATAGTTGTCCATGATCAAACCCCCTGACCTACCCCCACCCTCTTAACATGCTTATAACCTCCATTTAGAGCTTCTTGCCCCACTTGTGGGTGTCAATTTACCTTCAAAGGTTAATTTGTCACAGACATTCCTGTCAACCATCCAATCCATCTAATTTAAACCTATATGACCATCCCAGCCCAATACCCTCCTTTACTCCCAATTCGCCTACATTAGCATGGGTTTGGGTTTTGACATTAAATGTCCTTGTGTCTTTTCATCTTGGTTTTTATTGTTTTCAATTATAGAATTGCATCCCTATTGTTCTTCGGTGTGAAGTACAAGTTTCATTTCATTTTCCATTGGATAAGCTAACACAAGACCCCTATGATGTGGTTATTTAACATTTATTCTTTTTGTTACCCCGATGGTGTCTTATTCTACCCCTTCATGGAAAGGTAATAGGTCATAAGGAAACGTGAATCCAATTTAAGCATTTTCTAGTAGGCGATTGGGAAACTTGCAAGAATAATTTTTTTTACAGGCCCAAGTTCTAACGTCAAGTTTAAACTTAGTGCTTCTTCCTTAATGTTGCAACCTTAGCTTTGGGTTCACGACCAATGCAAAGGCTTGTGAAGGTGTGGGCCAAGAGTGAACTTGGGAGTCACATTTCATGCTCTTAAGAGTGCAAAAAAGTTGAGGGAATGAACCCCCACACTCCTAAGTGAGTTCCCACTTTGGGAATTGAAGTCCCAATGGACTCCTGAATTTTTAGAAGGCGATTTTAGAAGATTCATTGGATTGAAAAATTCCTTATATCATTGGAAATATTTTGGAATGTATATGTCTAAAATGGGCTCGCATGACCCATTTGGACACTTCAAACACAAGTTATGGCCAAAAGAAGGGCTGGGAGTCAAATTGGTAATTTGACTCCCAACCACTAAAAGTCAAGAATCTCCCTGATTTCCTTATGTGTAGGTGGCATGCGACATATCATTGGAAAGTTCTCAAAGAGGGCTACAAGTTTGCTTTAAACCTCATCTCAATCGGAGGTCTGCACACAAAGTTATGGGCCCCCAAAGTTGCGGGAATCCCAACTTTGGGAATTTCGGGACTCCCACTTGGGAGTCCTGGGACAAAATGACATTTGGGTGCTAGTCTCGTGGCCAGGCATAAAGTATACTATAAGGGAGAAGGTGGTGGTTTCCCCCAAGTCCAAGCCGTGGTGAGTCTTGTGAGTCCGAGCTTGCTCGTGATTCATTCGTGCACCAAAAGTGTTCTAACTATGCACTAACCAACTTGTTGTTTGGTTTGTGCAGGTTCGTGTGAGTGATTGAAGTGCTTATCGATCTTCCTAGTCCCATCCCGGAGCTCCAGCATGCCCTTCTACCCTCGAAGTGTTGCGAGCCAAGGAGCGTGCCCCAACTTCCTATTCTTTCGTTGTTTTCATCATAGACTCACATTTGAGTCTATTAAGGAGGTTGGGAGTGCGTCAATTTTCTAGTAGGCAATTGGGAAAACTTACAAGAGGAATTTTTTTTACAGGCCCAAGCTATAACGTCAAGTTTAAACTTACTGCCTCTTCCTTAACACGATCTTCCAACTCATAAACACCTTCTCCATAGTTTAGACCTTGGACGTGCAAGGGAATACTTTCAAACAATTCATGTTTTGGCACCATTGTTTCATGCACTAACATCCTCTAGCACCACTTTAATTTTTTTACTTTACATCCTCAATTAAATGGTTTCATCCCACTTTTCTAAGAAGATCATGAACTAGACTAAGACTTCAAGCTTTCATTTAACTTTTTTAAATTGACATTTTAACACATGTTGCATTTATCTATAAGTGGCCCTTTTGGGATGGTTTTTGAAAACCTTCAAGGTTGTTTTCATTTGGAAAATTCTGCAAGTGGACTTCGAAAGTCGTTGAACTTTGTTCGCATATCACGCAAGGTCACATCCCACATCAAATTGCACATGTTTTTGGAGCGGTTCGTTTTTTAACCATGACCAAACCTTTAGGTGGAATTCGACCCATTGTCGTGGAAAAAACATTGTATTGATTCATAAACTACGCTTTATGTTTTCAATTTCATGATGCTTTTGCAACACATTTTTCCACGCACCAATTTCGAATTACAACCAAAAGTGGATGTGAAGCTATGATCCATGGTATTAGGTGCATTTTGGATTGTCACCCTGATTGGGTGGTTTTTCAATGGGACATGGTGAATGCTTTCAATTCGGCGTCAAGAAAAGTCATATTTCAAAAAATTCATGCAATAGGTGGGAACATCATATAATTCATCCCTTTTGTTCATGCATTTTATTATTCATTTGATTGTCCCTTATTTTATAATCATTGTAATCATGAAGGCGGCGAGGTCATGGTCTTCCCATCTACCATGGGAACTTGTCAAGGTGATTTTTTAATAAGGGCATTATTTGCTCTAGCTCATTTTAGAACTTTACGTTCTATAATTAACCATTTCCCCTCTTGTTTATTTCCATTTATTGCATATGACATTCACATTGTAGGCCCCCTTGTAATCGTATCATCTGCATATGAACATTTCCAAATTGAACTCAACAAGATAGGTCTTTCTATCCAATTTTAGAAATGTGCAACATGGTCCCTTTATGATCTGTTGCTTAACTTTGACACCCCATCCTTATTTAACACCCCATTGGGCCTTTGTAATTTCCATCATAGCTATTAGGTTTACGGTCGATCAGTGTCCCTTCCTTTTTAAAGCTTTAACACGAATCAACAACAACACCTTTTCTTTCCAATAACACTTCAAAGTGACTTATGATCTTCTACCACCCTTAACACGGGTTGTCTTCTTCCCTTTCAACAATTCATCATGCAACAATTGGTTCAATTTCAAGATTCCATTTCAAAATGTTTGCACCATCATACCCTTTCTAGTGTGTTCTCCGATAGGACATTTGAAACCCATTGTGTTTGAATCTTATTATGTTTTGATTTTGGAGCAGGCATTTGGTTTACAATTTGTCTAACTTTCCTAGCCTTTTGATTATGTTCCCCATCCTTTTCCACAATGCTTTAAATGTGACTTGGATTACCACATCCTTCAATTGCAAGTATCCTTCAATATGTGTGCACACATCCTATCAATGCTACATGTGTCTACCTTTTATCTCGCCATGACAATGAGTTCATGGGCACCCATGATGCAAATTGTGACACTTTTGTTATTATTGCATGAGATGTCGACTTCCATGTGGAATGAAAACAACTGCACCTACTTCCTTCAACCACATTTCACTCCTTTCATTGACGAATTGACATTATGTTCACCAAATATGGAATTCACACCCTAGTTGATGTTGTCATTGCCAATCCAATATGAGCAAATTTATTTCGTTGATCCTATGCAATTGGAAGATTTGCTACTTTTGAAATAGCCAAAAAAAGAGTTATTTCGACTGACACCTCACTAATCATTTCATCTTTTTAACAATTGAGGTGTTTGGATGTCTAAACAAACAAGTTGATATGTTCTTACATGATTGTGCCAATGCCATGTGAAACTTCAAAAGGCCAAAAGGCCCTCCTTTTTCTATGTTGGTTATTTTTTTTCGTCAAAAAATCTCAATTACATTACAAACCCATCACTATGGCTAACCTCCTACAAGTGATTGGTTGTTGAGATAGAGAGATTTTGACATCAGGTTTATGTTTGTTTCACATCTTGTAAATGAATCCTTTTCATTTTTCTTTTTCCATTTTCATTTTCAAGATCTACGGTGTGTTTATCAATAAAGTTTTGCCAGGTTAACACACTTTGGTAAGTTTCGCCTCTCAAATATGACAAATCATTGAATGTACGATTAGGAATCACCTTTTGGCTCTTCTGGGATCGTGGGCGGCAGACTTGGGCCAACAAATCCAGGAAAACCCTAAAAGCTGTTCCTTACCCCATACATAATAGGTAGGTACAATGCAAAAAAAAAAAAAATTGACAATAATTTTATGCAATTAGTAGGACCCAAAGTTTCTCAAAACTTTCATGTGCAACAAACTTTGGGTTGAACCTGCTTTTCATATAAGGATATTATAGAGTGTTTATTATTTAGAAACAAAGGGCACAAAAAAAAAGAGTTAGAACACATTAGAGTTATTTCTAAAGTCCCGTAATTAGGGGGCGAGAACGGCCAGTTTCGACATAATAGTGCATCAGATAACTTGGAATGAAAATTTTACAAAGCCAACTGACTGACTGGGACCCAATCTAGCTTTTCCACCAATTTTGGTGGTAAAGTGAGTTTCATCCTGTCATTCCTTTTTCGTGAGCGCCTCTGCCGCTTCTACATATACTTTTACCGCTCTCACCTATACAAATACTAAAGTTACTCTCGAACGTTGTTGAGTCTCAAATGCTGAGTTTCAACATTTCATACTGAGATTTAATAAAATTTCCTTACTTTGCAGATGTGTCTGAAAGAGAGGACAGTGGGTGAAAGCAGACCCAAAGACAGGGTGAAAACTGAGTGATTTTACAGACAACTCTATTGATAAATTTCAAAATTTTGCCATCACCAAATCACCCTAGTCTCCAACCACCACCAGATGCATGTGAGGAGTGGCTAGTCATGTTACTGTCCTTGCGCTTGAGCATGGCTTGTGGGTACCGGCCATGGGTAGAATGCATTCCCAAAATTAGAGGCTGGAGCTTCCTAAGCCATCACCACCTTGTCCCAAGGCCCCCTTATTTTGGGAATGCCTTTACCTTTGGTCTTTAGTCTTTTACCCTACACTTCTACAACCTCTCCCTGCATCTTCTATAGGATGTGCCCCCCAAAAAAAGTGTAATTTGCAAAACCTGCCATCTTCAGCTTAAAAAATCATATGAGGAATTATTGAGAGTCACCAAACTCCCACCAAACTAATTTTGTGAGAAAGAAGATACTGTAGTAGTAGTAGTACCTTGGCCATTTCAACACATGTCCATTGAATAATTAATTAATTTTGAAATTTTCATTTCAACAAATGAAATATTTCTAAATATTCACTGTTATCCTTCACAATATTTTTTGATTTGGAAAAAATAATTTTTGAAAATTTCAACATTTCTGAAAATAATATAATTAGTATCGAATTGGCCCAAGGTACTAGGGTATAATTCATCAAAGGCATGTAATCTTCTGAGTTGCAAGCCAGGGGAGGAGGCTACCTTATCATGTTATCACCACACAACATCGTATATTTGCACAGAAAAAGAAGAAGCAGGAAAAAAACCACTGCAATAAATTCTTTAAATTTAAAAAAAAGAAGAAAAGTTGTGATACTTGACGGGTATCACCTTGGTACCCGCCGAGTATCACTTGAATTTACTTTTTAGAAAAGGATAAAAGTGAAAGAAAAAGGTGGTTATAAAAAGGTGAGAAAAAGGTAAGAAAAAGGAGGGGTAGCCTAGGCTAGGGGCAAAACAGTAGGCACATGCCAGGATGAGGTGCACAGACATATTTCGCTTTTTGGCGAACTTTCCTGCACCAAAGTCCTCCCATTAAAGTACGGCACGTATCACAAATGCCCCACTGCCCATGCGTCATGCACGGGCGGGCGCTTTTTAAATGTCCGTACTAAGGGGGGGGGGGGGGGCAAAAGGAAAGTCTTTTGATATGGGAAAAATTTGGGGGAAGGGTTCC
>Ga0116227_10004267_pt1 | contig 31097 bp, 34 predicted proteins | sample S1TSphgellanicum_FD_89693 | JGI IMG/M metagenome (GOLD analysis project Ga0116227, IMG submission 89693) | Host-associated microbial communities from peat moss isolated from Minnesota, USA - S1T2_Fb - Sphagnum magellanicum MG | ecosystem: Host-associated > Plants > Peat moss > Unclassified... | reverse complement strand
GTCACATGTAGTCATAAATTGAATGGTTACATTTTGGCTGATTTCTACTAGTGCTTCTTTTTCTTAACCAAATGATAAGTGGACCATTTAGAACTAAATTGTTGTTCACATAATTTACAAGGATAGAAAGAAAACGAATTCAAACCACCAAATCTAGTAAACCCATTGGCTTGAAAACATTCTTGCAAATCTAACAAATCTACCAATTTAACAATCCCACACAACCTTGTTTTATTGAACTAGACCATCCATAAACAATAGATCTAGAAGAGACTTGCAATGCATATAATGATTGTAGCATTCCTAAAGTTGAATCAAGTGCTTCATAATATAAATAATAATAGACACATTGTTCAAGTTCATGGCTTTCGGTCAATAGAAATTCAATCACATGAACTCAAGAACAATAAGGCACAATTGGGATTCTATTCATGACAATTTACATTAACATAAGAGTGAATGTGGGAAGTCAAATGTGAATAAATCAAACATGGTCAAGCCCTTGGATTATTGAATTCTTGCCATGGGATTATGGAGTGGTTTGATTATAAACAAAGAGAAATGCACATTGTTGTCCCACCAATAGATCAATGTGAACAATTATTGAAGTTGAAATTCCTTATGGATTGGCTTCCCATTTTTTCAAGATAACATTTTTTTATTCTAGATAAATTTCATATATTGAGTTTAGGCAAAAATATATATTGTGCATTGAATTATTATGCCATAAATTTGGCCCCCTTGATAAGTTTAGTAGACATCATTTTCAATGAAAACCTTTTTGTTTACTCATTAATGAACAAATTTGAGGAAATTGACACTTTGGGTGACACATTCCCAGGCTCCTTAATGGACTCAAATGTGAGTCCAAATTGAAAACAATAGAAGAGCACAGAGTCGGGGCACGCTCTTTGGTTCGGAACACTTTGAGGGGTAGAGGGGTGTGCTAGAGCTCCAGGATGGGACTAGGAAGAGTGACAAGCATCAACTACTCACGCGGACCTGCACAAAACCAACACAAAGTGGTTAGTGCATAGTTGGAGCACTTTTGGTGTTAGGATGAGTCACGGGCAATTCGAACTCACAAGACTCATCACGACCCGGACTTGGGGGAAGCCACCACCTTCCCCCTTATAATATATTCTGTGCCTTTCCATGAGGCCCACATCCAAATGACCTTTTGTCCCGGGATTCCCAAGTGCGAGTTTCGAAATTGCCCAAAGTTGGGACTCTCGCGACTTTGGAGCCCCATAACTTTGTGTGTAAACCTTCGATCGAGATGAGGGTTAAAGTAAAGTTGTAGCCCTGGTTGAGAGCTTTTCAACGATATGTTGCATGCCACCTGCACAAAAGGAAATTGGGTCGATTCCCGACTTTTAATGGTCGAGAGTCAAATTGCCAATTTGACTCCTGGCCCTTATTTTGGCCATAACTTGTGTTTCAGATGTTCAAATGGGCGATGCAAGCCCATTTTAGACATCTACGTTTCAACAACTTTCCAATGGTATGAAAAACTCTTCAAGAAATTGGGTTTTGACCTTTGCAATTGCTCTCTGAACATTCGGGAGTCCATTGGGATTCCAACTCCCAACATGGGAATTCACTTGGGAGTGCGAGAGTTCTCTCCCTCACGTTCTTTTGCACTCATGGGGCATGAGAATGCGACTCCGGGACTTAGTCTTGGCCTGCACGTTTACAAGCCCTTTTGCCTTCGTCGCGAGCCCAAGGTTAGGGTTGTGACATTGGGCATATAGGACAAGGTGGATGCACTAACGGGGAGTATTGTTGATGGATAGACCATAAGAAAAGAAGACCTATTTTATACATACTTCAACTATGACAAAAGGAAGACCATAGGGACAACCAAATTTTGGACATATCTACATTTGACAAAAATAAGACAATGGGGTTAATTAGACTTTGAGTAGATTTCAACTTGATAAAAATTTAGACAATGAGGAACATAAAATCTTGGATATAACTACATTTGACAAAAGCAAGGCCACATGGGGAATTGTTACAAGGTGGTCAAATTTCAACTAAAACAAGAAAAATATCAACAATATGGGAAGTTCCACATTGATGCAAGCAAGATCATTAAGAAGTTACTACAAGGTGGATAGACATCAATTTGGCAAGTAGAAGCGCATAGGGAGTTACAACATGGTGAATAAACATCAAATTTAACATCTAGCAACTTAAAATCTTGTGAGTTAAATTGTACCAACCTAGCCATCTTGCTTACACATTAACAAAAAAAATCAAACAAATTGATACCTTTAATAGTAGGACAAGGGGAGGATGCACCAATGGGGAGCACCATTACACATATTTGAAAGTTGACAAGATCATGTGGCGAATACAAACCTTAAATAGACTTTAGGGTTGAGAAGAAGAAGACCATGGGGAACATTGGTAGAACTTCATTTATTTGATAATATGAAGGCCAAGGGAAAACCAAGGCCCTGCATAAATCTGTACTTAAAATTACCTTTAAGAAGAAAATACTTTAGATAGACCTCAACTTGATAAAAATTTAGACCATGGGAAACATTAAATCTTGGACATAACTACATTTGACAAGAATAAGGCCACATGGGGAGTTATTACAAGGTAGTTAGACTTCAACTATAACAAGAGGAATATCAACAATATGGGAGGTGCCACATACCTCAAATTGGCACAAGCAAGACCTTAGGGAGTTGTTACAAGGTGGATATAATTCAACTTGACAAGTGGAAGCCCATCGGAAGCTACAACATGGTGGACAAATATCAAATTTTATAACCATAATCTTCAAATCTTATGAGTTGAAATGTACCTTGATAGGATTAACTTGCAAGTTTAGAAAATTGAAGACCTTGAAGGTGATTCTTAGCATGGGTGATGCCGAAATTCGTTTGATGCAACATTTTATTGTGTTGAGCTCTTCAAATGGGCTTTTTGAGGTGGGCAATTCCAAAGTTCTATAATTAGTAAACAAATAACTTTCACTAACCTTCTTTCACAAACCCTCTTGTTTTGCATTTCAAACTTCAAAACCTAGTTGTAACATGGTTTGTCTTTCATCTTTGCTTATCAAAATTTTCATAAACTTGAATGTTAAAACCTCAAAATGTATAATATGGTTCTTGTTTTCAACAATTTGTTGACGCCTTAATTCAAAGTTTTCATGAACTTTGGATTAAGGTTTTTTTTGTTGAATGTGTGCACTTCACAACTTGTTGAATACTTTGTTGATGCATTTTTCTTCAAATTTGGGCTCATGGTTCATTGGTTACAATGTTATTTTTTACCTCTTGGGTGCAAGGTTTGATTCCTTGCACACCCGCCTAAATTAAGTACATGTAAAATTACATCTTTGGCTTGCCACATTGAATTGCTTTTTTTATTAATAAAAAAATCTTAATTTGGTTTTCATGATCATGAGTTAGGACCATGCCTCTTAAAATATTGTTTTTAATTGGTCTTTAGTCTCATAAATGAATAATGCAATGTTAATAAAAATGAAGTAAATGTTCTTGTAAATTTTCCATTTTATAATTAAACTCCATTTTGCAAGAATTCATCTTCTAGTTTACAAAATTATATATATATCATGATCTATTAGTCATATTTAAACATGCTTGTATATACCATAAAATATTTGATTATTTCACCTTTCCAATCATAATACAATAATTAATACTTACAAAAGACCTCCCATTTTTTGGAACTTGGAAACTGCATTCAATTCAAATTAATGATGCCCAGGAAAGAAAAAAAACCTTTTGAAATACAATTAAATTATGAAAATTAAAACTAAAACTAAAAACAAAAATTAAAATTAAAGATGTAATAATTAGTAAGTTTTATATATTGATCAAAATTTGAAGCTTGTTATTCATGTGTTTTATTCTATCTAGTTGTATTGGTTGGCTTGTCGTTGTATGTAGTTGCATTGGTTGGCTTGTCGTGTAGTCATATTGTTAGCCATGTAATCATAATCGTGACTAAGGAGGAACCCTTGGTAAATTATGACTACATGACTATATTTAAGACATTCATAAAATGTTACGAGTTGACATATTGAACGTCAAGGATTTTTTTGGCATTCTCACAAAAGTTGTAATTATTTTTGTTACATTGTAATTTTTGAAATGTAACGTACTAAGCGTCAAGGATTTTTTTGCATGCTCACAAAAGTTGTAGTAATTCTTGGTGAATTGTAACTTTTGAAATGTTAGAACCCCAATTGTTTTCAATCCTTATTGCTTTTTTCGATTCATAAATATGCAATGACTTTATAAATGATTTGACACTTACAAATAAAACAAGAATCAATTTATGATCTTACCATGGACATTTGCAATACCTTGCGCAAACATTATGTTATGGTACACAACAAAAAGTAATTAATAGTGTTTGAAAACCAAACCAACTAGATTTTAGAGGATGGGTTAGGAATATGCGGGTTTGTCAAAGTGCACTTTTATAACAAGCGAAAATGGTTTTATCATTGACAGACTTTACAGTGAAGTCATATTTGTTGATGAAGTAATCTGTCTCCTCATGTTATTCTAACATACCTATGTGTTTTTAATACTTTCTCATGTTTTTTGGAATTGTTATGTTCTTTGATTGGGTTTTGATCCACTTCAAAACAATATTGCACAACATACATAGATGGTCCAAAAATTTAGGTTCTACATAAATGTTGCAAAAGAAACACTTGATTTATCAAATTCACAAGCTATGTTTTAGAAACTTCATGGAAATACGTAGGTGTCTCTTGCAATTAGTGCGATTATTCTGGATTAAGACCCATTAGGATGATCTCTGCAGCTGTGACAAATGCATTTAAAACTGAAGTTCCTAATTTCCAGTTGATTTAACATTCAATAATGGTGGGCATTACAAAGGAAAGCAGCAACAATGAGTGAAGTCACTCACAAAGTCATCACCTTCTTCATCATGAATGAATAGCAGTGATGAGCTGCCACGACTACCCACTGACTTTGACAGAATTAGCTCTCTTACTGTGGGTGTGTATAAGGTGTGCAATAATCTGCAAAAAATTCAAGCAAACCGTTATGGGAAATTTGCATTCTGAGAGCTTCTGTCACATTTTCCATACCAATGGGAAGACAAAGTCATGATGTTGCATTCAAGAAACATAGCTAACCCAAAAAGTCCATAGCATCCTCATTTTTCAAGTTGCAACAACCTTGTGGCCACAAGCTTCATTTCATTTGAACCAGTCCCTGTACAAGTACCTCAGGCATAGAAAGGCTTACCTAGAGGGTAGAGGTTGGAGCTTCGTCCTGCACACCCTCAACATATCCTTTAAGCACTAAGATACTCCAAGATGAAAGATATTCAAGTTCATGCAAACATCTATAACAAAATTTCTAGCAAAGCTGACAAATAAAGGTTTATGGTTTGAAGATTGTAGAGTCCCATCTGTTTTGCTTTGCTGACTTGGTTTGAGGGTGGTAGCTTTCATGTTAATTAGATCATGTTTGTGATCTCAAGCTTCTACAATTTATGCAGCTGTAAGGATGAATGAATTTTTGATGGGAGAATTGATGTTGGAAGAGCACATAGTACATTGGTTGTTGGTATAGAACACACTGCAACACTTGAATGGAGGTTGTCTGGTTGTACATCTCTTCTGTGGGCTCCCTTTGACAGATATAACTGATGTTGCATTTGATATTATGCCTTTCAGGAGATTCCCATTCTGCGTGAACCACATCCTAAAACAAACATAGCAAGGTTATTGTATCCATGCACTACAAGTCAAGTTCATATAATTGAGCTCCTTAACTCTGGATGAAATACAATACCTTAGGATGAGGATCCAAAACTGGAAATGGTGCAAATTTCTGGTCGAATGTCAGATCAGCAGTGTATTGCTGTGACAAACCGACAGATACCAGCAAAATCAGGCACAATCTTGATATTTTGGAAGCAAGTAACTGGGGAATTCAGGTTGTGAAGCAGATCAGCCACAGCCTCTGCCTGTGTCCCACCATTTGTCTGCATAGAGCACAACTCAGAAGTTCAAATGCAAAGACTATTCTTTTGTTCTGAAATGACTTGGACCAACTTAAGGTTCAACATTGCTGCACTGTGGATGTATTGAGGCACATCCCATAGGACTGAAGATGGAATGTCAAGGGAGAAAAATACCTCCAAGGCCAGGAAACCACCAGCTCTAAGAGCAAGTGCAGAACCATGGCAGATCTGTCGCAAGTCTTTCATGCCATCCTGTCCACCATCTAGTGCTGTCCGAGGCTCATGCTTTCCAACTTCAGCTTGAAGTGCAGCAATATTGGCAGATGGGATATAAGGTGGATTGCTGATCACACCTGCCAGGCTGCCTTTCTGGTCCTCAAGGGACAAGAACCAAGACCCATGAACCACATTGACTTTGTCCTGGACCAAGACAGAGAGCCTCAATTGAATCACAGTCAAACCCAGGCAGAATTGACTCATGGAAGAAGATGATGCAGTAAGCACAAATCCTGAAGTATAGGAGGACTGCAGTTTGTACCCAAAGTATGACAGAGAAGCAAGGGAGCCAGGGATGTACATCATGAACAAGATTGGTCCCAATTCTCCTCAATTATCTTCTTCACATCTATTCGATTTCAGTAATGTTCATTGATGATTGCAGCTCTAACAAGACCTGTAGAAATTATTGTGGGATTGCAGTTCTATCATTACTGGTCCCTCTTACTTCAAATGAAACTAAGAAAAAAGGGATGGTAAAGGAGTCTCACAGTAAGAGCATAATGTCCCACATTACGGCGAGCAACAGCCACAGCTGTCTCACTCATATCCACAGCCAGAACTGACCCTGGAGAAGGAAGAAGGCGTGCAAGGGCAATGGCTATGGCTCCACTGCCTGTTCCAAGGTCTGCCCATAACCCTACAGCCAGTGAAGGATTTCCCGTTATAGCAGCTTCAGCCAAATCAATCATCTGTTCAGTTTCTGGCCTCGGAATCAGCACCCCTTCTTGGACACTCAATACAAGATCCCTCCAGTGTGCACATCCCACTATATATTGGAAAGGCCTTCGCTCCTTCACCCTCTGTATCCATTGGTCCTCTAGTTCCTCAATGCTTATCCTTAACAGAACATGAGCACTGGTTGTTTGGTTGTTTAGTTGACTGACTGCCTCCACCATCTCAGGAAACTCCTCTTCTTGTGAGCTATCCATTATCTGTGTCAATGTATTGGCATCCTTTATTTCAGAAAATGCTTTGGTATCTGCTGCCATGTCTGCAAGGCTGTCTCGAAGGGAATCACAGCAGCAGGCAGCATCTGCAGCTAGTTCAGACACTGGGTCTGTGTACCTTTCTCTTAGCAGTGTGCTGAAAGCCCCAAATTCCTGACCCAGATCTCCCATTTCTTTGGTAGCCTCTCCATGAGTATCTGATCCAAATTGCTGAAGTCAATACTGCTGGTCACAAGAGTAATTCCCAAGAGCAACAATAACATCCAGAAATAAAAGTTTCTTCTAGAATTTAACAATCTCTGCAAATTCCAGTCAAAGAGAAAGCTATGCTCTGAGAAGATTTGTTTGTCACTGTATGATTGACCCATGAGGCATTCTATATTCAATCTCTGCTCACTCAACAGTATGAAAGCAAAATGAAAAACTGCCATTGCCTGCCTTCTCAGAACTATTCAAGAAGCACATAAGCTTCTGCATTCATTGTATTTACAAGTCCAGTACAAGCATGAAAACAATGCAAGCTGTTACTATACCTGAGCTTGTTGAGTCCTGTGATTCATTTGCAAGAGACCATGCAGGCAAGCAGGCTTTCACATCTCTCCAGCTACATGCCTTCCAGCGTTTTGCACCTGCATTAGAGTCTCTTCCCTTCTGGCAGCATGCTGCCAGAGAATCATCAAGAAGCCAGTCCAATTCACGCAGCAGATCACTTGAGTCTGGTCCTCCATCTGTGTCATAGAATTGTTGTCCTACTGAAGCTGCTAGTTGTTGTGCCTTTCTCACCCATTGTAAGAGATCTTCCAGGCATGTTATGTGCACAGCAGGCCGCTCGCAGATAGGAGTGACTACCTTGATGTCCTTCAGTGATGAAGCTGCCACACAGCCTCAGCCATGGACAGACAGATGCTCTTAAGGTTAAGGACAGCCATTCAGGAACATGCATTCATAGATTGCTACTAATCTTGCAAATCTCAACTCCACGTAACACCAACTGAATATTACTGGCTGTATGCAGAAACCAAACCACAGCTAGGAATATGGTTGAATGAAACCCACCACAAGGTGGAGCCTGGATTTTGCAAGGTACTGAATCTTGGTCATTTTGTTGAAGCAACAACAACAACTGTGCAGCAAGAGGGACATTGCTCTTACCATGTTCAAAACTGATCTCTGCAGCAGATGCACTGATGAAAGCCGAAACTCCGAAAATCTGTGCTCTGGAACCAGAGCATCCAATCCTCATAGACAACTTCTCCATGTTTGGGAACATCTGGACCTTCTCAAGAGATGCCGATGCAACAGGAGTCAAACCCCACAAATATTTGACCTGGAGATCCATAACTGGGGAGCTCCATATGGCGGAGATGAATCCTATGTCTTGACAAATCTGTGAGCGGCGTTGAAAGAGCAAAGGATGATGAGACAAGCGGGAGGTGGAAAGAGCTCCTTGTGTAGAGTGTGAGAGACGGGAAAGAGACACAACAGTTGCCATTGCTTGCAAAACCCTACATCCAGAGGCACAACAACAAAAGTTCATGGAGTGAGAAAAAAATCCACAATCTGATGTCTGCTGCAAATGTCTGCTGCTGCTGATGTGCATATCTCATATTGTCTTTTGTTCTCCAGCATAAATTGGCCTCAGAGGATGATGCTTCTTCATGAACTAGGGACATCTTCCTGCCGAACTTGGCATCAATTAGGTACTCCAAGAACCCCAGAGAGAGCCCTTCTTTCCTTCCTATGATCAGAAAGATGATTGCTTGGTCCCTGTCATCGACTACCACTGTCTTGACTGTGAAGAGCAATACGTTGATGGGATTGGAAACCGCATAAGGCATTTGCGAGGCGTGCCATGACCACCACTGACCAATACGCTACTACTGGGAGAGATCCCTGCTCAAGGCAGATTGGAGAAGTGAAGAAGAAGCCTGAAGGCACAAGAGCTACTACCTTTTTGATTGCCGTGATGCAAGCCTATCGATGCTGCAAGATCATCAGCATCATCTTACTGACAGGTCCTGTTGTTGTTCTTTAAGGAAGAGCATGAAAAATCGGGGAAGTCGAACGCGACAAAAGCTCCGCACTTCTTCGATCCGGGTTCTCAATAATCTCGACTCCAAAAGAAGATCTTCCAATTGCTCTTGGAAACGCAACTGCCGAATAGAGAACATAGGTCTATCCAGAGAGACAGAAGAGAGAATTCTTTTATTTCTTTTCCAGGCAGGCTTTCGAGGCTTAGAGAAAGAATTTTCTAATGCGCAGTAAGCATGCGAGAGATCAGAAAAGACAAAGAAAAAAAGGGATAAGAGAGTAGAGCGCAACAGCTAGCTAGCTATTCATCCATTCTCCACTCGTAACGACTACAGTAGTTCGCGTCCGTCGTCGTCGTTTTCAGGAAAGGAAAGTGCGGAAGAGGAGCAAAGGAAGGGTTGAAGAAGAAGAAGAAGAAGAAAGAAAGTGAGAGAGATGTTTATTTTTCTGAAACAAGAAGAAACAAGGGAATTTCGCAAGGAAAAAACGGGGAGAGAACTTGGAGAACAAATATTGTCTGAGCGGGAAACAAGTACACTGTGAAACTTGAGAAGGAAGATGGCATCATCATCATCATCATCAGCGGGAGCGGCGGCAGGAGGAGGAGGAGGAGAACAACGAGGATCGCCGTCGACGTCGGTGTCAGAGAGGCTGCAGAAGAGCTTGGAAGACAGTGTGGAGACGCTGTTGGGAGCTTTTGCATCTGCTGCCAATCAACACACGACGTCGCTCTTGTAAACAGTGTTTTTTCACCTTTTTCTCTTCTCCGACATTCTTTCCTTCTTCCGTCACTCCTCGTTTGTTTTCCGTATTCCGCTTAAGATTTTGTATATCGAGAGAGTCTTCTGTCTTCAAGTGCATGCGCCCCCACAAACAGCCCCACGTTGCTTGCCATTAGGTTTCTTGCAAGAATGGCATGAAGATGGATGTGTGTGCATGCCGTTGCTGTACTCAATGCCATTGCACTTTGCAGAATTGGTTCTCGTTCATCTTTTGTTTTTGTTTGATGCTGAGGCAAGCGAGGGAGGATGGCAGACTGGAGCTTTGGAGGGATGAGCATGTGAAGTACTTGAAGAAGGGATATCAACACTTGAGCTCCACATATGCTGTTCTTGACTCCAGGTGAAGTGCAATTGTGCAATTCAAGTGAGCTTGAAAACTCCCAGACAGACTCTTGGACTTCCAGATGATCAGCAGAATTCTTCATACAGAGATGCAATGATTGCCACTCTATCACTGACAAACAATCGATGATGACTTGTGGATTTTTCTGCAGTCGACCATGGTTATGCTACTGGATCTTACACTCATTGGCAATGCTCAATCAACACTATGGTTCGGCAGTATGTAATCGATCGATTGATTTCCTTTCACGATGCCAGGTTTCTAGGCTTTTTCCATGTCCCCCACCAGAAAATTGCACCAAGCTTTTTGTTGCATGCGGGATTCAAAAGTTGCTTTTTGCATGAAGACCCAATAGACAAAAGCTTAGAACAAATGTGCAGGTAGAAATGCAAACATAAGAGTTGGAGATCAGAGTTTCCTTTGCAGGAATGACCATGAAGATGGAGCTTTTTAATGGCTAAGTTATTTTGTCTATGTGTCATGTGCAGGACAAGTGTGGTGGCTATGGTGGAGGTCCTGGGCAGGTAGGTAGTAGATTCTATCTCTACAATCAAATTGTGTCAATACTCAAATGCTTCATCACTGCAGGGATTTGAATTGTGCTCTGTATCAACTGGCACTTCCAAAATGGCTGAGTTTCTGCTGCCATTTGTACAATACCAAAGTGAGGATTTGTTGTTTTCATTGGCATCAGGTATATCTAGTGGGATAGAGATGCTTGTTGACATGGTTTTGGTTTACCTTGTGGGGGTCATGTATAGATGCCACATTTGGCAACAACTTATGCAGCAGTGAATGCCCTTGTAACCATGGGTGGAGAGAAAGCACTTGCTTCCATTGACAGGTACTGGGCATCATTCATAAAACTTTCATAAACCCTTGTAAACTTGCAGATCTTTGGATTTGTTTCTTCCTGCATCTCTCAAAAAGCTTGAACTGTCCAGCCCTGACTCTTGCCAATTTTGGGATTGTTGTGGAGCTTGGATGGTTGATATGGTGGAGAAACTTTGATAAAAGGCATACTGTCTTGTGAGCAGAGAGAAGACGCTGCAGTTTTTCCTCCGCATGAAGCAACCATATGGTGGCTTCAGGTGTGATTCTGCCATTTTGTCTTCTCATAGTTTGTTTGGAGAACTGAGCTGGACTAGCACTGATGTGATGAATCTTTTCATGGTTTTGATCTTCCTTCCACTCAAGTCTCATCAAGAAAGCACAGCCATTGGAATTAGAAACAGGTTGTTGAGATGACAATGACATTGCTAATGGGGGGATTCTTACATTTTTTGCAGAATGCATGATGAAGGAGAGATAGATGTTCGGGGTTGTTACACAGCTGTCTCTGTATGTACTTTGTCCTGAATTGAATATTCTCTTGCATACTGGAGGACAACTTCTTTCTCTTCGGCTTCCATTTTGTGCATAGTATGCTCTGGGTATTGGTGGTTAGGAGGTCCATTATGATGAGAAGTGGATTGCTCAATGAATAGTACTGATGGGTTTTAGTGTCTGCATTTCAGCAGTATCTCTCTCCAACTGTCATGCACCTAATGAAATCTCTGCAAGCACACAATCATCTCAACAACATCCCAACTCTAGTTGACAGTAAATTTCATGTGAATTAGTTGTTGTTTTACAAGACTTAATGAGTGTTAAGGTGGTCAGGTTGCACACATTTTGGACATAATGGTGCCAGAGCTTCTGGAAAACATTCCTGAGTATATTTGCAGGTATTCTTCCTCTTCAATGGGTCTTCCAGCATCTCAGTATCTGGTCTTGTGATACAGCACTGCCAGTTGTGTTGCATGACAGGCCTCAGTATCATCTGCCATAGGGTCTTGACTAAAGGGCAATTTACCCTACCAAAAGGTTATGGAGATATAAAACCTCCTAGGTTATCAAGCAGGTCTATGCAAGTGAAATGATGACACTGTGCACACTCAAAACATTCAACCTTTGGCTGACACAGCTCCATGTTGTGTTGCAGCTGTCAAACATATGAAGGGGGCATTGGTGGCGAACCGGGTGCTGAAGCTCATGGCGGGTAAATTCCCCAAAGAAATCTTTTATTCTTTGTTTTTATCCAATGGCTGCTGGTTTATGTGGATATATTTTTTGTTGTGATATCTGGTTGTTTGGGCTCATAAACCCTCTACCTAAGCTTTAAGATACTGTGAGACACTAAAAAGTTGTTCCAGCTGTATCATAACAATTGATTCAAATTGACTGTTGGAATGGAACATTCCACATCATCAGAAGCACACCTTCGGTAAGAGTTGTCACTATAAGTCTATTTCACTTGTGACCATTGTGTCATTTGAGCTGACTGGAGAGCTGGGCATAGAAACAGGTATTTTCTGGCTTCCTCATTTTACTCCAGTTTTTTACCTGACCTTCCAGCCTGAGCTCAAGTTTTCTTCATCTAATATCAGATTTGTGGTTGGTTATTTATGTTTTCAAAGGTACACATTTTGTGGACTGGCAACACTTGCACTCATAAACCGAGTTGATGTTCTTGACCTCCCGAGCCTTGTAGTACGATTCATGGCCCTCTTCCTAGGGATGCTTTCCCTCCTAACTTAAAACTACCAGATTTGTGCAAGAACAGTAAGGGACTGCATCGTGTTGTAATTGCCTATTAATTTGATATCTGGAGAGTAATGAAGACTTGAAAAGAAGTCAAAATTTGAAGCAGATTATGATGGGGGAGGGGTGGTGCAACAGAACTGGGTGGTCTTCCGGCAAGGTGCAGTTGAAGGAGGATTTCAAGGCCGTACTAATAAGCTTGTTGATGGATGCTACTCCTTTTGGCAGGTTCTTTTCTCACCAGTATTTTAGTATATACAGTCAGTCGATGACAGTTTGTGATTAAAATATTCTGTGAATGCTGATTGTGTCTTTTAAATTGTGTAAAGGAAAGTAGGTATTAGTAAAAGATTGAGCATTTGTATCCACAAGCAATCAATCCAACCGTTGTGCAAACTATGGGTGCTCCAAATTGATGAATGACAAAGATGTTCAAGTTTGGATGATTGGATGTCTTTGTTTATCATGATCGAGTTCTTCCTGTTGCTGCCAAAAATGTGACAGAAACTCAGGAAGCATATTTTTGTATATTTGTTTCTCCTATGTTTTGACCAGATTAAATTTTACTTATTTCCACCCAGTGGGGAGTAATGGCAGTTTATCACTGCCATTCATGATGGTGGTCACAATGGCATGACTGCACTAGTTTTCATTAGTGTGTTTGTTTTTTTTTTGACAAGAAGTTACACAACCTTTGTTTGGTTATCTTCCATGTTTATTCTGGGTTGTCTCTCTGCAATCATATGGATATTCCTTCTCAAGTATCTTGGTGCAAGGGATTGTTATCAAGTGAAATTTAATGTGTGCTGTTGTAGGGAGGAGTGTTTTCGCTTCTGCAAAGGATGATGCCAGAGCTCATCTCTCAGCAAGAGGGATGGAATGGCCCACTGTTGGCAGCTAGTCAAGGATTTTCAAGCACATCTGATGCATCAAACCGTGGTACTCTTAACACTAACTTTGTGTCGATCTGCTGTCTTTGAGAATGTATATTAGGAATATCCCTTTCAAGCTCTGTAAATTGATGAAAGCCAACTGAAGGAAGGCAGCACATGTCCCAGATGAGGAGACACTAAATGAAGCATCAGAGGCTAGTGTAAGGAGAGGACAGGAAGGTCAACAAGGAATTGTGGATGGATTGCCAGCTTCTAGTCAGAAAATGGAGGCCTTCGATCTTGGTGAAGGAAGTAAAGCTTCAAGCAATGCTCAGGAAAGCAGAGGTTCAGGGAATGGTGGGAAAGATGAACCCGAAGTGAAACCTGAAGCATCGACTCCTCACCCGTCACACATTCCGATGCAGCATGTTGTTGAGAGAGAAGGAGCTGTTACAGCAGAATGGTTATTTCCAGTAACTGATACCCAGATTAAGAGGCCCCCCATTGCGGTCACAGTTGAGGAAGTAGCAGGAGATGAGACTGAGGGCTCAGTTGATGTGGAGAAAGAGAAGAGGACATCACGAAGGCCAACTGTCATAAATCAGTTCATGAGCACTGATGACCAGTTGCTTTATGGGCCATTATTCAATGCTCAAGCACTCCAAGGCTACATTTTGCTCTGTTGCCAGGTAGTCACCTTCATTAATTTTGCTCATTTTCTTCCTCACACACATCTTGTGTAGTCTTCTTTCTTTCACCTTGTGTTTCTCCAAGCTCTTCTGCCCCATACTCTTTTCTTTGCATGTGTTGTCAGAAGCACCAGCAATGGATCACTGATGTGAAGTTTGTTTCTGTTTCTGCAAAGGTATTGGAAGGAGGACTGCGAGACAAACCAAAAAAGTCAGCTGATTACTACCACACTTGTTATTGTCTGAGTGGTCTCACATTAGCTCAAGATTCTGCCTCACACCGCATCAATGCCCCCCCGCCCCCAAGAGCTGTGTTAGGTCCTTACTCTAACCTACTTGAACCCGTGCATCCTCTTTGCAATGTAGTTCTTCGTCGATACTATGAGGCTGTTCGGTTTTTTAGGCATAGTCCTCCAGTGGCTTCATATCTAGGATGAAGCAAAACAAGGATCTAAAGGAATAGGCCTGAGTTTTGGATACAGATGTTTTCTGTAAACTGCGGTGCCCTGTTTATAGGAGAAACAACTCACACCCTAGAAGTTTTGCCCCTTTGGAAACTCTGATACAGAACATCCCTGGAAATTGTTGTAAATAGAAATGAGCAACACAAAAAAAAGCTGTTATGAGGTGAACAGAGGTGAACGGAGAAAGAAAGCCACAAACAAAGAGAGTTAGAAATTGTGGCTGGAAATTGTGGCTGAAAGAGATCTCTCTCCTGTTCTCCTGAGTGTTGTCATGTGAATTCAGTGAGAAAGAATCTGCTTGACATGTCCTTCCTTTAAACCAGCTCTTTATTTTGCTGTCATGAGATCTAATGAGATTTTCCTGCTCCAAACTCTTAACAAATGTGGACAGATCCTAGAAAGAACATTTAACATTTCTAAGCTGCCTCGGAAGATGTGAATAGAATACCACTGCTATAGAATACTGTAGTACCTTCGTGGCTTTTCACACAAATTGTATTTTTTTAGAAATGCTGAAATTTCCAAATTTTTTTTTTTCAAAGAATTGTTTTTGTGAAGGAAAATGAAGAACCTTTTGAAATATTGAAGGAATATTTTATTTTCCAAAATTAATTATTTGGCAGAGATGTGCTGAAGTACTATGTAAGAGATGTGCTGAAGTACTGTGTATGTGATGTGCATCATCACCTTTCTGGTGACTAGATTTCTTCACTGCAAATCTGCAAGAATGTAACTGAGATTGTGATGACGTTACAATGCTCCTCCTTGGTATGAAAGATTCATGAGGTGTGTCATTGCTGTCCAGTGCTGTATTAGTGTCCTACAACTGCAAAGAGGCAACTCCTCAAGAATAGCTATTAGGACTCTTGAGTCCACAGATCCTTTTCATCAGACAAGCAGATATTTAGGCCTCACTTTCTTTTCTTCTTTCTTTTGAAGCACAACAGCAGACCTGACCTGACATGCTGTAGGCACCCCCAAGCCAAGCTCATTGGCAGGAGGGTTGGCATGAGTTTCACGTGCACACGACTGGGTTGCACCCAGGACATTTTTTGATGTTTCAGGGTTCCAGAATGGGCTAGTACCAGTGAGCCATCATCCCTGGGGTGTTTAGGCCTCACTTTCGTAGTATCTACATAGCTTTTCTTTTCGGGTAACAATGGATTTTGGCATCACCGTGACACAAAATGACCTGGGTTCCTTGTGATACGGGACATTTGAACCCAAGAACCTCATGCGGTTTAAGGGAAGAGAGCCAAGGGGAACAATCAGGAGGTGAAACGACCAGGAATGGCAAGAGACTTGAGGGTTCCAACCAGTGTTGGGTAAATACCGGAGAAGACACTCAAGCCCTGGTGGATATCTGGCCACTTCTTTTCCAGGTTCTGCTGGATGTGAATAAGGCAGATATCCAAATGGTAAAAAGAACTGACAGAGCAATTCCAGAAAAGAACTGGCATCCTCAACTATCCAGTCCAGAGTGGGTTGCCAAATCAGGGTTAGAGTTTTAGGTTAAGGTTAGATTTTTGAGGGCCGAGTCATGACTAATTTATTTTCCAATTTATATCACCCTAATCAAAGAACCAATTCCACATATTCAACTAACATGACATCAAAGAGAACAATTTGACAAACATCCAGCGGTAGAAACAAAATAAGACTTTAACAACCTTCAAGACTCTTTGATTTTGAATTTTTAAAAAAGAACCCACCTCAACTGATCTTTAAAAACAGTGATACCCATCCATCACTGATTCAAACCCTCCCTTTATGTAAAGAGATTATAATACATTTCATTCTTCAAAAGATAAGCTAGAGAAAGAAAAACTGTAGCTGAAAATGAAAAACAATGAAGACTAAAGGAAACTGCCACCTTAAATGAAACAATAGAAATGTGGAATCTCCTGAAAACAGGAGATGACTACACCTCTTGCTAGGGAAGGTAGAAAAATTAACACAGGAAAACAACTATATAATCTTCATGCAACGAGAGAAGTAGGGCACAATTACTTGGAATGGGAGACTGAAGGAGCACACAAGCACTCGGAATGACAACTATTCCATTATCCAACTGTAAAAGTTGGTTATGAAATGTGGAAAAGAAAAGAAAAAAATCAGTTTTAATGTTCACAACAGTTGTGAATGTGTGGATAAGGGGGGGCAAACTCCATGCCCCTGAGAGATGCACTCAATCTCAAACATGAGACCCTCGTATCTAATGCAATCTAACAGAACCTGACATGAGGACGAGTCTGGTGAAAATACACAACTCATGCTTGATGCCAAAGTCCAGATCTCGTGACCCATCTCTGCCCAGAGTCATTTTCAATTTGACATGGAAGCAGTCATTCATGACAAACCATGTCTTCATAACTTAATGCCTGTCTCTAATCTCTGCATCCTCATCAACACTGGATTGGAAATCATGCTCTCGCCGCACAGTCAATAATTCTCCTAATTGCATCCTAGGATGCATTACCTCCACTGGAACTAACTTCTATGCCTTTGGACACATGACCTGGGAAATAACCCAGCATTTGGTTAAACAGAAGACAAGCTAGCTCTCTTATGATGGTACTGATGGCAAGGCTCTGTACTTGTTATCCTCACCTATTGTCATTGAGTTGCGTTTAATGATGTACTCACTGAAAAACACTGCCATAGGCACTGCAACCAATAGACCCCACACTCCAAGTGTATGCTCTGCAAAAACAAGAACACCGAGGGCCAATAGTGGATGCAGCTTCAAATGTGCTGCAGCAAGAAATAAGTAGTTCAGTAAATTCAATGCCCTAACATTCCACATCTGATTAGAGAAGGCAGCAGTGTGCATGCCCTGGTGATTGGGGTAAGAGGATCACTGCAGTTTCATGCCATCTCAGTTGGAGCAGTGCTATTTCTGATTACATTGATAACACATAATAGGATAATACAGAAGCAAGCATTCCTAAGAAGGGTGGGTTACAGCATAAACACCTGAATAAATAACAGGGTTAAGGATGTAAGCTTCAACAGCATGAATGAGGATCACCATGAGCACAACCAAGCCCAGCTGCAATAGCCCTGACCTGCAACCCGATAGCCAATGTGATGCATATTCCTGAGAAATTGAATCACATCTCACAATTCTGAGATCTACTCATATTTTGTCTTCTGTATACTGTCTTCCAACACTCATATTCTGGGCCTTGGAGGTCAAACAAACTGGAGGTCATTATGATTTCTTACTCTGTAAATGCAACAAGGCCAATTGGAACAGTGGAAATGATGACTCCTGCCACGGGCACGAATGAACAGAGGAATACCAACACTGACAAGAATCCCACACCAGAAACTTGCAAGACAAGAAGGCCCAAGGCTGTTAAGGCAGTGTTCACCACTGCTATGGCACTCTGTGCTTGCATTGCCTTCCCAAAAATTGCACCAAAAGTTCCTATCTGCAATTAAACAAGCAGAGACTTCTGTCAAAATCCTTGCCACCATTTGGGCATTCCACCAGGCAAGTTAGAGAGGAAAACTGATGAAACATTTTGTAAAGAGAAGGATGAAGTTTACCACAGGTGCAATTTCTTCATATACAATGGAGAGACGCGATTGCTTGAGGGATTGCACACCTCGCCTTATTGCTGGCATATCCCAGACAAGCATGAAAGAAAAAATAAGGCTCACCAGACTCTGCCACCAGCAAAAACACAGCAGATTATAAATCTGAATTGCCGCTCAAATGACAAGCATCTCCACTTTGATCACTCCAGATGCTTCAGGCACTCAATAGCCCAGGCCAGAAAGTGCATTGAACCTAAGTTCTGTAAGACTGATGCGTAAGGCTGTGAAACTGGAAGATGAGACAAAGATAAAAGCATCCTTGAAACAGGAAGGAATGCAAGAAAGACCTCTCTGTGGTTTCTTTGGCATCACTGGCAGCAAGAACAGCTGCTGCCCAGAATCCTCTGGAGACAATCTAAACAAGCAACTGGGAATAAAGAACTGCACAAATGGTGCCATGAAACATACCAATGTACCTGCAAGGCAAACCGACTGGTTGCAGAGATGAGTGTGGCTAACCACACCACCATAGCCCCTGCATACTCTTTGATCATTTGCTGCAGAGCCCTCAACCTTTGTGTCCTGCTGCCTGCAACTGATTCCTGACAAACAAGTCATCATCCCAAATCTTAATGGAATAATTGTTGTTTTCTGAGCACCACAACTTGTGTACATGTACAGGCTTCATGACAAGTCTAGTATGACACAGCCTTTCATATCCTTGGCAGGATGTATACTCTTTCTACAGTGAGACAACATGTAAGATACTCAACAGAAGAGCATGCCTATATCAAGATTGGAAACCTACCATCACAACTGTGTCAGGCTTGGTCATCACCAGCAAGAATCGCTCCAACTGACAAACAAAGACCATCAAACAGGACAAAAAAGGGCTGTTCAGTATAAACCTGCAGCAAACTTTGCTGAACAACCACTACATAGATGGAAAAGAGGGTCATGGAAAGGAGTTTTATTATCCAATGAGAAATACCTGATCAGTGACATTCTCACCCAATGCACTTCGAAGTTTATCAGAGACCAACGTGTAGGGATCCTCATTCTGCTTCACAAAATGACACATTTTCCAGATATTTGTTCAAATCAATACTCTGTGTTCATCCATGCTACCTCCAAGAGGAAGAAACCATCAAATCCAAGACTTTAAAGAGACCATTACCTCAAAAATTGACAACTAAGGTAGCAACAGATTGGCCCTTCAAGGGCTAGTGTCCATCCAGACCTGTACACCTCTTAGTCTTGCTGATCAAATGATATGAATACAGAAGGACATACTTCACCTGGATCCGTGCAATGAGTTTGGCCCCTTCTTGAGTGAGGCGGGGTATGTACATGACACCAACACCTATAAGAGCTGCAAGAATAACCACATACATGGTGGCTACCAAAAGCCGACGCCTGCCTGGTAAATAATCCTCGGCCCATGAAACAACTGAGTTTCCAATCACTGACAATACTACAGTTCCCATGATGATCTGTCCACCAACACAAATACAATACAGGGTATAACTTCTACACAAAATTTCAGAGTTTAATTTGACATGGCAGATAAAACTGGGAGAACCAGCAATTTCAAATTCTGAGGTGAAGACTACACATCTAGCAACCTACATTAGTCTGGCGACTTGTGATCACTTACACACAGAGCTTGGATTCAAAAATCAAGAAACTTCAGTCAGAATTTCACTGCAAAATATTGGAAGATTCCTGAAATTCCTCTGAGACAAACAGGAGAACTTACCCCTACAAAATCACGGAGTTGGAACATGGTGATAACAACAGCAGTCCACACAGCAAGGCGCTGGAATGGGACACGCCTTGACATAGATCCCAAGTTCACAACAATATAAGGATCAGGTTTGGCACCGTTCATGGAGCTCCTATTTGAGTCTGTGAATTCTTCATCAACTGTGGTTTGAGCTGCAGATGTCACACCTGCATCCATTGAGCTGTCCCAGGCTTCAAACCTTGTCAATGGATGCTGGTTCCATGACCTAAAAACCCCTGAGTTCTGAAATTGCTGATCATTGCTGCGTACTCCAGCATTGCCTGCTATATGTTGCTTCCTGAACTGAATCTGTCTCAGCATGAAACCAGGTATCAGGTGACCATTGCAAAAGGAAAAAAGCATACAAGCAAAGACCTTAGACCTGGGTATTCCAAATGAGAAATGTGAAGGAAAGGAGGTTGCAGAAAGCAGACAATGGCAAATATCCATTCCAATAACTTTGTTCCATAGACCTAAGTCTCTGTATCTGCATATGACAGAAACCCTAATCCAAACAAGTCTACGTAGACTTTGTGGTGCTGCTGTGTCTGCTACAACTTCTTTTACCGTAAAACCCTGGCATGTTTTCCATTACCTGGGGGCCTATTGCAAGACCTAAAGTCACACTTTCAGTGGTCTAAAGCTCAAGTCCGTTTTGCTGCCTCCATGAATGCAATAACACATGAATTCGTTGATTTTGGCAACTCCCTGAGTGTTGAACGCCTTGCTAAAACCTCAAATGGACGACCTCTTTACTGGCGAGTCTCCTTAGCATCGAACCCGTGACAAAGCAAGGCACTGGCTACATACAAAGAAGAGAGAATAAAAGGAATCGAATGTATCCATCCAAGTAAATAGCGCACAGAGAGATTCCGATTGAGCTACCCTGTCGGATTCTAGAAGACGGAAGAGGAATTTCTCTCCCAAAACAGTCCTGACAACGGGCTGCAAAATAGGTACCTGGCTGAAACACGCCATGCAGAGGGAGAGCCGCGGAAACAGGAACCGGGATCGTTGCCGCCGCAGTCCTAGAAGCCAAGCATGCGATCCGAGCCTGTGACGTCCTTTGCGAGAGCATGAGTAGGATACGGAGAGCTGAAACGATGCCCGAGTAGAAGGACAGGTAGCCGAACCTGACATCGCCATCGCGTGCCCACCGTACCCTCCCTCTCTACGTTTCCTCCCGCCGCTCTCCCCCTTATCTCTCTGTCTCTGACAATCCCTCACCGCAATGCAATCTCTCAGTTCTCCATTACCTGGAGAATTGTCAACTCCGCAGCATCAGTTTCCAGAGCACAGAAATCAACAGCATTCCGCACAAAAACACATAGAACAGAGAAGAAGGGACAAAAGAGACGAGCGCAGTACTTGGTGTCGTTGCAGGGAGGAGGCGAGAAAAGAAAAGGTGCGGCATCGAGAGAAGGGAAGAAGGCACACACGACAAGCGGCACGCTCTAAACACGCTAACGAAAAGCGCCAAAAGAGGAGAGAGGAGGAGGAGGAGGCAACACTGCGCGTGTTGCAACGCGAGCGAGCGAGAGAGAAGGGACGGCATTAGGGCGGAGTCCAATCTCATAAAATTTGAAGTCCGAAATTTGAAGCCCTTGGCCAATCCCGACACTTTCCTGGGCCCAGCCAGGCCCATCGATTATTAATACGTTATGGTGCCCCTCTCGTCACCCCCTCTTCCCTCACAAACCAAACCCACCAGGATTTTGTTTTGTTTTGTTTTGTGGGTGATGTAATCACACTTGTGATCATCCACAAGAGGAATTAGTCAAATTTGGTTACATGTCAGGAAGGAAAGTAGATTTTGTGTTTAATCCTCTTATATTTCTATGGCCTATTGGAACCTATTGTCTAAATATGGTGATTTTAGAAAAACATTTCATCCAAGTCTAGCAACTTTTGCACAATTTTTTTCACAAGAAATTCATTTCATGAGTCATACTAGATTATTATTTTGGGTTCCATGTTGTTGCACACTATCATTGATAATCAACCAATGAAAAAAATGAATCAATTTTGTGAAAATTTCGTTTCATTCAAATGAATATATTGAATATCATTACATGCAATTTGAATTGAATTGGATTTAAATTTAATTAGATTGGATTTAGATTGAACTCAAATACATTTCAATACATATAAGAAATGAATATGAATTCAATTCAATTTGCTTTTAATTTAATTTAATTTAACTAAATTTAACAATTGAATTGAATTCAAATATAAATGAAGAAAATTAAGAGACAAATTGATGGAGAAGATATTAAAAGCCTACTTGTGAACATGGTGCTAGAAAAAAAAAACTTTAAAAACATATAGATTGAAAAGACACTTTTACATGCCTCTTTATTTGAAAATGGGCTTAACATATTTCAATTTAAAATTGAACAATTACAACTTATGAAACCTACAGTTTTCCTACCTAAACTAGATCCAAATGAATCATTGTCTTTAGAATTATTTACTGAATTGATTGTTTTAAAATTTTTGGTCCCTTCTTGAAATTCAACAAATTAATTGTAACGTTATTGATACCTAATCACAATTTTTTGGCATTTTTGGGTTTTCAACGACCTTATTTTCCAACACTTGTCATTTGACAAACTTTATAATCAACCAATACAATTCAAACTTATGTTTGATGTTGTGATTAATCCAAAAATAAAACATCAAAATTTTAAAGAAAGACTACACTTAAATACTGCTTCAAAGGTTAAGTTTTCTCGGTTTTGTCTTATTGATTTGTTATATGGTTTCCCTTGTGTTCATTCTACATTTATACATGGTTTTCCGCTAATATGAAATTTAGTATTATTATGCGAGTCCAAATTTTCAAGGTGATACCAACATAGGATTACAATGGGTTGACAACTTTTTGTGATTTTCTTGTCAGTTTGGTAAGGCACAAAATCAAATAGTTGTCAAGATGTGCCATCTTTGATAACAAATGTGTTCTGTTTCAAGATATACTTCATCATTGGCAAATCTCATAATGTTGAATGACATTAAAAAATTATTCACATACCATTTGAAATCACAAGCAATGACTTTTTTTTTATCACAATCTTGTTTCAAATTCATCCATGTTTTGTGCAAATCATGGCGAGTTTCATCATTATTCAACATGAAATAAGACCCCAAAATTGACTGGTATATAACCTAGGAAATTATGTTTTTTTGGTTGTGGCACATCCATGGCACATCATGATTCAACATTGGTGCAATCCGATGAGACCACCACATGATCCAATCACTGAGCTATCCAATACACTTTAGTTTTGGCTGTTTATCCATTCTCAAAAATACTCAATTTACGTTCCTGATAACCCTTGCCTTGATGGGTAAAGTGCAGATGTGGGGAACAGTCCCAAAATGTGAGGCCAGACTCTGCTAGGTGTTGTTGCCTTCTCTGAGGCCCCTTATTTTGAGAATGACCCCATCCCGGAGCTTTACCCTACACAAATACCTTCTAATCTTTGAAATAACAATAACATAGCAAAGAGCTTCAGATTTTGAGAATGCCCCCAATCCCAGGGCTTTACCCTACACAAATACCTTCTAATCTTTCAATTAGCAACAACATAGCAAAGAACTTCAGATTGGATGCTGAATAATTTGTGTGGCACTTGTAAACATAACCTTCGGTGGAATGTTGTCAGAGAAACACATATTCCCCTGTGTAAGTTCACCTCCCACATCAATTTCCCACTCAAATGGCCTATTTTCCCTTGAAATGACAACTTTACCCCCACACTGAAAATTGTCCTCAATTGAACCCCATTGAAGGTTTATGGACCAACAAGTAGAACAGAACTCCCACCAGCTTAATTTCATGAACAAATTATCATTTCCCCTTTTTCACAATCAGATGAGTACAATTAATTATATGGAGTACAATGTTGGTGCAATCAACAACATAAAAGTCACCACACAAATTGTGACAAGAGTACACTCTATGATCAGGACCTGAACACTTTATATACATGTGTCTGCATGTGGATCAATTGCTCTTGGAACTCTGATCCTGATTTGCTATGGTGTTGGGGAGTGCAGCTATCACTTTCCATTACAGCATGCGCATAAGCATATTGTGCACCGCTACAAGCTCAGAGCTAGCTACACACAAGTACTATATGCAAGTTGCAACACAACTAAATCCCTAAGGAAAAATCACTTGAGCATTGAAAAAAAAAAAAAAAAAAATCACTTCTGAAATCAGAGAACTAATTCTCCGGTTGCTGTATATTGTGTAATTCTCCCAGGTTCTTTTATACTCTGGCCAGCTCCGACACCGACCACCATTCACAGATGTGATGTTTCCTCTCTTTCTGGGGAAGCAGCTCCTGCTCTCATCTTTTGTGTGTACTGGGGAGCACGAGCTGGACGCTAGTCTCTTGGAAAGTGTAGAAACTAGAAACCCCTATGAAGGGTTTTCCCAGTAAACGTCTCCCAATATGTAGAGCTATATGTTAGTTACATCGGGCACGGCAAAATCCATCCTCCATTACAAGACTAGTAAGTGGTGACTGCAGAATCACTTCCCCCTAACCCGACACATTTGATGCACAGAAGCAGTAGTTTGATTTGATAAAGAACTTTGCAAATACATCAAGAGGAGTCTCTGGTTAAGACTAGAACAATTTTGACATGCGAGAAGCTATAGCTATCCTTGTGTAACTCCAGTTTCTTACCTTCAAAATCAATCTGAACCCTCAATTTTATGCTCAGCTATAAAATTAGAGATGTTCATCAAATTGGGTGTTTTGGACCCAGTGTTCTTGTGGGTCTGCTTTTATTTTGTTTTCCACTAGAATCTAAAACAAGAGAAGTCAAGACTTCCGATCCATTTCCCTGGCCTAAAATTCAGGTGCGTAACATGGCTTTTGATGGCATTGATGAAAGTGTCATAATCGACTGGGCTATTTTTCTGGACCTTGACCTCTAGAACTTGCAACTTGGGCATTCCTGTTACAAACAGAAGTACAATAGCGACCGATGCTGCAAGTGTCTGTGGAATCATGTGCAAGATGAGCCTTGTAATATTAGGTGGCCAAGCGCGAACTTCCATCAAACTGGAGTAATTTGCTGTCTCCATAGAATGCCAAAGTCCCGGTCCAACGTTCAGGACTTGCATATTTGGGCACTCAGAGTGAAGCGTCTCAAAGGGAGGGATGTTGAGCAAGACATGTTTTAGCACACGCCACCGTTCCCCATCCTCGGTTGCGGACATGCAAGGTATGTCCAGAAATGTCTTGTTGACGAGCCTATTATGTCGCACCAGCTTGGAAAGTGTTGTGAAATTGGATGCACCATACAGAACATCCTGAAGGTCGTGGATGTTTTCAAATCCTACCAATGAGGAGTCCAGGATCTCAAGGTTAAAGGCGATGTGTTTCAGCGCCGGTGCTTGTACCTGAAGTACTTCGGGACATTTCATTTTCAACTGCAATGTCACCAGATTCGGCAATTCAATCCTCACTGATTTTGCCTTGTTTGTCAAACCAAGGCACAAGATTTTGAGTTTGGCTAATGTTAAGTGGCCTTGTTCCACTCCAACGACTCTAAGCATGGCCAAAGTTTGCAAGTTCATCATCCGCTTGTTAATTTCCTGGAGCACATTATCTGCTGGGTCCACTTTCACCCAGTGGAGTGACAAACTTGTGAGCTGTGGCATATCTTTGCAATCCTTGGTGCCCAAAAACATGTGCCTCAAGTCCAGTGTCTTCAGATTCAAGCCTAAATCACCCACCCACAACACAAAAAAATCAACACAAATCAGAAGCATAATACTATTTCAAGTCATGAGTTAAAAGTTGCTGTTAGTACGAGAGTTTCTGTTTTTGGCAAAACTTCGCATTTTGCCGAAAAGAAAGAAAGAAAGAAAAAAAAAGCCATCGTGACTGGGTGAAACTCAGGAAACCATCGTGACTTTCACCCTGTCTTTCTTCTTTTCCTGAGCGCCTCCACTTCTGCTACATAGATTTTCACTGCTCCTACCTGTACAGCTACTATAATTCCTCTTGAACCTTGTGCATTAAATGCTGAGATTCAGCATTTCGTACTGAGTTTCAGAATTTCATACTGAGATTTAATAAAATTTCATTACCGTACGGATATCACTAAGAGAGGGGTTAGGGGGTGAAAGGAGGCCCAAAGACAGGGAAGACAGGGTGACTATGGATATCTCTATTGTCACCACATTATGAGGATAATTGTTTTTGTTTTTGGGGTTGGAATCCGCCATAGTTAGACAATAGGTTATATAGCATTTCGTCAACATATAGCACAATTCCTGAACTTTTCTACTTTCCTCTCTAACCTATAGCCGAATTTGGCTAAGTCCTCTTTTGGATGATTGCCAACCCACCTACCTCACAATTTTGGGAAAAACAAAACACTGGTCTGCTACTGGTAGCCCACATTTATACATGGAAGACACTACCGTGCTTGGCAAATCTCAACATGACAAACTGGATGGGCCAGTGTTTTTTTTCCGACAAAGAAATTGGGGAAATTTTGGATTTTTTTTTCCTAGTGTAATTTCAACTAATTTTGCTATATCTTTTTGTAAAATTTTGACATAAAAAAAAAGGAAAAAAAGAAAGACTGGATGGGACTCCATGACTGTCTGTAGCTGATTATGCACAACTAGTGACCCTAAGATGCAAAGAGTGCCGGAGTAAAACAGACTTACACGTTTGAGACAGGATCGCGAGGATGCTGGATGGCCTCGAAATGGCTTGCTGTCCGTAATCCACTATGCACAGATCCTGTAATGTGGCTTGAACAGATGGAATCCATTTGTTCACCTTCAGTGGATCTGTAAGCCAGTGATCAGTAAACACTCGTTCTCCGTCAGGAACTTTCTTTGACTGGAGCTTGGAATCGATCTCGATCCATAATCGTGCAATGCATTTTGTCTTCCTCAATATTTCGGGCACAAGATGCCGGAAGAAAATGGGTTCCACCTTCTTGTTGTTCCTGCTTGGCCCTGATGATGTAATTGCAGTAGTTTCCGCTCCTGCAGCAGCAGCAATTTGTCGTGGATGCTCCTCAATTACAGGATGAAACTCGCCCTCAAATTTGTGTTTCTTGCTCCTCTGAGAATTCGGAAAACTCCCATGATTGTTGTCATCATCCCTTAGGCTCAGCTTTTGCAGAATCAAGTGCCTCCTCTTCTCTGTATAATTTGGATCCTTCTTCCTCTCCAAAAGACTTGCTTCCTCACGAGCCTCAACTGGATCCAGTTCACCATTCAGGCTTAAACCCTCTTGAAACCTGGGTTTCTTGCTGCTGCTGCTGCTACTACTCCTACTCCCATTTGGGAAGAAGTTGGCACCACTGTAATCATCCCTTAGTTGTTCTTGGTGATCACAGACGATCTCAGCTTCCTCACTTAGGGTTTCTCTTTGAGACCGAATGTGCCTTTTGCCATTGAATATTCCTAGGGGGTTGACTCTTCTTCCTGCATGTAGAGAAACATCACGATCCCGACGAACCTCAAGCGATCCCTTTTCTTGAGAGTTTCCATTGCTGTTGCTGCTGATTCCAATTTCATGATGCCGCTCCCGCTCCTCCTCCTCCTCAGGCAGGCATACAACACTTCCACCAGTAATTGCACTGGAGTTGGGAGTATCATGCAGAGGAATGCTGCCAACTTGATGGTCTGCCTCATGTGGTCGTGTTGCTCTTGATATTGCAGTGGCTGCTTGATGATCCCTACCAGCAGCTGCTTCTCCTATTACGGCCTTACTAGTACTGGCTTTCGACTTGCCATCGACTCGAGGAATTACTATTGTCGGGATTTCATTTCGCACACTAGCATGATACTCTTCCTTGCAAATAATCCGAAGTGATCGCACATGATCAGCCACATCTCGCAGCGACTTGCACACACATTTTGCTCTGGCAATGTGCGCTGCATCTTCCAAACGATTCACAATATCTTCCTGTAGATCTTCTGGTAGCACCTGCTGGAAGCATATACCTAACCGCTTAGTACACTGAAAATCATGCTGCTAAACCTCAAAGCAAAAACAAAAGAAAAAATCCTCCAACCACCACCCCCTCCCGGGCCCACATGTGCTTTTTTCTTTCCCGTCTTGACTTGCAGAGAGATCAAATCCAGATATAGATGCATGGTGCAGAGAAAAAACTTTGAAACATGCTAGGCATCCTTTTGCTATAATTATGGGTTTCTCAATTCCAAAACAAAAGAGTTACCAAAACCTCCATTTATTTCACCTCTCTCTCGAACAAAGAGTTCATGCAAATCGTAAGCAAAAGGAAGAACAAAAACAAGAACACGAAGCAAAAGAAGAATGTACTCTTTGTCCAAGTTTCATACTTTCAGAAGCATACCATATTGCCCCACCAGTTAGATGCATCATGCACAACACTACTTAAACGATCAGATCTATGAGCTTCTTTCAGGGCTTTGAAACCATACGAATTAGCTGCTCAAGAGATATATGACAACAGAAGCTCAATGAATCTACAATCATGATCATCCGTGTGCGGTGAATCTTGATAAGCTCTTGATATGGAAGTTATATTGAATTTTTTTGGCATGCTTTTCTACATTCAGATTCAGCGAGCTTTTCAAAAAAGTTTTTGCAGCTAAATTGCATTCTGGGGTCCAGGATAACTGACCGAATCACTGACTAACTACTGTACTGGATAGATCCTTTGCATGATGACGATGGATCATCGACCATGATCAGGAGCACAAACTACTTGGTACCAGCAAACTTCTTTCACTACTTCCAGGGTGATTTGGATATGTGAAGAAGCTCATGCATGCATGACGAGGGGCATGTGGCGGAAGAAGAAGGTACTTACAAGAGTGAAGGGCGTGGTGATACTCATGTTGATCATAAACTCCTGCTGCAAGTGCGCTGCAAGTAATTCCTTCAGAAGAAGAATATGATGTAATAATAATATAGTTGCTGCTGCGGCTGCTGCTGGTTTCTATCCTATGGCAGTCCGTCGAGCCACCGCCCCACATACCCACCACTCTTGGGGTGGTTCCTGTCCTGCCTGCCTGCCTGCCGAAGAAGAAGGCTCATGGACGAGCAAGAACAACACAGCACTGGGAGACAAGAGTGAGAAGAAGCCTAAGAAGAAGAAGAAAAATAAAATGAAGAGAGTTTTTCCGAGTGAAAAATGATCAAAACAAAAGAAGAGACGACAACAAACAAGTTACAATACTCTGGAAAAGATCAGATTAAATAATTCCAAGAGAAAAAAAGCACTCCCGCACCCCCCGGCCACGCTCCTTCCCGCCCCCCCCGCGCCCCATGCAACACACATTCAAATTCCGCATTCAAATTCCGCAACATCGAAACAAGACGAAAAAGAAAAAGAAAAAACCGAAAAAAGAGAGAAAAAGGAAGAATAAGAGGAAATGAATTTTTTGCAAAATAAAAGACGAACTCGTCGTCTCACGCAAGAGAGACTCACTCACGCCGTCTCAAGCACGAGCTCTTCTCTCTTCTCTGGAATCGCAAGTCCCGCGTGCACAAAGGGGACAAAGAGAGAGAGAGAGAGAGAGAGAGAGAAGAGAGAGAGGACTTGACTTAGGGTGTGGTCGTAGGGTGCGTAGTAGTAAAACTGCATGTGCAATGGAAAAGTGTGGAATTCTGCGTTCCGTCATCCGCTGTACCATCACGTCAACGCACGCAGTCGCGGAATGGCGACAAAAACTGACGGAATGCTGCCATCGGATTCCAGCGGGGGATTTTATGGCTGCGGATTTCCAACAATATCCCCCCATTCATTACGTAGTCAAGCATTCCGGACGGGACGTGTCTGGGGTTGCGGGTGGCGCGGCGGGGGTTTCCACGAATCGCATCCGTTTCGTGTCGGTAAAACCGAACGTGAATTTCTATTTGGTAATTTAGTGTTTTACCTTATTCTATTTTATAACTTATTGGTTATGGATTTGTTTGGTAAAATTAAATCAGGGTTTTCTTTATTTATCGATTTATTTATTTGAAGTTCCTCAAGTATGTCTACTGGCGAGGATTCCTAGCATTAATTAGAATTAATTAAATAGTGACTGTCCTACGTGAACTGTAGCATTTTTACAAAAAGTGCTGGTACAAGTGACGACTTACGAAGTGCCTAGGTCTAGATGTGGCTAATTTATTTAATTTTATTTCGAAAAATTGCGAGAAAAATCTCGAAAAATCATAGAATTTTCAGGTTTTTGTTTCATTTTCTGAAAAACAATTCGTCAAGTTGTGAAATTTCTCAACCGAAAAAACACACACCAGTGGTAATTATTCTGTTTTTGGAAGTTATGGTTATTATTATTATTACTATTATTAGTAAATTTTTGCACATGTTGTTGGATGGTCCCATTTGTCGTCTCAGACTTGGGGTACAAAAATACAAAACTTCCAACCAGTGTTGTTTTGTGTGGCAAAATTCAAACGATCTAGAAAACCTGACGAGCTTAATACCTTGACTGCAGTAGCCTATGCTCAACTTCCATATTGACAAAACAAAGAGTTTTAAAATTTTCAAAAAATAATTTTTAAAATAATTTTTTGGAATATATTTATTTAAAAAATCATCTATGGAAGCCTACTATGACATTGTCATACGTGCAATGAGTAGTGAAATTATTCAGAACTTAGCATCGTTTTTTTGGGGGGGGGGGGGGCATTTTTGGGGGCACAAAGTTTTTTTGATTTTTTTTTTATGTAAAATTCGGAAAAAAAATCAAAAAAATTTTTTTTAAAAATTTTATTTTTAAAATT
>Ga0116227_10004266_pt1 | contig 31100 bp, 28 predicted proteins | sample S1TSphgellanicum_FD_89693 | JGI IMG/M metagenome (GOLD analysis project Ga0116227, IMG submission 89693) | Host-associated microbial communities from peat moss isolated from Minnesota, USA - S1T2_Fb - Sphagnum magellanicum MG | ecosystem: Host-associated > Plants > Peat moss > Unclassified... | reverse complement strand
GCGATCACGCCGGCCTCGCGATCACGCCGCCCTCGCGAAAAGGCCGGTCGGCCGCACGAGCAGGACGGCGAGGAAGACGAGGTGTCCCGCGAGGATGCCCCAGCCCGGATTGAGGGCGAAGCCGATCGCCTGCGCGATGCCCAAAATGATCCCGCCGGTGAGCGTGCCCCAGAACGACCCCATGCCCCCGATCACGACCGCTTCGAACGCATACAGCAAGAAGTTCGGCCCGAGCGTCGGCGTAAAGGCGAACTTGATGCCCATGAACACGCCCGCGATCGCGATCACCCCAAACGAGATCGCGGTGGCGTAGCCGAAGAGCCGCCGGTCGCGCACGCCCATCAGCGCTGCGATCTCGCGATCGTCGGAAACCGCGCGAAAGGCCATCCCCAAGCGCGTCCGATTGAAGACGACTTCAAGAATCACGGCGACCGCGATCGCCGTGCCCAGCATGACGAGCGGAAAGACGCCGACCGCGAGCCCGCCGCCGAGCTGCAGGCTCGCCGTCTCGAGCGCGCCGAGCTTGATCGAACGCGGATCGGCCGACTGCGATTGCTGCAGCGCGTTTTCGATCACGATCGAAAGGCCGTAGGTGACCACGAGCGGTGGCAAGATTTCGGCCCCGAGCGTTTTGTTGAGGACCGTACGTTGCAGCGCGTAACCGCAGAGCCCGAACACGACGACGGCTAGCGGAACGACCAGAAACGGGTGCAGACCGGTCGCCGCGACGATGCCGAGCGCGAGGTAGGCGGCAAGTACGATGAAGTCGCCGTGCGCGATGTTGATCTGCTTCATCACGCCGTACACGACGGCCAAACCCATCGCGAAGAGCGCGTAGAGGCCGCCGAGCAGCGTTCCTTGGATGATCGTGTCGAGCCAATTCACCTGCGGCTACACTCCGAAATATGCGGCGGAAATCGCTTCGCGCGAGAGTTCGTCGCTTTTCCCCGAAAGCGACACCGTGCCGTGCGTGAAGCAGTAGGCGCGGTCCGACATGGCGCGCGCGAGTTCGATGTCCTGTTCGACGAGGATGACCGAAACGCCGTGGTCCGCCGAGACGGTCCCGAGCGCGGCGTACACTTCCTTGATGACGGCAGGCGCGAGCCCGAGAGAAATCTCGTCGCACATCAAGAGGCGTGGATTGGCCATGAGCGCGCGGCCGATTGCGACCATCTGCTGTTGGCCTCCGGAAAGTGAGAGGGCCGCGGCGTTCTTCTTTTCAGCAAGCACCGGGAAGAGTTCGTAGACGGTCGCGAGCGTCCAGTGACCGCTGCGGCGGTTGAACGCGCCCATCAAGAGATTCTCTTCGACGCTGAGGCTCGCGAACAGCCGGCGACCTTCGGGAACGAGCGCTATGCCGAGCGACGCGACCTCGGCTGCGGGGCGCCTGCCGATCGGCGCGCCATCGAAAAGAATGCTCTCGGCGAGCGACTGGCGCAAGCCGGCAATCGAGGTGAGAAACGTCGATTTTCCCGCCCCGTTCGAACCGATCAGCGCGACTCGCTCGCCTTCACGAATCTCCGCATCGATTCCGAAAAGCGCCTGAAAATCGCCATAGTAGGCGACGAGCCCGCGGGTCTCCAAGAGCGCGCTCACGCCTCGATGCCCATGTAAACGCGCCGTACGTCGGCGCTCGCGAGCACGGCGCGCGGCTCGCCCTCGGCAAGCTTCGCGCCGGCAGCGAGCACGAGCAACCGCGTGGCCACGGCCATGAGCGCGTGCACCACGTGCTCGATCCATACGATCGCGATGCCGCGCGCGCCGATGGCCCGCACCGTGTCGACGACTTCGTGCGCTTCGTGCTCGGTGAGACCGCCGGCGATTTCGTCAAGCAGTAAAACTTTGGGCGAGGTGGCGAGCGCGCGGGCGAACTCGAGCCGTTTGCGGTCGATCAACGTCAAGCCGCCGGCGAGCCGGTTCGCCTTCCCGAGCAACCCCGTCAGTTCGAGCACCTCGACGCAGTGGACGTTGGCGCCCGCGTGCGGGTCGCGTGCGCCGAAGAGCGCCGCAACGAGGACGTTCTCGAAAACGGTCAAGCCGCCGAAGGGCTGCGCGATCTGATACGAGCGTCCGATGCCGCGGCGGCAGCGTTCGTGCGGCCGGAGTTTCGTGATGTCGGTTCCCTCGAGGAAGACCGACCCGGCGTCGGGCGCGACGTCCCCCGTGATGACGTTGAAGAGCGTCGTCTTACCCGCGCCGTTGGGGCCGAGAATTCCGAGAACCTCCCCGCCCGCAAGCGAGAACGAGATATCGCGCGTGACGGTGTTTGCGCCGTAGCGTTTGCTAACGCCGCGAACTTCGAGAAGGGCACTCGGTTCGATCGCTCCGGTCCTATCGGAAAGCTTCGAGCGGCTGCACGTGGCCGCCGACCGGAATCTCCGGCGCCGTCTTATTTTGAACGATGACGAGTTCGAAGGGATACTTCTTCCCGTGGATCCATTGCCCGCCGACGAGCGGCGTCTTGGCGATGCCCGGCACCGGGCCGTGCGCGAAGTCGATCGTTCCGACCGACGACTTCATATTTGTCGCCTTGATCGCATCGCGAATATCTTCTTTCTTATCGATGTCGTGCGCGCGCCCGAGCGCATCGACTGCGACCTCGAAGAGGGCGTACACGAAACCGAGCGGCTGCGTCCACTGCTTGCTGGTCGAGCTCTCCCACGCCGAGGCGATTTCCGCCGACGTTTGATGCGTCAAGGGCGAGCTGAACGGATGGTGCGGCGACCACCAGACTTCGGTCGTCAGACCGTACGCACTCTTGCCGATCGCTTCGACGGCGCTCGGGAAAAGGACGGCCTTGGCGATCGAGGCGATTTTTGGCTTGAGACCCTGTTGCGCCGCCTGCGTCCAGAAATTCTTGAAGTCCGGCGGAATCGGCACACCCGTAACGATGTCGGCATCCACCCCTTTGAAACGCGTGATCTGGGCGCTATAGTCGGTCGTCAGATCCGCAAAGCGGCCGGGGTCGACGATCTTGTATCCCATTTTTGCGAAGGCCGGCGGCAAGCCGTGCTCCGCATCGCCCCAGGCGTTGCCATCGCCGTCGTTGGGGAAGAGCCCGCCGGCGATTTTGTTGGTCGGAATCTTCTCCCAAATCGCGCCGTAGGAGCCGATGACGTCCTCAAGACCCCAAAAAAAGTGATAGGTCCAGGTGAAGCCCTTCGCCGGATCGCCCTTGCGCGGGAAAAAATACGCTTGCCACGGCGTGACGCTCGAAATGCAGGGCACGCCGTTGAGCTCGCACTGATCGGCGACCGGGTTCGTCGTTTCCGGCGTCGATGAAACCAGCATGAGGTCGATCTTATCTTTGAGGATGAGATCGGAGGCCACTTCGCCCGCGCGGTTCGAACTCGACTCGCTGTCCTTGACCACGATGCGAACCGGGTGTTTGGCGCCTCCGATCGAAATGCCGCCGCCGATCTTCTTCTTCATGGCGGCGATCACGAACGCGTCCGCCTCGCCGAAGGGCGCGAGCGGACCCGTCGCCGGAGAGACGTAGCCGATCACGATTTCACGTGGCGTCTGCGCGTTCGCGAAGAGCCGGGAGGTCGAAACGGCGGAACCCGCAAGTGCGGCTCCGGCGCCAAGTTGCAGTGCACGACGGCGATTGATCATGGGACCTTCTCTCCAAAGGGGCAACGCCCGCGCTCAAAGGCGGGCTGGCCGGTAACGGGTAAGCGGCGCTCGCGGTGCGGGACGCCGCAAATCGCTTTAGCGCTGATAGAACGGTGGAATATCGGCGTCGACGTTAATCCAAACGGCTTTCGGATCGGTGTATTGGCGCATCGCTTCAAACCCCATTTCCCGGCCGTGGCCCGACGCCCCCATCCCGCCGAACGGGGAGCCCGGATGCACGCGCTTGTAGCAATTGACCCACAGCATGCCGCTGCGAATCTCGCGCGCCGTGCGATGCGCCCGCGAGAGGTCGCGCGTCCAAAGCCCGCCGCCGAGGCCGTATTGCGTTGCGTTGGCAATCTCGATCGCCTCGTCGTCCGTCGCAAAGGTCGTGACCGACACGAAGGGACCGAAGACTTCTTCCTGCGCGACGCGATCGTACGTTCCCGCGCGCACGACGGTCGGTTCGACGTAGCAGCCCGCGGCGAGTTCCGGCGCGGCCGGTACTTTTCCGCCGATCAAAATCTCGCCGCCCTCGGAGCGCGCGACGTCGCAATAGGCGAGAACGCGGTCGCGGTGGACGATCGAGGTGAGCGGACCCATCTCGGTCTGCGGATCGAACGGATCCCCGAGACGAATCGTTTTCGCGACGCCGATGAACTTTTCCAAGAACGCGTCGGCGATGCGCTCGTGCAGGATGAGTCGCGAGCCCGCGATACACGCTTGACCCTGATTGTGAAAGATCGCAAAGAGCGAGCCGCCGACCGCGCGCGGGAGGTCCGCGTCTTCGAAGACGACGTTTGCGCCTTTGCCGCCGAGTTCGAGTCCGACCCGTTTGAGATTCGAAGCCGAACCCGCGAGCACGCGCTTCCCGACCGCCGTCGAGCCGGTAAAGGAGACCTTTGCGATCTCGGGATGTTGCACGATGCGCTCGCCCGCGTCGTTGCCGAAGCCGGGAACGATGTTGACGACGCCCGGCGGGATACCGACCTCGCTCATCAGTTCGGCGATGCGCAAGGCGGTGAGCGGCGTGATCTCCGAGGGCTTGAGGACGACCGTATTGCCGGCCGCGAGCGCCGGACCCATTTTCCAGCTCGTGAACATGAGCGGGAAATTCCACGGCACGATCTGTCCGACGACGCCGAGCGCTTCGTGCGTGACGTAGTCGAGGAAGCCGGCATCGACCGGCACGATCGAGCCTTCGAACTTGTCGGCCATGCCGCCGAAATAACGAAAGGTCGCGGCCGTTCGCGGCACGTCGAGCCCGCGCGTGTCGCGGATCGGGTGACCGGTATTGAGCGTCTCTAGGCGGGCGAGTTCATCCGCGTTCGCCTCGATCGCGTCGGCGAGTTTGAGGAGGAGCCGGCCGCGTTCACCGGCGGCGAGGCGGCTCCACCGCGGGAACGCCTTCTTCGCCGCGGCGACCGCCCGATCGACGTCCGCCGCCCCGGCGAGGGCGACGTCGACGATCGGGTGATTGTCGTGAGGGTTGGTGACCGCCAGCGTCCGGCCGTCGAGTGCCTCGACGAACGCGCCATCGATGTAGAGCTTATCGGGAACGCGGACGCCGAGCGTCGCGTCGATGGCGGTCGACAATCAGATGCCCGTTAGAATTCGACCGGGTAAACCGGAAGCTTTCCGCTCTCGTAGAGTTCCGGCAAGCCGGGCGACGCATTTTCCCACACGAAGAGCATCGAACGCTTCGGCGAGTAGCCCTGGTGACGGATGTCCGCGGGCATCGCCGCGACGTCGCCGGCGCGCATCGTGATCATGGCCCGCGGCCGGCCGGTTTCCTTATCTTGTACGTCCCAGACGATGTGGTCGGAGAGCTGGATGAACCACTCGACGCGATCGTTGCCGTGGAAGACCGGCAAGATGAATTCCTCCGTCGTCGGGCAAGCCAAGCTCGCCTTGCAAACGCCCGTCACCGACGGATTCCACGTGACGTCGGAGCGCGAGAGATACTTGAAGAGGTTGAAGGCGCTGAGCTGGCCTTCGAATCCCGGTTCCGCATGCACTTCGGGTTCCTCTTGCGAGACGTCCGAGAAATGACGGTTGATCGGGTACTTCTGCTCGTCGCGGAGCGGCGAATCTCCGGCAACGCCGGGCATACGCTGCGTATTGAGGCGCGTCCGTTCGATCGCCTCGGGGTTGCTGCCGTTCTTCTTGCCGAAGACGGACGTGCTGGTCTCCTCGGGCGCGGCGAACGGATCGAAACCGGCATTGACCCAGTCGGCCAGAATTTCTTTGAACGTCGCCATGATTACGGGCTCGTCGAAGGTTTCAACGTAGGAGAGCCCGGCCTGATGATAGCCCTCGTTGTAGCGGCCGGCGTACATCTCGACCGTGCCATAGAGATTCCGCGTGCCGAAGATGTGGTCGAAGTTCACCCAGCCGTAAAAGAAGCCCCAAGCGACGTCGCGCATCATCGCGCGCAAGAAGTAATCGACGGGCATCTTATGGATGTGCCGTTGGCCTTTCGCGGGCCAATCGATCGTCGCGAAATACGCATCGCGCGAGAGGACGAAGGCGCCGAGCGTGAACGAGCGATAACCCGTCACCTCATCGGGGGCCGAAGCCTGAACGAGATCGAGTGCGAGCGCCATTACGCGAGAACCCCTTCCTCTTGCGGTTGCATGCAGATCTCGGCCCACTTTTCGACCGAGAGCGCGCCGAAGATCGTTTGCATGATGAGAACGCCGGGACGCGCGGCGATGAATCGGTACGCGGCGCCGGCGGGAAGCAGTGCCTGGTGGCCGCGCTTGAGCGTGACCGTTCCCATGCGCTTGCCGGCCGGCGTGCCGCTGACGGCAACGGTGCCCTCCCGGTCGCGCGGCGCAACCGCGTTCGGATTCTCGAGCTTGACGAATTCGATCGTGACCTCGCCGTCCATATCGATGACGAACTCGTCGTGCGAACAGGCGAACCACGGCGACGTTCCCTCGGCGCGAACCGCCTCGATCACGTACTCGAGGTTCTTGCCGACAACGACCTTCTCGTACGGCGCCGACTTCGACGCGACCGCGAAGATGTTCGAAAACGCGTAGTGCTTCACGTTGCCGGAGATAATCTCGGCTTCGCCCTGCTGGTAATGTTCGAGCGAACCGAAAATAGTCGTATAATCCGCCACGATTGCCTCCCTAAAGTCCGCCCTGCGAACAGGTAGTTCAGTTCCGTAGAAGCGCCGCAAAACCTCTGTGCGTAATGGCGTTTCGGCACCGGTGGAAATCTCCATATAGTTACCAACTCGTTCCCGGTCCGGCGCATCGCCGGGCTCACGGCCGGCGCCGTTCGACCGGGAATGCGAGGCGCTTAGGTTGCCGAGCGTCGTCGCGGAGGGACGGCGTTCACCCGCAAAGCGTGCCGCCGCACGGCCCCGCGCGCTGCCCGACGGCGCCGGCGCTTACGAAAAGGCGCCGATGCCGGTGATCGCCTGGCCGAGGATCAGCGTGTGCACTTCACTCGTCCCTTCGTAGGTCAGCACCGATTCGAGATTGTTCATGTGCCGGATGACGGGGTATTCGAGCGTGATGCCGCTCGCGCCGAGGATGGTGCGCGCCTCACGGCAGATCGCGAGCGCTTCGCGAACGTTGTTGAGCTTGCCCATGCTGACGTGTTGCGGCGTGATCGTGCCGGCGTCTTTGAGCTTGCCGATCTTCGTAGCGAGCAACTGGCCCTTTTGCAGTTCGAGCATCATGTTGACGAGCTTTTCTTGCGTGAGTTGGAACGAGGCGATCGGTTTGTCGAACTGCACGCGCGTTTGCGCGTAGTCGAGGGCCGCTTGATAACACGCGCGGGCCGCCCCGAGCGCACCCCAGAGTATTCCGTAGCGCGCCTCGCTCAAGCAAGAGAGCGGCCCGCGCATGCTCGCCACGCCCGGTAAGATCGCGGAAGCCGGGAGGCGCATGTCTTCGAAGTGCAGTTCGGAGGTTACCGAGGCGCGCAGCGAGAGTTTGCGCTCGATGTTCTTCGCGGAAAAGCCCTTCGTCTTCGTGGGGACGACGAACCCGCGGACCGCACCGGACTTGGGGCCGTTCTGCGGATCCGTCCGCGCCCAAACGATGGCGACGTCGGCGACGGACCCGCTCGTGATCCAGGCCTTCGACCCATTGATGACGTAATCGCCGCCGTCGCGTCGCGCGACCGTACGCATGCCCGAGGGGTCGCTCCCGTGGTCGTATTCGGTCAGACCGAAGCAGCCGATCGCCTCGCCGCGGGCCATCTTCGGGAGCCATTCTTGCTTTTGTTCCTCGGAGCCGTACGCATAAATCGGAAACATCGCAAGCGAGCCTTGCACGGACACGAAGCTGCGCAGTCCCGAATCCGCCGCTTCGAGTTCGCGGCAGGCCACGCCATAAGCCGTCGCACTCGCGCCGGCGCAACCGTAACCTTCGAGATGCATGCCCAGGAGGCCGAGCTCGCCGAGCTCGAGGGCAATTTCCTTGGGAAAAACGCCTCGCTCGAACCAGTCGGCCACGTGCGGCAAGACTCGCCGGGCGACGAAATCGCGAACGGTATCGCGGATCAATCGCTCGTCGGAAGTGAGGTCGCCGTCGAGATCGAGGAGGTCGAGCGGGTCGAGCGCTGCGGGCCGCGGGAGTGTCGTGCTCATTCGCGCTACTTCCGTTCGCGCGCGGGCTGCCCTACCGCCATGGCGCGGCCGCCGTGGACGGCCGCGGCCGCGCTACTCGGTGCGTTTGACCGCGAGGGCGGCGAAGGCTTGTGCGGTCGGCATCATTTGGATCGAATTGATGTTGACGTGCGCGGGTCGCGTGGCGACCCAATGGATGGCATCGGCGATGTCCTCGGCGTTGAGTGGCGTGACGCCCCGATAGACGGAATCCGCCTTCGCGACGTCGCCGCGAAAACGAACCGCTGAGAATTCAGTGCCGCCGCAGAGCCCGGGCTCGATATCGGTGACGTGCACGTTCTTGCCGACGAGATCGGCGCGCAGATTGAAAGAAAATTGGCGAACGAACGCTTTGGTGGCGCCGTAGACGTTTCCGCCCGGATACGGCCATTCGCCGGCGGTCGAACCCAAGTTGATGATATGACCGCGGTCGCGAGCGACCATGCCCGGCAAGAGCCCGTGGGTCACGTACATCAGGCCTTTGACGTTGGTGTCGACCATCGTATCCCAGTCGTCGAGCGCGGCCTCGTTGGCGGGCTCGAGCCCGATCGCCAAGCCGGCGTTGTTCACGAGCACGTCGACCTCCGCGAACTCAAGTGGCAGCGTCGCGAGCGCGCGCGCGACGGCCGCGCGGTCGCGCACGTCGAGTGCGACGGGATGGATCGCATCGCCGAACTCCGCGACCAAGACATCGAGCCGTTCGGTGCGGCGGCCCGTCGCGATGATGCGCGCGCCGTCGCGCGCGAAGCGGCGGGCCGTTGCGAGCCCGAAGCCGGTGGTTGCCCCGGTGACGAGTACGATCATGATCTCTCCCTGGACGCGTCCGGCTTCTCATGAGTTTCGTCGAGCCCCGAGCGGAGCGTGGGCGCGCATCGGGTCGCTTTGAGAACGCCCCGGAGGGCCATCCATCGCAAGCGACGTTCAAAGGGGATGGGGGCGCTTGCGACCGCCGAACCAAAAGGCCGTGACCCGAACGAGCGACGCGCAGGCCCGCGGCCGGCTCCTGGAAACGATCGTCGATTACGTGCTCGTTCACGGGCTCGCGGACTTGTCGCTGCGGCCGCTCGCGGCGGCGGTGGACTCGAGCCCGCGGATGCTGCTGTATCACTTCGGCTCCAAGAGCGAACTCGTCCTTGCGGTCCTCGAAGCGACGCGGCGCCGTCACGCCGAGCTCTTGGAATCGTGGTACGAGCGTAGCGCCGAACACGATGCGCGGACGTTACTTCTGCGGGCCTGGCAATGGCTGACGGCACCGCGTCACGACCGGCTCTTGCGACTGCTCTTTGAAACCTACGGGCTCGCGTTGCAGGATCGCAAGCGGCACTCCGTCTTTCTGCGCTCCGCCGTCAACGATTGGATCGTTCCGTTTTCGCGAACGCTCGAACGCCAAGGTTTTGCCCGCGAACGAGCCGATGCGCTCGGAACGCTGCTCGTCGCCGTCGTTCGCGGCCTCCTTCTCGACGTGCTCGCGACCGGCGACCGGGCGCGCGTCGATCGCGCGTTCCGGTCGTTCATCAATGCCATCGAGCTGCCCGACGGCGCCGAGAGTTAGCGCTTCAAAACCCGTTCGAGTTTGTCGAAAAGCGCTTCCATCGTACGCTCGTTGACGTCTTCGAGGCGCCGCCAAAATAAGCGGCCTTCCGTGTCCGAAAGGGTCGCTTCGATGCGGTGCACGAGGCGCGTCTTCTTTGCGTCGGATTCCAGATAGAAACCGTGCGTGCCGTCGAAGCCTTCGTTCTTGAAACGCCACACGATGCGTTCCTCGGGCACGACGTCATCGAGCACCGCGTGGACGCCGCTGTGCCACTCTTCGGTTTTTCCCGGCTCGAGCGGACCGGCGCTGCGCATGAAAGGCTGCGAGGCAAACGGCCAGATCGCGTCGCCCGAGGTCCCCATCTCGGAAAGAAGGTGGAAGATGCGCCGGCGGGTGCCGCCGAAGCTTCGCTCGTGATTGACGCTCAAGGGGATCGGCATATGAGGTTCGGTTCTCGCGTCCGAACGAAATCTCATCCGAGCAAGGCTACCCAGGCCTTTTGGCTCGTACCGCTAAGTCGCAAAGCCCATCAGCGCACGGAGGCTTAAGCTGAGCCGGAGGGCATTATAAAGAGAAGTCTCGCGCAATATCTTCTGGGAGTCCTTCTTGAAAACGTTTGTCTTCGCCGTGCTTGCGGCGGTTATCGGGACCGGGGCGGCAGGCGCCCTGGCCGCCACGACGGGGCCGCAGCCGAGCGCCCGCACGCCGTACGCCGGAGTCACGGCTACCGGCGGCAGGCCGGTCGCAAATGGCAAAGGGTCACAATTCGTCGATTGGCCGACCTATCAGTTCGATCGGGCGCGCGATGGATTCAATCCGAACACGACAGCCATCACGCCGGCGTCGATTTCGAACGGCCTGGGGCTCCACCTCGCCTGGCAAACGACGAGTAAAGGGTCGGCCGGGCAGCCGATCGTCGCGACGAACGTTGCCGGGCACGCGGCCATCGTCATCACCGAGCCGTTCTCCGGCGTTGAGGCGTTCGATGCCCTCACGGGGGCCGTGGTTTGGGCGACGGCGCTGCCGACGCAGAACGGCCGGTCGTGCGGAACCTCCGGCCCGAGCGGTACGGCCCAATACGATGCGGCCCGCGGAACGCTCTTCGTTGCCGCCGGTAACGGCAAGACGAAAAATCACGTCGTCCTCTACGAGCTCAACGTCGCGTCGGGTGCGGTCGTCGCTTCGGTCGACGTAACGCCGTCGCTCATAAACGGCGAAGCGACCATCGGGCATGCGGGACTCTTGCTGGCCGATGGTCTCGTCTATGTCGGAACGGCCTCGAATTGCGAGGGGTCGCGTCCCATCAATTCATGGCTTGGCCGCGTCGTCGGCGTGAACGTCGCGACGATGAAAATCCAGACAAAGTTTTTTTCGACGTGGAACCAAGCCGGCAAGTTCGGCGGCGGGGGCGTTTGGTCGTGGGGTGGCCCATCGGCCGATGCCAAAGGCAACATCTACGTCGGCACGGGCAACGCCGAGACGCTGAACACCGATTCGAAGGCGACTCCGCCACCGCCCGTGCTCGAGACGACGAACGAAACGTCCGGCTACGCCGACCACCTCGTAAAATTGAGCTCGCAAAAGTTGGCCGTCCTCGATTCGAATTATCCGGGCTTCAACTTCGGCATCGGATTTGCAGATCTGGATTACGCCGGAACGCCCGTCCTTTTCCAGCCCCCGGTCGGTTCGGGCTGCTCCGACCTGCTGGTGGCGACCCAGGGCAAAGGCGGCACGCTCAACGTCAACGATACGCTTCACCTCAATCCGCCGCTCGCAAGTTACGCGCTTTCGATTCCGTCGCCGAACGCGATCTACATCGGCAACCCCGGCTACTCTCCGAATACCGGTTATCTCTATGCGGCCATCACGTCGGCGGGCAACGGGAGCTCGATGCTGCCACCCGGCCTCGCGGCGATCGGCAATTGCGGGCAGTCGATGATCTGGCATACCAGTTTCGGCGCCGACTCGGCGGCCTACAGCTACGGCAACGAAACCGACCCGCGCTCCGCGCCGACCGTTACCGCGGGCGGAGTCGTCTTCTTGGCTACGCCCTGCACGAAATCCGGAAACGGCTGCGCGGCGCCGCAGAATAACGACTACGCGAACGGCGCTCTGTGGGCGCTCGATGCGACGGCGGGCACGCTGCTCTCCAATGGCTCGGGAGCCGGCAATCCCGTCCTCGTAACGCCGAGCGACATTCGCATGGCGCCCAGCGCCGACGGCTCCTGGCTCTGGGTCGTGGACAACAGCGGAAACCTCTACGGCCTTACCGTCGATCCATCGGTTCCGGCAATTCGGCAGCAACCGGGTTCGCGCGGCCGGTTGATGTTTCGCTATCGCGGTGACTGACCCGACCGCGGACGCGCGCTAAAGCTCGTCGGCGAGGATGGCGTAGACCTCGCGACGTGCTTTGTCGAGCACGTCGACGACGCGTTTGAGCGCGACCGCATTGCCGCTGCGAGCGACTTCCTTGGCCGCGCTCATCAGACCGCGCATACTCTTGAAGCCGGCCGATAAGAGTTCGTACAGCGCATGGTCGTCGCGCTCTTCGCTTGCGGTGCCGCGTTTCTCAACGTGCTCGGCGAGCATCGCCCGCCCGGCGTCCGTGATCGCATAAACGCGCTTCCCGTCGACGTCCCTGCCGGCGATGAAATCGCCGTCTTCGAGCATCTGGAGCGCGGGATAGACGGACCCCGGGCTCGGCCGGAGGCCCCCGCGCCGTTGTTCGATCTCGAGCATCACGTCGTAGCCGTGCCGCTCCTTCTCGGCCAGAACCGAGAGGATCTCGAACTTCATGTTGCCGCGGCCGGACCGGATTTCGGCCCCGCCGTGCATGTGCCGGAAGCCGCGCCGGCCCCGCATGAAAACGCGCATTTGGGGGCGCCAGCCGAAGCCGGTTTCGTCGTCGTGGTCGTGGCCGGCGGACGCGCTCTCGTCGCTGCCGAATCGTCGTCTCATTCTCATCATGATGGGATCTTATTCGATATATCGAGATACGTCAAGATCGATCGGTTCTATGCGGTGCCCTGGAACGATCGGTTGGCGCGTGAACTACGTTACCCGTGGGTCCGGACGGTGGGCTTAGTCCTCTTAGTTCGGTACCGTCGCGGCTTCGGGATTGCTCGCTTCGGAAAATGCGACGAGCGCCCCGGAAAATCCGAGGCGCTCATTTAGCGGCGTTGTTTATATCGCGGGAGGTGTCGTTCGTTCTACTTTGTGAGGAGGTTGTACCAGGCCACCGACCCGATGCCCGTGGCTTGATCGTAGCCCTTCTTCGCGCAGAATCCCGGCGCGCCGCCGATGTTATTGCAACCGGACGTGATATCGTGGAAGTACACGACACCCCCGGAACTCTTGTAACCCTTGGACGCGAGAGCCGCATAGAGGACCCTCGCCTCGAGGCCCGAGCGCGTCCCGATGTATTGATCGACTTCGGTGAGGGCCGCTCCGAAGAGCGGCGAAGCCAGCGATGTGCCGCCGAGCGGGTCGTCCGGGTTATCCCAGGTGCCGCCGTAATAGAAGGCGGCGCCGGGGTCCGGATCGGCGTCGAACGAGACGTCGGGCAGGTTGCGGCCCCCCGTTTTGATGCCCGGAACCGTCTTCTGCCAGGACGACAACGCGAACACTTTCGAGACGCCGCCGCCGGTCGCGCCGCCGTCGTTCCAGGTCACTTCCGAAGACCACGCGCCCTTGCTCGACACCTTGAGCGATGTTCCGCCGATCGCTGCGAAATACGTACCGCTGGCCGGAGCCGAGACGCCGTCTTTGCCGTTACCGCAGGCGTCGGCACCCGCGTCGCCGGTCGATGCATGAAACGTGATGCCCTTACTCGCACCCTGTTCGGCGATCGCGTTCCACGCGTCCGCGTCAGAAACTGCGGCGGTTTCGCAGAGGCCGAAGCTCGAATTGGCGGTATCGACCAGATTGTCGGATACGACTTTGTTGTAAGCGTCGGTGATAAACGAAAGGCTGAAGTTCGGGCTCTGGAAGTCTGGCATTTCGTATAAGTAGAGCGCGGTCCCCGGAGCGTTCGAGACTTCCGTCTCGACGTCGAGCGTGGCTTCGTCCGAACCGCTGCTGCCGTCGCCTGCGGGCGGGCCTCCGTCGATCGGGACCCGCACAGTTGCCGGCCCCGTACGCGTGACCTTGAAGTACTTCAAGAACGCCGCGAGATCGGAGTCGAGAAAATCGGCGTCGATCACGATGCCCGACGTGCGGCCCGTCCCATCGTAATACGTTCCGCCGGGAGATTTGAACTGTTCGGGAAACAAGTAGCCTTGCGAGAACGCGAGCGGGCCGTAGCCGGCGATTCCGTACTCCGGATTGACGGGCCCTTTGAGCGGCGGTCCCGCGGCGTCCGGAGCCACGCCGAAATGCGGCGTTGCCTTCCATAAGTCCGTATGAACGAGCGTGAGCGTTTGCAGGCCGCTGACGGCCGTGATCAGGCCGCGAAGTGCCGCGGGTTCGTGGGCGGGCGTCGCGTTTGCGTAGCGGAGCCCGTAACCCGCCTGATTGACCGTATGAATATCGGTTGAGAAGAGGCGATCGGCGGCGCCGACCGTGCCTCTCGCGTCGATTACGGTTCCGTTGGTGAACGTCTGCGTTACGCGGAAGCCGTTCTTCTGCAACGCCGCCGCAACACGCGCGTAGTCTGCCGGCCTGGGCGCGAAGGTCGCGTTGAATTGTGCGTTCGTCAGGAAATGGCGGTAGAGCGGCGACGCGGGGTCGGCTTGCATCTCGACGAGTCGCCCGAGCAGGTCGTCGTTTCGATACTTGAGCGTTATGGCGATATCGACCCGGCCGCCGATCGGCGCGTGACCGAGATCGGTGATTCCGGGTGCCGCGGGAACGGCGGCGACAACGTCACCGCCGAGCGTAGCAGCGGACGCTGCGATGGTCCCGAGAGCGAAAACGGCGCATGCCGCGAACGCCCCTGTCATCTTTTTCATCGACAAAAAGCCTCCATCGAGAGAAGAGGGTTTGGACGAAAAAAAACGACCGGTGACAATACCGAGAAAACTTTTGAGCTGGATTAGTCACGGAGAAAACGGGAACCACGTTCATATTACCTCAGGTGCGCCGATACCTGCGAACGATCCGGGACGAACCGATTGCCGGCCGCGCCTCTGTAGACCGCGCAAAAAAGCGCCTCGGAGACTATCTCCGAAGCGCTCGTTAGAAATTCGGCGGCACGAAACGAACGGACGGCTTACGCCTTGAGTTCGATGTCCACGCCGGCCGGGAGGTCGAGGTGCATCAGCGCGTCCATCGTTTTCGGCGACGCTTGCAGGATGTCGATCAAGCGCTTATGCGTGCGCATCTCGAAGTGCTCCCGCGACTTCTTATCGACGTGCGGCGAACGGTTGACGCAAAACCGGTTGATCTCCGTGGGTAGCGGCACGGGGCCGCTCACGAAGGCGCCCGTGCGCTTGGCCGTGTCGACGATGCGTTCCGCCGACTGATCGAGCACGCGGTGATCGTACGCTTTGAGGCGGATGCGAATCTTTTGCTTAGCCACCGGTTACTTCTTGCCCGCGGGCACGGCATCGGCGAGAATCGCCGTCACGACGCCGGCGCCGACGGTGCGGCCGCCCTCACGAATGGCGAAACGCAAACCTTCTTCGCACGCAATCGGCGTGATCAACTCGACGTCGATCGTGATGCTGTCGCCGGGCATGACCATCTCCACGCCCTCGGGCAATTTGATCGTACCGGTCACGTCGGTCGTGCGGAAGTAGAACTGGGGACGGTAGTTCGCAAAGAACGGCGTGTGGCGGCCGCCCTCTTCTTTCGAGAGCACGTACACTTCAGCTTTGAAGTTCGTGTGCGGTTTGATGGAGCCCGGCTTCGCGAGCACCTGGCCGCGTTCGATGTCGTTGCGTTCGATGCCGCGCAGGAGCACGCCGACGTTGTCGCCGGCGATGCCCATGTCGAGCAACTTGCGGAACATTTCGATGCCGGTGACGACGGTCTTTCGCGCCTTCTCTTGCAAACCGACGATCTCGATCTCTTCGCCGACCTTGACCTGTCCGCGTTCGACGCGGCCCGTTCCGACGGTTCCCCGGCCGGTGATCGTAAAGACGTCTTCGACCGGCATCAGGAAGGGCTTATCGACGGCGCGCTCGGGCGTCGCGATGTACGAGTCGACCGCATCCATGAGCGCGAAGACCGGCGCCGCGTCGGGATCGTCGCGCTTGCCCGATGAATTGAGAGCCTTCGTCGCCGAACCGCGGATGACCGGACAGTCCTCATCGAAGCCCTGCTTGCCGAGCAGTTCGCGAACTTCCATCTCCACGAGTTCGAGCAACTCTTCGTCGTCGACGAGGTCGACCTTATTGAGGAACACGACGATGAACGGCACGCCGACCTGTTTCATCAACAGGATGTGCTCGCGCGTCTGCGGCATCGGGCCGTCGGTTCCCGAAACCACGAGAATCGCGCCGTCCATCTGGGCGGCACCGGTGATCATGTTCTTGATGTAGTCGGCATGGCCCGGGCAATCGACGTGCGCGTAATGGCGCGTCGCGGTCTCGTACTCTTGATGCGAGATCGCGATCGTGATGCCGCGCTCTTTTTCCTCGGGTGCATTGTCGATATCGTCGACGTTGCGCTTTTGGATGTTCGAGTGCTCCGTAGCGAGGCAGTTGATGATCGCCGCGGTGAGCGTGGTCTTGCCGTGGTCGACGTGACCCGTCGTGCCGATGTTGACGTGCGGTTTGCTACGGTCGAATTTTGCCTTCGCCATGCTGTTCTACTACTTCCTTATAACCGGTGTGGTGGTACGAATTGCGTTGCTCACGCGGCGGGCTTGGTGCCTTTGGCTTTAGCGACGATTTCCTCTTCGACGGACTTTGGCGCCTTTTCGTAGTGGGAAAACTCCATCGTGTACGTCGCGCGACCTTGCGTGGCCGACCGCATGTCGGTCGCGTAACCGAACATCTCCGAGAGCGGAACGTTGGCCGTGATGACGACCGCGCCGCCCTGCACCTCGTCGCTCGACTGAATCATGCCGCGCCGTTTCATCAAGTCGCCGTTGATCGCGCCCAAGTAATCCTTCGGCGTCGTCACTTCGACTTTCATGATGGGCTCGAGCAAGATCGGTCCGGCCGCGCGATTGGCTTCTTTGAACGCCATCGAGCCCGCGATCTTGAAGGCCATTTCCGAAGAGTCGACGTCGTGGAAGCTGCCGTCGAAGACGGTCGCTTTGAAATCGAGCACCGGGAAACCGGCGAGTACGCCGCTGACCGACGCCTCTCGAATGCCCTCTTGAATCGCCTTGGAATACTCTTTGGGGATCACGCCGCCGACGACGGCCCAGACGTAGACGTAACCCGTATTCGGCTCGCCCGGTTCCAGGCGCAGCCAAACGTCGCCGTACTGACCCTTGCCGCCGGTCTGCCGGACGAACTTGCCCTGCTTCTCGACGGTTTTCGTAATCGCTTCTTTGTACGCAACCTGCGGCTTGCCGACGTTCGCATCGACTTTGAACTCGCGCTTGAGCCGGTCGACGATGATCTCGAGATGAAGTTCGCCCATTCCGGCGATGATCGTCTGCTGCGTTTCCTCATCTGTCCGCATGCGGAAGGTCGGATCTTCTTGGGCGAGCCGTGCGAGCGCCGTGCCGAGTTTATCTTGATCGGCCTTGGTCTTCGGTTCGATCGCCTGATGGATCACGGGTTCCGGGAAGACGATGTTCTCGAGAATGATCGGATGCTTCTCGTCGCAGAGCGTGTCGCCCGTGCGCGTATCCCCCAGGCCAACCGCCGCGGCGATGTCGCCCGCGCCGATCGAATCGATGTCTTCGCGCGAATTCGCGTGCATGCGTAAGATGCGGCCGATGCGCTCTTTGCGCTGCGAACGGGCGTTGTAGACGTACGAGCCTTTTTCGAGCGTGCCCGAATAAACCCGGAAGTACGTCAGATTGCCGTACGGGTCGGTCGCGATTTTAAACGCGAGCGCGGCGAAGGGTTCTTTATCGTCGGCGCGGCGCGTCATCGGCGCATCGGTCTTGGGATCGATGCCCGTGATCAGCTTGGCGTCGAGCGGCGAGGGCAAGAAGTCGACGACCGCGTCGAGCAGCGGCTGCACGCCCTTATTCTTGAACGCCGAACCGCAAAGCATCGGCAGCACGTCGCCCGCGATCGTCGCCTTGCGCAAGGCCGCTTTGAGACGGTCGACCGGAATCTCCTGGCCGTCGAAAAACATCTCGAGCAGCTCGTCATCCTGTTCGGCGATCGCTTCGATGAGCTCTTGACGCCACTTTTGGGCGAGCGCGAGCAAGTCGCCCTCGGGCTCGTGATCGGAATCCATCGTGGAGCCGGCATCGTCGGTGTAGACGATCTTCTTCATCGTGAAGAGGTCGACGACGCCGAGGAAATCGGCTTCCGCGCCGATCGGCACCTGGATGGGAACGGCGCGGGCGCCCAGGCGCTCGCGGATCTTGTCGACGCAATTGAAGAAGTCGGCGCCCATGCGATCCATCTTGTTGACGAAGATGATCCGCGGCACTTTGTACTTGTTCGCCTGACGCCACACCGTCTCGGACTGCGGTTGTACGGCGGCTACCGAGTCGAAAAGCGCGACGAGGCCGTCGAGCACGCGCAGCGAGCGCTCGACCTCGACCGTGAAGTCCACGTGGCCAGGCGTATCGATGATGTTGATGCGGGTGTCGCGCCACGTGCAGGCCGTCGCGGCGGACGTGATCGTGATGCCGCGCTCCTGCTCCTGGACCATCCAGTCCATCGTCGCCGCACCGTCGTGCACTTCGCCGATCTTGTGCGTGCGGCCGGTGTAGAACAGGATGCGTTCGGTCGCGGTCGTCTTGCCCGCATCGATGTGTGCGGCGATGCCGATGTTGCGCGTATGTTCGAGGGGATACTCTCTAACGAGTGCTGCCATAATCAATTACCAGCGGTAGTGCGCGAAGGCTTTGTTGGCCTCCGCCATCTTATGCGTGTCGTCGCGTTTCTTGACCGACGCGCCGACGTTGTTCGCGGCGTCCATGATCTCGCTTGCGAGCTTGTCTTCCATCGAATGGCCGGGGCGCTTGCGCGCATACTGAATCAGCCAGCGCATCGCCATCGCTTGGCGGCGGTCGGGACGAACTTCCATCGGGACCTGATAGGTCGCACCGCCGACGCGGCGCGGGCGGACTTCGACGAGCGGCATCGCGTTACCGAGCGCTTGGGTGAACACGTCCATCGGGTCGCGGCCCAGCTTTTCGCCGACGACGTCGAGCGCGCCGTAGGTGATGCGCTCGGCCGTCGACTTCTTGCCGGCCAGCATGACCTTGTTGATGAAGCGCGCCAAAACTTTCGAATTGAAGCGGGGGTCGGGAAGAATCTGCCGTTTCGGAACGGCTCCCTTACGAGGCATGCGGTGTCCCTGCCTTACTTCTTGCCGGAGCGTTTGGCGCCGTATTTCGAGCGCGCTTGCTTGCGATTCGCGACACCGGAGGTGTCGAGCGTCCCGCGGATGATGTGATAGCGGATGCCGGGGAGATCCTTGACGCGACCGCCGCGGATGAGAACGACCGAATGTTCCTGCAGGTTGTGTCCGACGCCCGGGATGTACGCCGTTACCTCCTCGCCGTTGGTCAAGCGCACGCGTGCGACCTTACGAAGCGCGGAGTTCGGCTTTTTCGGTGTGATCGTTTTGACTTGCGTGCAGACGCCGCGGCGGAACGGATTGCCCCGCACTTCGAACGTCCGTAAGGGCAGGTCGGGGTGACCGGGCTTGGGACCCGTCTGCGCGACGCGCAGAGCGGGCGCTTTGACCTTTTTCTCGATCTTCGCGCGTCCGGAACGGACGAGTTGACTGATAGTCGGCACTAGCTCTCCAACTGACGTGCATCTTCACAGTGCAGACGCACACAAATTCCGCCCCACCGCGGTGGGCCGGAACCACCGGAGTATACTACGTCACGCTCTCGTGAGTCAACGGCGCAGAGCGTGGTCGAGCCCTTGGGCGACGGTTAGCGGTCAGGCGACCGCTCCACACGGGCCAAACCCCCGAAAGCGCGGCCCGCGCCCGCTGCGGTCCCGTTCCGCGAGGGCTGACTCCCCGAGCGCGGTCAGGCTGTAGCGAATCTCTGCGAGGTCCGCCTCGGCATCGTCGTCGGCGGCCCGGACGTTTCGCTCACGCATGGAATCGTCCGATTTTACGAATCGACGACTCGAACGCGAGCCTTGCTCGCTTGAAGGCACCGGCTGCTTGCCTGAGGGCATCGATCGCTCGTCTGAGGGCATCGATTGCTCGCCTGAGGGCGATTGCTCGGTTGAAATCATAAATCGGTCTCTCCCATCGTCCGAAAAACCGGCGTCCGCAGCAACGCCATTATAAGCGGGGGCACATCGGCTTCCCCAACAAGCGGGCGGGGACGTTCCTTGGCCACCTGAATCGAGGATAAACAGCGTCTGTGCCAACATTGCGGCACAGTGGCTCTTCATCGGATCTTCACCCCACTCGCCCACGCTCGGCTCGTGAGGAGCCCAATATCGACCGTCACAATCTTACTCACTTGCCTGCTGCTCGTGCGCGCAAACGCGACCGGTGCGGCAACCGGCACCCTCCCCGACGGGCGAAGCGTCACGCCCGAAGGCTTCACCGTACCGGTGGAAGGCTTCGCTTCCGCCGAGGCGCTTTCGCCCGACGGGCACTACCTCGCCGTTCTCTCACAAGATGGGGGCGCGATCGACGTCATTTCGACCGAGCGCTCGGCTCTGGTCGAACGCCTGCGGGCGCCGTCGGCTACGGGCTTGGCCTGGACGTCCGACGGGCTCTATGTCAGCCGCGGCTACACGGGTTCCGTAGCGCGCTTCACGTACGTCGCCGACCTCAAGCGCGACGAACCACGGTTTTCGCCCCGGCCGGAATTGCAGCTCGGTGCCGGCCTGCTCAATGGAGTCGCCGAGGATCCGGCCACGCACCGCTTTGCCGTCGCCCGGACGGCGGCCCGCGAGGTCGTCGTCGTCGACGACGTGACCGGCGCGGCGGTGCGCTTGCAGACGCCGGGCGAGCCCTTCGGAGTCGCGTTCGCGGGAGACACGCTGGTCGCGACGCTCTATAACGAACGGCGGGTAGCGTTTTGGGCTCGTGCGAGCGGCGACGCGAGGCTCGTCGTCACGGGCCCGCACCCCACGGCACTCCTTGCCGCGGGCTCCCGCGTCTACGTCGCGGACGCGGACGGCCACGACGTCGTCGCGATCGATCCGCTCACGGCAGCGGTCACGCAAAACTACGAGCTCGGTATCGGGCAAAATCCGCCACCGGGCCAGACGCCGAGCGGGATGGCGCTTTCGACTGACGGCCGGACGCTCTTCGTCTGCGAGTCCGGTTTCAACGATGTGGCACTCCTCGACGTCGCGAGCGGCCGGATCCGCGCGCGGGTGCCGGCCGCCTGGTATCCGATGGCGGTGGCCTACGTCGCCGGCGCCATCGGCGGGAAAGACGCGCGGATCAAAGAGCAGCTCTGGATCGCAAGCGCCCAAGGCCTCGGCTCGCAGCCGGATCCGGGCGGCGAGTGGAACGGCACCTACACGGGCCTCGTCCAGCACGTGCTCCTCGAGCCGTCCCGCTACGCAGCCTGGTCGGCCGCCGTCACGCGAAATGACGGGCTCGGCCGGCCCGAACGCGCGGCGGATGCCCGAGCGTCGCTTCCGCCGATTCGCCACGTCGTCTTCATCGTCCGCGAGAACAAGCAATTCGACGAAGAGTTCGGCGACGAGCCGCGCGCCGACGGCGAGCCGGCCCTCGTCCTTTACGGGCGCCGCTATACGCCCAACGCCCACGCGCTCGCGGAGCGCTACACGCTTTTCGACGATTTCATGGGCAACGGCGAAGCGAGCATCTACGGTCACTCCTGGACGACGCAGGGGCTGGCGAACGATTATCAGGAGCGCAACGCGCACGCGCGCGACGAGGACACGCCGGGCATCGCCGCCCGGGTGCCGTGGTCGATTTGGCCGTACCCCGAAGCGGGCGAAGACGCCCTGCCGCAGGCGGCGATGGATTTCGACTGGTTCCAGGATTTGGACCGGCTCGCGAACGGCCCGCGCATGAACGTCAGCGCCGTCTTCGGCCCGCGCGGCGAGCTCGTCGATGAGTGCGCGCGCAAGGGCATTTCGTTTCGCGTGTATGGCGAGCAGCTCACGATGGGTGAGGACGGCCGCATCGCTACGCCGCTCGCGGCGAATGCCGCCCGCGACTATCCCGGGGCGCACATCGATTTCAACGTCCTCGATACGGAGCGCGCCGCGCTCTTCTTAAGCGACGTGCGCGCGCACGGACTGCCGCAATATGCCTACCTGACGTTGCCGACCGATCACACCGCGGGCACGAAGGCCGGCTTCTATACGCCCGCGTCGTACGTCGCGAATAACGACGTCGCCCTCGGGACGATCGTCACGGCGCTTTCGAAACGGCCCGACTGGCGCGACACGGTCGTCTTCGTGACGACGGACGATCCGCAAGGCACGGGCGACCACGTCGACGCCCATCGCATGCCCGCATTTCTGGTAGGACCGTACGCGCGGCGCGGTTTCGTCGATCACACGCACTACAGTATTCCGTCGTTCCTGAAAACGGTCGAGACGCTTTTCGGACTCGCACCGCTCAACATCGAGGATGCGGCGGCGACGCCCATGATCGACGCGTTCGCGAAGGAGCCGCTGGTCGCGGCGTTCGCGGCGTTGCCGTCTGCGATCGCGATGGAGCGCAACCCCGGAAAGGCCGCTTCCTACGAAATGCCGCTCGACGGTCCGGACGCCGGACGAATCGCCGCGCAGGAGTGGGCGTCACTGCGAGGACCGCGCGCCGTCGCTCGCGCCGGGCGGGTCGTTCGCTCGACCCGCTCGTAGAGAAAAGGCGACGTGCGCGACGATGCCTCTTCCCTTTGGCGGCTGCTTTCGTATTCTTTCTTGCGGCTGCTTCCGATTTCTCTTAGGCGGCTGACCTCGTTCGCCGTGCTCGTCGTCGCGGTGGCGTGCACGCGAGTCGGCGACGGCTCCGGCGCGGCGCCGGGCGGCGGAACGGTCGCGTTGCATCCCTGGACGCTACCCGGGCATCTGCGCGTCGCCCAGAGCGGCTCGCCGAACACGCTCAACCCCATCCTCTCGACGCAACAGTTCGAGGTCCAAGCCGAAGGCTTGATCTTCGACCCGCTCGTCGCGACCGATCCGAAGGGCCACGACGTACCCATCCTCGCTGCGCGCGTGCCGTCGCTCGAAAACGGGGACATCGCGCGCGACGGGCTCTCGATCACGTATCACCTTCGCAGGGGCGTCCTTTGGCACGACGGTGCGGCCTTTACGAGCCGCGACGTGCAATTCACTTGGCAAGCGATCATGAACCCGAAGACGCTCGTCGCGACGCGCCACGGCTACGATCAGGTACTGCGCGTCGACACGCCCGACGCGCATACGGCGGTCTTTCGGCTCAAGCGGCCCTTTGCGCCCGCCGTCCACACGCTCTTCGCGCACAGCGATTCGCCCTATGGAATCCTGCCGGCGCATTTGCTCGCGCGCTACGGCGACCTCAACCAACTTCCGTTCAATTCCGCGCCGATCGGTACGGGACCGTACAAAGTCGAACGCTGGTATCGCGGCGACCGGATCGAATACGTCGCAAACGAGCGCTATTTCCTCGGCAAACCGGCCATCGGCCGCATCACCCTGCACTTCATCGGCGACGAGAATTCGATCGCCAATCAAATGCGCGCGCACGAGATCGACCTTTTCATCGCGGCCTCGCCGCGCGTGTATCCGCAGCTGCTCGGAATCGATGGCCTGGCGCTTCGCCTCGTTCCCTTCAACGGCGTCGACTCGATCATGATCAATACCGTCCGCGCCCCATTCTCCGACGTGCGCTTGCGACGGGCGATCGCAAGCGCGATCGACAAGGACCGGCTCGTCCGTGAGGTGACGTACGGTACGACGTTGCCCGCGACCGAAGATATCCCGAGTTTCATGTGGGCCTACGACCCGCACGCCGGAGCGCGCCGGTACGATCCGGGCGCGGCGCGGGCGTTACTCGAGGCGGCGGGCTGGCACGTGGGTCCCGACGGTATTCGCGTAAGGAACGGCGCGCGTCTGAGGCTTGGAATGGCCTATCGCACCGATAGCCTGACCGATCGCAATCGCGGCGTACTCATCGGCGCGATGCTCAAAGCCGTCGGCTTCGACGTCGACCTCAAAGGGTACCAGACCGCGCTTCTCTACGGGCCCGTGAGCGAGCACGGCATCCTTTCGAGCGGAGCGTACGACGCGGGCTTGTTGACGTGGTACGCTGGCGTGGATCCCGACGACTCGACGCAATTCCTCTGCGACCAGGTCGCGCCGAACGGCTACAACTGGTCGCGGTATTGCAGCCCGGCCGTCGATGCAGCCGAACGCGCGGCCCTCGCGCATTACGATCTGCCGACGCGCAAGAAAGCCTACGCGGTCGTGCAGCGGGCCCTGGCAACCGACGTCCCCTACGTGGACCTCTGGTGGCCGCGCGCGATCGAGGCCTTCAATAGCGATCTGCACGGCTTCGAACCCAACGGAATCGTCGAAACTTGGAACGCGCACGCCTGGCGCTTCGGCGGTTCGTGATCACGATGCGCTCGCGACGGCCGGCGCGGCGCGCAGGTAGTCCAGCGTTTGGCGATCGATCGCGCCGTCGCTCCGGACGCGGTTTTCGAGGTTCTCGACGTGCATGAAGGCCACGAGCGCCGCACGGGCGGCGTCGTCGAACACCGCGTGTCCCGCCGGCAGCGCGCCGACGCGGCATAGTTCGAAAGCGACTTCCGCAGCGAGCGTCGCATCGATCGGGAGCACGTCCGCTTGCGCCGGGGCGAAGAAATAGAGCTTATGCAGTTCGAGAATTCGCGCGAGTTCTTCGAGCGGCGCCGGGTGGTCGTCGACGCGCAGATCGACGTACCGGTCGTTGAACCCGGCGTACCCGCCGCCGGGCTTCTCGATGATGAGCGCCGCGCTCTGTTGGCCGCGTTTATCGCCGCCGGCAGTTTGCGCCGCGCGCATCGCGGCCAGAAGGCGGTCGGCGAGATGGCCTTCTGAGTTTTCAAACGTGGACGCGAGCGCGTCAACGACCGCAGCGCTCGCGAGGCAATTTCCTTGCGCGGCGTAACCGGTTCCGACAATCCCGGTCGCGTGGTCGATGCACCGCGAACCCGTGAACGTGGCGGCTCGACCGTCCGCCGCGACGATGCCGACTTGGCGGTCGTCGCGTCCGGCATCCTCCGCGGTCAATGCATCGAGCGCTTCCGATGGGGTAAAACCGCGCGCGAGGAGGTCCAGTCCGCGCGGGCCGTACGTCGTGTTTGCAAAAGCCTGCGTCGCGACCGCCCCGACTCCCGCGCGCACGAAGGGCACCGCTGCGCCGACGCTTAGAAATTTCGAAGCAACGGCGACGCCGACTTCCCCCGCCCGCGTGTCGGCAGCGACGATCGAGAATGTATGCGGCTGTAGCATGGCCGGCCTGTGTTCGGCGCTCACCGCAGCGACGCCGCTCGCGCGCCAGGCCATGCGCTGACCGCACCGCGCGAGCCCCGTGCCGCTGCGCTACACGATCGCGTCTCCTTGGAGGAGCTGCGCGACGTCGCTAGCCGAACCGTTCGCTGTGCCCATTTGCGAGGTGAAGGTTCCGAACGGGTTCGCCTGCATGCCGGAGGCGGCCGTGAGCCACGGCTGCGGGTGTGGCGGCTCCAAACCCGCATCGGTGTGGTTGACGAGATAACCCCCGAGATCGACGTTCGACGCGCTCGCATTGACGTCGACGCCGCCGCTGCCGTCGGTTTTGAGCGTCGTCGTGATCGAGCCGCCGCGGCCGTTCCCGTCGGCGATCGAGAGCGATCCGTCCGCATTGCGCGTGACGGTTTCGCCGCCGTCGAGCGAGACGGCTTGGCCCGTCGGCAGCGTGACGTTCTGGCCGTTTTCCGAAACGGCGTAGGATCCGCTTGCATTTAGCGAGACGGTCGTTGCACCCCCGTCAGTGGTGACGGTCGCACAACCATTATAAGCGACGCCGTTCTCCTGCGGCGTGGTGCCGCCCGTCGCGACACGGTAGCCGCCGGCGAACGAATTCGAATCGAGCAGATTCGGGTGACCCTGCATGTTGTCCCAGTGCGAATCGACCGCGGTCCCCGAGGCCGTCGTCCCGTTAAAGGCGTCGTGCGGATCGCCGACCGAACTCGCGGTCGCATTTGAAAACAGCGTTTGCGGCAAGGAGCCCGGGACCGGTGCGGGTTGCGGCGACCCGGATCCGCCGCCGAAAAGTGAGCCCAGTTGGCACAGCGCGTTCTGCAGCGCGCTCATGATGCCGTTCATCATGCTGCCGAAGTTCCCGAGGCCCGTGCTTCCCGAAGACAAGCCGCCGTAGAGCCCGCCGCCTTGATTTGCAAACGCCGTGCCCGGGTAATTCGGCGCAAGCGAAATCGCGTCGGCACCGCCGAACTGCGGCTCCGTTCCGCCGGCTCCGAAACCGCCGCCGGCCGGCGGCCCAAACGCGGGAATTTCGGCTGAGAAGCCCGGGACGAGGGCGGGATCGATGGCGGACATCGCGTGGTCTCCTTTCACGGTGCGCGATTCGCGCTCGCACGAACGCAAGCGACACAATAGGGTCTGCTCTTGTTTATCGCGACGGCGAGCGGCTACGGCAAGGGCGCGGGGCGTACGCGCCGGCGGAACGCGAGCGCGGCGAGCAGCCCCGCCGCCGCTGCAAGCGCGGCCGAGGCGAGCATCGCCGTGCGGAAGCCGCGCGCGAACGCCGTTCGAATCGCTTCCCCGACGACGCCGCGCTCCGAGGACGCGATGCCGGGCGGGACGCGTCCGGCCACGATGACGGCCCGGCCCGCCACGAGCGCCGCCCGGGTCGGCGCCGAGAGATTGCGTCCGGCCAGATCTCGTGCGAGCGACGCTTGGAACGCCGCTGCGAGCGCGATGCCGAGCGCCGCGATTGCGACCAGCCCGGCGGCTCGGGAGATCGCATTGTTAATTCCTGAAGCGATTCCGGCATGAGAGACGTCGACGGCTTCCATCACGGTCGTCGTGAGCGGGGCGACGAACGCCGCGCCGCCGAAACCGAGCGCGACGGCGCCCGGCAAGTACGAGCGCCAATACGGCGCGCCCGTTTGCGCGAAGGCGAACAGCGCGAAGCCGCACGCGGCCAGCAGGCCGCCGACGGCGAGGGGCAGCCGGGGTCCCGTGCGGGCCGAAAGGCCGCCCGAGAAGCGCGATAGCGTGAAGAGGATCGCGACGAACGGTAGCAGCGCCGCGCCTGCCGCTGCCGGCGAATAGCCCTCCACGTTGATCAACTCGAAGGGCAAGAAATAAAGACTGCCGCCCAAAGCCGCATAGAGCAGGAACGTATAGATGTTGGCCACCGTGAATGCGCGCGAAGCGAAGAGATCGAGCCGCATCATCGGCGCGCGGCTCCGCCGTTCGACGAAGACGAAGGCGACGAGCGCGAACGTTCCGGCGGCGACCGCCCCGAGACCCTTCGGATCGGCCGAACCGCCTTGCAGTGCGATGAGCCCGTAGACGAGTCCGCCGAGACCGAGCGTCGCGAGCGACGCACCCGGAACGTCGATGTGATGCGAAGCGCTCGCATCGCGCGATTCCCGCGCGTGCGGCAGAACGGCGAGCGTGAGTGCCGCGAGCGGAACGTTGATGAAAAAGATCCAGCGCCACGATTCCGTCTGCACGAGCCAGCCGCCGATGAGCGGACCGATGGCCGACGTGATCGCCGAAAAACCCGACCACGTGCCGATCGCGCGCCCGCGGGCGGCGCCGTCATAGCTCGCGGTGAACAGCGCGAGGCTGCCCGGTAGCGCGAGCGCCCCGCCGGCGCCTTGCAAACAGCGCGCCGCGACGAGCACGGCGACGTTCGGCGCCAATCCACAGACGACCGAGGCGAGCGCGAAGAGCGCAATGCCCGATCCAAAGATGCGCCGCCTTCCGAACGCGTCGCCGAGCGAACCGCCGATCAAGATCAACGCGGACAGAAAAAGGCCGTAGCCCTCAACGATCCATTGGAGTTCGGCCGCGCTCGCGCCAAGGTCGCGCTGTAGATTCGGCAGCGCGACGTTGACGGCGCTCGAATCGATGAAGCTCATGCTGGACCCGCCGACCGCCGCGATCAGGGCCCAGGGCGGAGGCGGCCGCGCCGGCCCGCTCACGCGGCGCTTAGAGTTCCCAGTCGTAGCAGTTCCAGAAGTCGGAAACCGCGTGAGCGGGGCGATAATTGCGCAGGTCGACGCTTGCGACCACGACGCGCCGGGCGTAGTGGAGGATGATTCCCGGCACGTCGCTCGTCCACGTCTCTTGGATCGTATCGTAGGCGCGTTTGCGCGCCGCGAGATCGCTCGTCGCCAGCGCAACGCGTTCGGCCGCATCGAGTTTAGGATCGCAATAGCGGCCCTGGTTCTGACCCGCGGGCGGAAACTGATCGCACATCCACTGCGCGGAGTCGTCGGGGTCCGTGCCGTTGGTCCAAGCGTACGAAGCGATGTCGTATTTCCCGCTCATGAGCGTGCCGCCGGCGCCATATGCCGCGAAGTAGAGCGACGTCGCGTACGTTCTGATCGCAACGTCGACCCCGACGTCGTGCCAGTAACGCTGCGCCTCCAGGTTCGTGGCCGCATCGAGCGCCGCGCCCGTCGACGACGCGAGCGCGAGCGTCAGCCGTGCGCCGTGCTTGGTCCGGATCCCGTCGGAGCCGAGTTTCCAACCGGCGGCGTCGAGCAGCGCGCGCGCGCGGACCGGATCGTAGGGATAGTGCGTCGCGCGCGGATCGTACGCCCAAAGAAAACTCGGCTGGTCGGTATAGCCCGGCACGTCGACGTCGTGAGTCACGTCGTGCAAGATCGCGGGTACGTCGAGCGCGTACCACAAGGCCCGGCGCACGCGCGCGTCCTGCAATGCCGGCGTGCGAAAATTGAACGAATAGAAACCGTATTCCGTATAAGGATTGAGCTGCGTCCTAAATCCCGGCAGGGCGCGGAATTGCTCGACGTAGGTCGCGGGCGCCCGATACTGCAGATCCGCCTGGTGCGCTTGCAGCAGCGTTAGGATCGTGTTGTCGTCGGCGATCGGCGTGTACCAGATTTCCTTGAGTTTCGGCGCGCCGCGCCAATAACGCGGATTGGCACGGAAGACGATTCGACTGCCGCGCTGCCACCGGTCGACGATGAACGGCCCGGTGCCGAGCGGCTTGCTGTTGAAGGCGACTTGATTGATGTCCGCATAGCGGGCAAGGAGGTGCGCCGGCAAGACGGGATACGGCTGCGACGACGGCGCGAAAAACGTCGCGACGAAAGGCGCCCACGGCTTGCGCAAATGCACGACGATCGTCTGCGCGTCGCGCTTGTCGATCGCTGCGATCAGATCGAATCCGACGGTGCTCGGTACGTTGTTACGCTTGTTCATGACCGCGTGCCAACTGAAGATCACGTCGTCGGCGCCGAAGGGCGCGCCGTCCTGCCAAAGCACGCCGCGTCGCAGATGGTAGACGATCGTCTTGCCGTCGGGCGAGATGCCGCCGTTCTCGAGCGTCGGAACCATCGTGGCGAGATCGGGAACGAACGCATTGCGATCGCTCCACTCAAAGAGCATGCCGCCCCACAACTCCGCGAGATCCGCCTCGATCGCTTCGTTTCCGACGATCGGATTGAGCGTGTCGGGTTCGGCGACGTTGACGATCCGCACGAGACCTGGCCGCGTGCCCGAACTCTGGGCGCTCCCCGGGCCGCCCGCCTTCGAGCACCCCGCGAACGCGAGCGACACCAGGAGCGCGGCCGCGAGTCGAGCGACTCGCGTTCGCCGAACCGGCCGGCGACCGGTCATACCCGAACGAGCACTTTGATCGCCGCGCGTTGGTCCATTGCGGCATAGCCGCGCGGAACGCCGGCAAGATCGACGTCGAGATCGAAAATCGGGGAGGCGTCGAGGGCTCCCGTGAGGACCTCGGGCAGAAGTTCGGCGACGTAGGCGCGGACGGGCGCGACGCCGCCGCGCAAGGCGATGTTCTGCGAAAACATGCGCCGTAACTTGAGTCCGTCGAGCGCACCATAGGGCACGCCGACGTAGCCGATCGTTCCGCCCGGCCGCGCCATCCCCGACGCCATCGCCATCGAAGCCCCGTTACCGACGCACTCGAGCACGGCCCGGGGACCGCCACCCGTCATTTCGAGCGCCTTTTCGACCGCTTCGTCGCCGCGTTCGGTCACGACGTCGGTCGCGCCGAATTTCCGGGCGAGTTCTAAGCGGGCCGGGTGCCGTCCGAACACGATGATTCGTTCGGCACCTAAACGTTTGGCGGCGATCACGGCGCAGAGGCCCACGGCACCGTCGCCGATCACCGCTGCGACGGTCCCGGCTTCGACGCCGGCCGAGCGGGCCGCGTGATGCCCGGTCCCCATGACGTCCGTCAACGGCAAGATTGCGCGCAGCAAACGCTCGTCGTCGGCCGCAGCGTCCGGAATCTTAACGAGCGTTCCGTCGGCCTGCGGCGCACGCACCGCCTCGCCTTGACCCCCGTCGTTATCCGCTCCACCCCAATAGCCGCCGTGCAGGCACGACGTTTGCAGTCCGGCGCGACAGAATTCGCAGGTTCCATCGGAAAACGCGAAGGGCGCGAGCACGCGGTCGCCCTTCGCAACGGTGCGCACGGCGGAGCCGACGTCTTCGACGATCCCCATCAACTCGTGCCCGGTGCGCCAGCCGGATTCCCACTTCGCTTCACCGCGGTAAAACCAGAGGTCGGACCCGCAGATGCACGCGTGCGTTACGCGCACGATCGCATCGGTCGGTTCGAGGATCTTCGGATCGGGCACGGTCTCGACGCGGACGTCGCCCGTTGCATGGTAAACGGTCGCTTTCATACGGCGACCTTACGCAGAACCGGTTACGGGTCCATCCTCAAGGTCTCGGCCACGTCTTCTTTTTGCGCCGGGGTCGGCTGCCTTTCTTCGGTTAGGTCGTCCTCCATGACGCCGTCCCCCGGAGAATCGTTCTCCATGAGTTCCTGCGCCGTGCCCGGCGATCGCTCTTCGTTCATGACGCAGACCTACCCCAATCGGCACGTGTTGATTCGTAACGGCCTGGGAATAGCGGTCGCGAGTTATCTTCTTCGCGTCGCTTCTCGGGTGGGCGCGAGTATCTCTGGAGGATTGAAACACATGAGCATTCTGAGCTGGATCATCGTCGGACTCATCGCGGGGGCGCTGGCCAAGATGGTCGTACCCGGCGAGGGCCCGGGCGGGATCATCGGCGATATGATCGTCGGCATCGTCGGCGCTTTCCTCGGCGGCTGGATCTTCAATTT
>Ga0116227_10004264_pt1 | contig 31106 bp, 30 predicted proteins | sample S1TSphgellanicum_FD_89693 | JGI IMG/M metagenome (GOLD analysis project Ga0116227, IMG submission 89693) | Host-associated microbial communities from peat moss isolated from Minnesota, USA - S1T2_Fb - Sphagnum magellanicum MG | ecosystem: Host-associated > Plants > Peat moss > Unclassified... | reverse complement strand
GCTCTCGGCCCTATTTCCGGGGCGCATTTCAACCCAGCGGTATCGCTCGTCATGGGCCTGCGTAAAGAGCATCCATGGCGGGAATTCGTTCCTTATGCGCTCGCGCAGATCGCCGGCGGCTGCATCGGGACTTTGGTTGCGCATGGCATGTTCGAGCTGCCCCTTCTCGAATTTGCGGTCAAGGCGCGCACCGGCTCGGCGCAATGGTTCGCGGAGTTCATCGCGACCTTCGGCCTGATCGTCACCATTCTCGCCGTGTCGCGCTTCAAAGGCGAGGCGATCCCGGTTGCCGTGGGTCTTTACATCACGGCGGCCTATTGGTTCACCGCCTCCACGTCTTTCGCCAATCCGGCCGTGACCATCGCCCGCGCGCTGACGGATAGCTTTTCCGGGATTGCGCCACGTGATGTCGGCATGTTCGTCATGGCGCAGCTCGCGGGCGGATTGACGGGGCTTGCCGTCACGCGCTGGTTCCTTGCCGAACCGAAGGCCTGTCGCAAGGCAGCGAAAACCGCGTAATTCCGCAGCCTCAAGCCGCTATCGCCCGTCCGCTACCGCGCACCTTCCATCAAGCGTCCCGCTGCCGCACGGGCTTCGTCGGTGATGATCGCCCCGGCGAGCATACGCGCAATCTCCTCGCGCCGCGCGTCTTCCGCGAGCACTGTCACCCGCGTCGCGACGCGGCGGCCTCTGTCGGTGGCGTCCTTGGCGATACGCATATGGCCGCTGGCGCGCGCCGCGACCTGCGGCGCATGCGTGACGGCGAGCACCTGCACGCCTGCGGCAAGCCGTGCCAGTCGCTGTCCGATGGCATCGGCGACAGCGCCGCCGACGCCGGTGTCGATCTCGTCGAAGACGAGCGTCGGCGCGGAGCCGCGATCGGCCAGCACCACCTTCAATGCCAGCATGAAACGCGCGAGCTCGCCGCCGGAGGCGACCTTCATCAAGGGACCGGGCTTCGTGCCAGGATTGGTCTCGACCCAGAACTCGACCTGATCGAGCCCGTCGGCGCCGCCGGTTTCCTCGCGGATCATCGTCATGAAACGGGCCCGCTCGAGCTTGAGCGGCGCGAGTTCCGTCTGCACGGCCTTGTCGAGGCCCGCCGCTGCCTTCTTGCGCTGGGCGGACAGCGCCTGCGCCGCCGCGGCATAGGCTGCCTCCGCCTCCGCCACCGATTGGGAGAGCACGGCAAGCCGCATTTCGCCCGCATCGAGCGCGGCGAGCTCGGCCGCCATCGCCTCCGCACGCGCGGCAAGCGCGTCGGTGGCGATGCCATATTTGCGGCTGGCCGCGCGCAGCGCGAAGAGCCGCTCTTCGACCTGCTCCAATTCGTGCGGGTCGTAATCGGCATCGCGCCAGGCCTGGTCGATCGTCTGCCCGGCGAGATCGAGAGCAGAGAGCGCCGCGTCGAGCGCCTGCACGCAAGGCCCGATCAGATGCGGCGCTTGCGTCGCGCGGCGCTCCAAACGGCGCAGCACCCCCGCAAGGGCGGGAATCGGCGATCCGTCGCCCGACACCGCCGTGTGCGCGTCGCGAATTTCCGCGCTGACCTTTTCAGCCTGCATCATCGCGCTCCGCCGCTCGGCAAGCGCTTCCTCCTCGCCCGGCTGGGGGCCGAGCTTGGCGAGCTCGGCATGCGCGTGACGCAGATAGTCGGCCTCCGCCCGCGCTTTCTCGATACGCTCGCGCTCGTCCGCCAATTCGCCGCGCAAGGCGCGCAGCTTGGCATGCGCGCCTCGCACCTTGGCGAGGCTATCGCCCAAGCCGCCATAGGCATCGATGAGTTGGCGGTGGACGCTCTGGTTGACGAGGGCGCGGTCGTCATGCTGACCATGGATCTCGACGAGCTCGCGGCCGATTTGGCGCAGCGTCTGCGCGCTCACCGGCTGGTCGTTGACGAAGGCGCGCGTGCGCCCATCCGCCATCTGCACACGCCGCAAGATGAGCTCGCCGTCGCTCGCGATCTCCTGCTGCTTCGCCGCTTCGATGGCTGGATGCGACGCCGGAAGATCGAAGACGGCGGTCACCTGGCCTTGCGCAACGCCTTGACGCACGAGACTGCCGTCACCGCGCGCGCCGAGCGCGAGCGCGAAGGCATCGAGCAGGATGGATTTGCCGGCGCCGGTCTCGCCGGTCAGGATCGTCAGCCCGCGTCCGAGTTCGAGATCGAGCTTGTCGATCAGCACGATATCGCGAATGGCGAGCTGGACGAGCATGAAGGCCGATGCCGCGCCTGAGGGTCCGTTATCTGGCGCTAGAGCATCTCGCCTTCAAATGGAAATCATTTGAAGGCGGGATGCTCTAGATTCAAAAATTTGGAGCATCGGATTATCCCAAAACCGGTATCCGCTTTCGGGTCCGATGCTCTAGCCGAGCCCGATCTTACGGAAGGTTTTGGAGATCCAGGAGCCCTTGTCTTCCTCCGGCTCGTAGCCACCCTCGTGCAGGCGCGCATAGGCGTCCTTATACCAGGCCGAATCCGGGAAGTTGTGGCCGAGAACCGCCGCAGCCGTCTGCGCCTCGTTCGGAATGCCGAGGCCGAGATAGGCTTCGGTCAAACGCTCCAAAGCCTCCTCGGCATGGCGGGTCGTCTGGTATTTCGCAAGGACCTCGCGGAAGCGATTGATCGCCGCTAGGTAATTACGTTGCGTCAGGTAATAGCGGCCGACCATCATTTCCTTGCCGGCGAGCTGATCGCGCGTCACCTGCAGCTTGTAGGCGGCGTCCTCGGCATATTCCGATTTCGGGAACTTTTCGACGATCTGCTTGAAGAGATCGGCAGCCTTCGCCGCCCGGTCCTGATCGTGGCTCACATCAGGGATCAAGTTATAATTCGACATGGCCTGCAGGTAATAGGCATAGGCGATATCGGGCGAGGATGGATAAAGGGCTATGTAGCGCTTGGCCGAGCCGATCGCGTCATCATAGGCGCCCGCCTGGTATTGGCTGAACGTCGTCATCAGCAATCCTTTCCGCTGCCATTGCGAAAAAGGATATTGCTTCTCGAGCTCGACGAATTTCTTGCCGGCACCGTCATAGTCGCGTGTCTGCAGGCGCGCGAGACCCTGATTGTAGAGATCGTCGGCCGGCGTATCCGGGAGGATCTTGGTCTCGTATTTTTCGCCGCCGAACAAATTGAACGGGTCGGGCAAGGAGGGCATGGAGGAGCAGGCCGCGACCGGCAAGACGAGCGCGGCAACGCCGAGAAGCCGCGACAGGGCGGCCAGCGATCCGGGTGCATGAGAAGTCAGCCGATCAGGACGCATAGGGTCAACTCGTCAAAGGTTCAGCTCAATCGAAGCTTCGAAATACGCATCTCACGCCGAATTCGGCCTGAGACGAGGCCTCCTGCCACAAACCGTCGCGAGCCGCCGACGCGAAGCAGGACCTGCGCCGTGAAGATTAAACCTTGGTCGTCTCCATAATAGGCATTTATGTGGCAAAGGTAAAATCAGCTTGAGGACGGCTCAAGCCGAGGGCGCGACAAATGCCGGGCGCCTGCGACGCCAGCGACCGCGGCGCGGTCGTTTCAAGAATCTTATAGGCGCGCGGATTCGCAAAAAGCGCCCGCGGGCCCGCGACGTTCATGGCGTGGCCGCCGCGAGGCGATCTGAAACGGCCGCAAATCGGCGCTCCAGCCAGCGCGAGGTCACCGACTCCGTCGGCCGCATCGGCAGGATTGAGGGATGATCTGCGCGGGCGAATTTGAATGGACACCGACGCCTTGCAGTGTCACGGCGTCACGCAAGGTCGTCCGACGTCCGAGCTTCATGCCGCGCGCCCGAGCCTGCGCGCCATCAAGCGCGGCGCTGTAAGCGGGCGGAACCTAGCTTTGAGGATTCCGCCGCCAAAACATGCTTTCTTACGCTCCATTACGTGCGACGGCGAAAAGAACGACAGGCATATCCTCATCTAAAATGTCAACGACGCGACCTTGCGAGGTGCCGGAGACTTCAGCTCGATTGACGACGCAGGAACGCCGGAATCTCCAACTGATCTTCTTCGGCTGCGCGCTGCTGGCTGATTCGACCATGCGCATCGAGCGGCTGCGGAGCCGGTCTTTGCGCCGGCGCTGTTGCGTTGCGCTTGGCATATTCGGCATGCACGGCACCCGGCTGCGCGGTACGGTAAGACGAACCGCCCGAAGCAGCCGGCAGGTTGACCTGCTGGTGACGCAGCTCCGCAGGATGGCCCACTTCGTCCTGGCGGCTCATGCCGAACGACGCGAGTCGCTCGAGAAGAGTCCGGCGCTTGACCTCCGGCGCTTCGGCCGGCAGCTCGCCGCGCTGGGCTCGGATCTGTGCTTGCGCGGGCAAGGGAAGATCCTCGATCTGCGGCATGCGCTGCGGACGTATGACGGGCGATTCAGGCGCCGGCGGAATGAAAGGGCCGGGCTCAAAATGGTCATGGCGCTGCATGGGCGCCGGCGCGGGCTCGGCGAAAACATGCGTCGCTGGCGCGACAGCCTGCACATGCACGCCGGCCGCATCGGCGACGGATGCGGCCGGCGCATAGGCGACTACAGGCTCTGCCATCTCCTCGAAAATAGGCTGCTGATGGGGCGCGGCCGGCGGCGCGAAAGCCTCGGGCGCTGCAAGGGCATGACGCGGCGCCGGCTCAGCGATGGGGCGCTGCGCGGCAGCAACCTGCGCGCGTAGCCGGTTCGCAGCTTCGTTGATCCGCGATTCGGCAGAAGCGAGATCGCGCGCCGTGGCAATGACCTCCTGATCGATGCCGGTCGCGACGACCGACACGCGCACGATGCCGTCGAGATTTTGATCGAAGGTGGCGCCGAGAATGATGTTGGCGTCTTCATCGACCTCCTGACGGATGCGACTCGCGGCCTCGTCGACTTCGTAGAGCGTCAGATCATTGCCGCCGGTGATCGAGATCAGAAGCCCGCGGGCGCCGCGCATCGAAACTTCGTCGAGAAGCGGGTTGGCGATCGCAGCTTCGGCGGCGAGGATCGCGCGCTTGTCGCCCGAGGCTTCGCCCGTGCCCATCATCGCTTTGCCCATTTCGCGCATGATTGCACGCACGTCGGCAAAATCGAGATTGATGAGGCCTTCCTTCACCATGAGGTCGGTGATGCAAGCGACGCCCGAATAAAGGACTTGATCCGCCATCGCGAAGGCATCGGCGAAGGTCGTCTTCTCATTGGCGATGCGGAAGAGATTTTGGTTGGGAATGACGATCAGCGTATCGACGGATTGCTGCAGGTCGATGATGCCCGTATCGGCGACGCGCATGCGCCGCGCACCTTCGAACTGGAAGGGCTTCGTAACGACGCCGACGGTGAGAATGCCCATCTCGCGGGCGGCGCGGGCAATGACGGGGGCTGCGCCCGTGCCGGTGCCGCCGCCCATGCCGGCGGTGACGAACACCATATGCGCGCCCGACAGATGATCGCGAATCTCTTCGAGAGCTTCCTCGGCGGCAGCACGGCCGACTTCCGGCTGCGAGCCGGCGCCCAAGCCTTCCGTCACCTGCAGGCCCATCTGGACGATGCGATCGGCGCGCGAGGTCGTGAGCGCCTGAGCATCAGTGTTGGCGACGATGAAATCGACTCCGATGAGACCGGAGACGATCATGTTGTTGACGGCGTTGCCGCCGGCGCCGCCCACGCCGCAAACCATGATGCGAGGCTTCAATTCCCGCAATTCTGGCGCCTTGAGATTGATCGTCATCGTCTGGCCTCTCGGTATATGAGCGCCTTATGGCGTTCAGGTTTCAGTGATTCGTCGCCAAAAGGAAATGGCCGTTGGATATTTTTAGGATCGCGCACGGCTAAAAGCTCTCCTTCAGCCAGCGTCCGACACGCGCGATATATCCGTCCGTGCCAGTGGCCTGCGGCGAGCCTGCCGAGCGTGGACGGAAGTGCTCGATGGCCGCGATCTGCGGATAGACGAGCAATCCGACGGCAGCCGAAAATGCCGGGCTCTTCGCCGATTCCGGCAGGCCCTGGATTCCGAGCGGCCGGCCGATCCGGACCTGTCCCGAGATGATGCGCTTTGCCGCCTCCGCCATGCCGGGAAGCTGGCAGGCGCCGCCCGTCAGCACGAGGCGGCGGCCTTCATGCGCGGGAAACCCCGCATGCTTCAACCGGTCGCGCACCATTTCGAGGATCTCCTCCACACGCGGCCTGATGATGCGCACGAGCTGCGATTTCGGCAGATGGCTCGGCGCTTCTCCGTCTTCGCCGACCGGCGCCACCGCGATGGTCTCGCGCTCGTCGGAGGGCGCGGCGAGGCAGGCGCCGTAGAGCGTCTTCAACCGTTCCGCATCGGCGAGCCTGGTATTAAGGCCCCGAGCGATATCCGTGGTGACGTGATTGCCGCCGAGCGCAAACGCATCGACGTGGCTCAGCCGACCGCCGGCAAAGACGCCGACGGTCGTCGTGCCGCCGCCCATGTCGATCAAAGCCGTGCCGAGCTCGGCTTCGTCATCGACGAGCGCGGAAAGGCCTGACGCATAGGGCGTCGCGACCATCGCCTCGATCGAGAGATGGCAGCGCTCGACAGCCAGCATCAAGTTGCGCGCCGCCGCCCATTCGCAGGCGACGACATGCATGTCGACGCCGAGTTCCTCGCCGAGCATGTCCTTGGGATCGCGGATGCCGTGGGTGCCGTCGAGCGAGAAGCCGGTCGGCAGCGAATGCAGCACCGCCTTGCCGCTATTGGCGCTGCGCGAGGTGCAGGCCTCGAGCACCCGATGCGTATCGGCCTCGCCGACGGCGCGGCCGGCAACGGCGACCTTCGCGTTATAGAGCTGCGAGCCGAGGCGGCCGCCGCTGATATTGACGATGACGCTCTCGACCTGGACGCCGGCCATGCGTTCGGCGGCATCGACGGCGAGGCGTATGGCGCTCTCGGCTTCGTCCATATCGACGACGGCGCCGGCCTTCATGCCGCGCGAGCGCTGATGCCCGATGCCGAGAATGCGGCAGCGATGCGTGCGGCCACGCATCGCATCCTGAGGTTCAGTCGGGTTGAGCCGCGCGATAAGGCAGACGACTTTCGACGTCCCGACATCGAGCACGCAAAGGATCGCGCTGCGCCGTCCCGAGAGCGGCCGGATGCGCGGCGGCATGGAACGCGCGCTCATGTCGTGCCGCCCTTCGACTTCGTCTTCCGCGCCAGCATGTCTGCGCGAGCGCTCGCCGCTTCTTCCGACAGGCGGGCGACGACCCGCCCCGGCTGACGCATATCGAGCGCCAAGATGTCCTTGTCGAGCACATGGGCGTCGCGCTGCAATTGAACGAGAAGCGCGACGGCCGCCTGCGGGTTGGTCTCCGGCAGCAGGATGTCGATGCCGTTCGTCGTTTTCAGCGTCCAGCGGCGCTGGCCGACAAGCATGCCGGCGCGGATGCGATCGCGCAGCGGACCCGCGCTATCGACCAGCGCCGTATATTCGCCGATGCGCGCATTCGCGCCGTCGCCGACGACGAAGGGCAGGTGGACGAAATGCGCGTCGCGCATGTCGTCGATCGGCGCACCGTCGGAGGCGACGATCTTGACGGCGCCGTCCTTCTGCCACAGCGCGAAGGGCTGCCGCTCTTCGACCTCGATCAGAAGCCGGTTGGGATAGAGCTTCGCGACACTCGCTTCCCTGACGAGCGGCATAGCCCTCAGTCGATCGCGGATCTGCACGGCATCAAGAAAGACGAGCGAGTTGCGCGGGCCGATCTCACCGGCAGCGAGAATTTCAGATTCCGTCAGCTCGCGAAGCCCGGAAATCGTGACGGCCTCGATGCCGAAGCCGATATTTCGCGCGATGATGTCGGGGATCGTGCCTTGTGCCGCAACGAAGGCCGCATATTGGCCACCCTCGACGGCTCCGAAGCCCCCGACGGCGAGCAACAGCGCGGCCGCGTAGAAGATGTCGAAGCCGCGCGAGGTGAGAAGACCGACGAGACGGCTCTTTACCAAGGGCTGAGCAAGCGGACGCGGCCGCATCGCGGCGATCTGCCTGAAGCTCGGCGCGCTGACGATGCCCGAGCAAACGAGAGGCGCCGGCCATGAGCCGAGCCCAGCGTCTCTCAGCGGTCGCAGGAGGCGTCCTCTACCATCCATCGTACAAGCTCACCGAAAGAGAAGCCGGCGAAGGCCGCAATCTCAGGCACGAGGGAGGTCTCGGTCATCCCTGGCTGGGTGTTGACCTCCAGTACGACGAGCTCGCCCGTACCTCCGGGGCGGTCGTCATACCGAAAGTCAGCCCGGCTCACGCCGCGGCATCCGAGGGCCCTGTGCGCCCTGAGCGCCAACTCTTGGACACTTTGGTAAATATTTCCTTTAAGATTCGCCGGAAGGATGTGGAGCGACCCGCCCTTGGCATATTTGGCGTTGTAGTCGTACCAGCCACCGTCAGCCGCTCGGATATCGATGACGTCATAGGCCTTCTCGCCGATCACGGCGCAGGTGAGCTCGCGTCCGGCGACGAAGCGCTCGACGAGCACGCTCTCGCCGTAAGCCCAGTCCTCCCGCATGAGTTCCTGCGGCGGGTGCAACTGATCCGCGGCGACGATGAGAACGCCCATGGACGAGCCTTCATTCACCGGCTTCACCACGTAAGGCGGCGGCAATGCGTGCGTGCGCCCCGCCTCGAGCCGATCGAGGGTGCGACCTTCGGCGACGGGGATGCCGGCCGCCTTCATCACGTCTTTCGCGCGGTCCTTCTGCATGGCGAGCGCCGAGGCGAGCACGCCCGAATGCGTATAGGGAATGCGCAGCATTTCCAGGATGCCCTGCACGATCCCGTCTTCGCCGAAGCGTCCGTGCAAGGCATTGAACGCGGCGTCGGGCTTGAGCGCGCTCAGCACGTCGGCGATGCGCCGGTCGACATCGACCCGCGTGACCCGAAAACCTTCGGCTTCGAGCGCCTGGGCACAGGCCTCCCCCGAGCGCAGGGAGACCTCGCGCTCGACTGAAAGGCCGCCCATGAGCACGGCGATATGTTTGCTCATCGGTTTTCCGCTGGATGACGCTGTCTTGCAGCATGCCAGAGGCCCCTTGCGTGCGGCTTATGACCGCGAAATTTCTTTCACAGGGTCGGGGTAAGCTGCGTGGCATGCTGGTCAGCTTCGGATCAGCTTCAGCGATCACCCGCCGATCGACGTTAATGGTCTGGATGCCGAGGGCTCTATACCTGGCAGCGTCCGCGGCCCATCCATGACCCACGACCGCGTGAGCGGCTATTTGCGTTATGCTGCGGTGCACTTCGCTCCAGATTGAAAAAAGCCTCCGCGTTCTGATAGGACAATCATTCCTATTGGAAGCAGTGGCCGACGCGCATCGATCCATGGAAAGACAATAGGCTCGAGCGCGCTACGCATATAAGATTAAGATAATAAGTCCGGGGGGAAAGCCGATGAAACCGTATCTGAAAATGTTTTTTGCGCTGATGGGTTTCACCCTGCTGCCCGCGACGGCTCCGACGCGGGCTTTCGCGCAGGCTCCTTTGACGATCAGCGTGGGCAGCATTTCCGGCCCGCTGTCAAATCCTATCATGTGGAATATTTTGAAAGCGCAAGGCTTCGACAAGCAGCACGGTTTCACTCTCGACATCCATCTCTACCCCTCAATCGTAGCGTTTTATGGTGGCTTCGCGACGGGTGAAGTCGATGTCATCATGGGCGGCATTACGAACTTTCAGAAGCTTCGCATGGAAGGAATTCCCCTCAAGATCGTCGCCACGGGTCTAAAGCTTTCCGACCTTTCGATCTTTGCGCGCGATCCGGCCTTGAAGACATTGGCCGACCTCAAAGGCAAGACCTTGGCAATCGACATGGGGGGGTCGCAATATCAGATCGTGTCGATCTACGCGCGCGGCAGCGGCATGACGCTGGAAAAAGACATGACTTTAATCAGCGCCAATTTCGCGCTCGCCAAGGCGCAGTTGATCGCGAGCCGTGTCGATGCCGCGATGATTGCCGAGCCCTTGGCAACACTCACTGCCAATGAAAGCCCGGACCTCCATATCGTTTTCAACGGCAATGAGGCTTGGAAGCGCTTGAAGGGTCACGATGGATGGGAAACTGTGGTTGCAGCGCGCGAGGAACTGCTCAAGCGCGCGCCCGATTCCGTCGAGCGGCTGATCGGGGCATTGAAAGATTCGGTCGATTTCATCAAATCGAATCCCGATGAAGCCGATAGAATCGTCGTCGAGACGGTTAAACTCGCGCCCGGCATTTTCAAACAGGCCTCGATCGACAAAAGAATGGAATTCGATGTCAATCCCGCGTGGGGCTCCGAGCGCGCGAGCATCTGGGAGCTGTTCGAAGCCGCGGTCTCGTCGGGGTTCGCCACGAAAGTTCCGGACGCGGACATCATCTATGCTCCGTAAAATAGGCTCGGCAGCATGGTGGGATGCTCTAGGGATCGCGATCGTCACAGTTAGGAAGGCGCTTATGCTCGAGCCCATTGGCCTTCAACACCGCGCCGCGCCGCTACCGCCGCGCGTCTCACGAGAGGCAGTGATCTCGCTTCTCGCGTTGGCTTGTCTGTGGGAAATTCTGTCACATTTTGCGACGAGCATCGGCGTGCCCCAACTCGCCATTCCGAGCCTCGCAAAGATCGCGGAAAGCCTGACCCACATCACATTCATAGACTTGGCAGTGACGCTGTTGCGGGTCTTGGCGGCACTCACCGTATCTTTCGTTCTCGGTATCGGCTTAGCGGTTCTCTTCTATCATTCGAAAACTGCCGATCGCTATTTTACGCCGGTGATCCGCTTGCTCATGGCAGTCCCGGTTATTTCTTGGATTCTTTTTGCCGTTCTCTGGTTCCGGTCGGTCGAATTTAGAATCCTCTTCGTTCTCGTCGTCACCTGCGGGCCGATCTTCTTGGTCGACATGCTCGATAGCATGCGTGGAACCTCGAAGGAATTGCGCGACATGATGCAATCCTTCCGGCCATCGGGTTGGCAGTTCTTCTTCAAGCTGATGCTGCCGGCCTCGTTGCCGAGCATCATGACCAGTTTGAAAATTAATCTGAGCTTGGCCATTCGAGTCGTGACGATCGCAGAATTGGTCGGCGCGGTTACCGGCATCGGACATCAACTCGCTATCGCAGAGGAGCTGTTTTCTGTGGCCGACGTCTTCGCATGGACTCTGGCTTTGGTGGCGGCTCTGTTTCTTCTGGAGGCGCTTCTCGGCCGCGTCGAAACGCGGGTCCTGAGGTGGCGGCCGTGAGCGAGCCGGCATCAATCGAGATTTCGGGTCTGTCGAAAACCTATCGACAGACGACGACGGGACAGAATGTCATTGCGATCGAACGCTTGGATTTCACCGTTGCAGCCGGCGAAATCATTGCGATCGTCGGGCAGACCGGATGTGGAAAATCGACTTTCTTCGACATCATGATCGGCATAGACAGACCGACTGAAGGCAGCATCTCGATCAGCGGCAAGACGCCTTATGGTGATTTCAAGTCGTTTCGCGGTCGCATCGCCACGGTGTTCCAACAGGATCGGCTATTGCCCTGGCGCACCTGCCTCGACAACGTCAAGCTCCCACTTGAACTTCTGCGGGTCCCGGAACGCGAGCAGCGCGCGAGATCGCTCGAATGGCTGCACCGGCTCGGGCTCGAAAAATTCGTTAACGCCTATCCGCACGAATTGTCGGGCGGCATGCGCCAGCGCGCGGCCATCGCCAGAGCCTTCGTCTTGAAGCCGGCCATTCTTCTGGCGGACGAGGCCTTCGGGCATCTCGACGAAGTCACCGCCACAGAATTGCGCGAAACCTTCGTCGAGCTAGCCCGCGAATGCGGCAGCACCGCGCTTCTCATCACCCATCAGCTCGAAGAGGCGATCGCAGTCGGCGATCGAATCCTCGTGTTCGGGCGCCCGGCCAAATTGCTTGCCGATATCCGGGTCCTCGATTGGCCGATGCACGAACACGCGCGTCTGCGCGAGTCGATCCAAGCGACGTTGCAGGGCCGAGCTTTCGAGATGCGCGTCGCATCGGCGTAAGGTCGCGTCGGGTCTACCTGAGGACCGTAAACCCTTGATCCTTGAGGATCTTGACCGCCGGTTGCGAGCTCATGAAGGATTCGAAGGATGCCGCATCCGGATTTTTTGACGTTTCGATGATCGCGACCGGATAGACGATCGGGCTGTGGCTCGACTCCGGAAACGTGTCGACGACCTTCACTTTCGGTTCTGCCTTGGCATCGGTCGCATAAACGATGCCGAACTTCGCCTCGCCGCGGGCGACGAGCGTTAACGCGTTGCGGATATTGTCGGCTTGGGCGAGCTTCGGTTCGACTTGCGGCCAGACGTCGAGCTTCTCGAGCGCTTCCTTGGCATAGATGCCGCCGGGGCACGACGCGATGGTGCAGACGGCGACCTTGCTGTCGCCGGTCGCTCCGGCGAGATCGAAATGCGGCGCGATCTTGATGCTGGCCGTGGCGTCGGCCGGCTCGATCAGCACAAGCGCGTTGCCGAGCAACGTCTGGCGCGTGCCGGGCTTTAGAAGCTTGGCTTTTTCGAGATAGTCCATCCAGACGAGATCGGCAGAAATGAAGAGATCTGCCGGGGCGCCCTGCTCGATCTGCTTGGCGAGAACAGCGGACGACGCATAGGAAATGGCGGGAGATTTACCGGTCTGCGCCTTCCAAGCCGCGGCAATTTCGTCGAGCGCCGTCTTCATGCTGGCCGCCGCGAACACGACCGGCCCGGCTGGCGCGGTCTGGGCATGGCCGATCTGCGGCAGGCTCGCCATGGTCACGAGAGCCAATCCCGCCATAGCGAATTTGCGTCGCACGAGGTTGAACATCGAAGTCTCCTTTATCGGACGGGCCGCGTCGAACGTGCTCGTCCATATCGCACGTCGCGCGCTCTGCGCGAGGCACTTGGCAAAGCTCGCCCCAGGTTGGGGGCGTCCTTATATTCAGAGCCCGCTTATATCGCTAATGATATAGCTTGAGCAAGCAGGAGCCCTGCTGCATCGAAAGCTCGCTTCGGTATGAACCTGTTTACCAGGCAGAGCGATTGAACCACCCTCGGCGGAAAATCCGCGTATGATGCAGGTTCGAATTTGTGCGAGCGGCACGCGTCCATGTTTCGGCATTCTCTTCGACCCGACAAAGAAAGCTCCGGCATTTTGGATGCGGTCAAGGTCGCCTCGCTCGATCCGAAGCGCGCTGGCGAGGTCACCTATACCGTGATCGTGCAAAAGCCGCCGCGCAGGGCCGGTGACGAGCGCAGCGCGCGGCGCCGGCGCACGCGGCTGCGGGCGGGGAAAGTCCTCGACAGAGGAAACACCTTCCTGATCGAATGCCAAATCTACGATCGCTCCCCACGCGGCGCACGTCTGCGCCTTCTGAGCGATGTCGACGTGCCGCACGAGATCCGGCTCTATGAAGACGAGCGGGAAAACGTCGTAGCCGCTCGCGTCGTCTGGCGGGCGAATCGCCAAGTCGGCATCAGGTTCGAGGACCGTCGCGACACCGAGATGGGTCCAGCCCAACTCAAAGCGCTGCGCGGCAAATATTACGCGGCCTGGCGCTGATTATTTTCGCGCCGACGAGAAGCTGCTTACGAGCCGCGATCGCCGATCAACCCGGCCGAGGTCACGACCACCCACTTTCCCAAGCGTCGCTCGATCGAGAGAATACGAACCCCGCCTGGCAACACGCTGCCAAGCTCGATTTGATAGAGCGCGCCGAGGGGATCCTCGACGATGGCCGTGCCGTCATTTGCGTCGCGCACGACATACCCTCTGATCGCCGGTGGGCGCAAAACAATCGGCTGGCGGCTTTTGTCGGCTGGCAGCGGCCTCGCGCTCGCCCGTGGGATCGTCGCCGTCGGGCTATAGTCGACACCCGGGTTCTCTTCCGCCTTCGCCATCACTTCGGCGCGCGCTGGCAAGCCATGGGAAGGCTGCGCAAACAGCATGAGGTGCTCGGCGCCGCCGAATTTCGGATGCGAATTGTCACTCGTGATCATCAGGCCGGCAAACGTCGCCGAGCCGAGCGCGGCCACGACACCGAAGGCAGCGAGCCCATGATCGAATGTGAGAAAGAACGGGATCTTCGGCATAAACGATCAAATCCGGCTCAGCCGACAAACTCGTGTGCGTCCTGCATGGAAGAAAAACGCCGACGCCCGAGCAGCGTGTCGATCTCGACGCTGCCGTCGACGAACAACACGTAAGCGCGATCCTTGAGCCAGCCGCGCTCGACCACTTTCGGCAACGGTTTGGCGCGTTCCTTGACGGGCTGCTGCCGCGCCGGTGTCGGCTTCGGCGCTTCCATCTGCTTCGCGGTGCGCTCGAGGATGGATTTGAAAAATTGGTCCAGCGCGCCGAAGCCGCTTTGCAAAGCCCCGAGCAAAGCCAATCCGAAGCCGCTCAGGATGAGGTTCTGGCCGATCCCGGCCATATCGAGGGGCGCCCGGCCCGACACTTGCGCGATGGCCATGGCCAATGTCGGAGCGGAGAGGAGCACGGCCCACCCGAATGCGACGACCATGAGGCCCGTCCATGTGAGCTTTCCGAACGGCATCATCTCACTCCTATCGCAATCGGCGCTTTGCGCTTGACATACCTACGTCTTTTACCGGTCACTTCGAGATGTCCTTCTTGGCGACGTAGTTGAACTCTTCGATCAGAACTTCCTTCAGAACATCCGCGTTGAGACGTTGATTGACCCGCAGCACGAGGGCATGCGTCAGGCCGGTCACGTCGAATTTTTCGAGGTGCCGAAAGTCTAACCGATCGTCGGCGTAGAGCGCGCGGAACGCCTCGTCGAGCAGGAAGGCTTCCGGCGGCACGGTCGGCTGCTTCGCGTTCTTGCTCTCGATCGTGTAGCCGAATTGAGCGACGATATAACCCTCGACCGCACCGTCGGCGATCATGGGCACGTCGATTGGATGCGTCTTCTTGTACTCGATGCTTTCGTTGGAGACGACCGTCTCGCCATTCTCCGTATGACGCATCGACCATAGGCTCGCCACGTAGCTCGAAAGAACCGTTGCCGCGCAAATCCAAACGCAGCTCACGATGAGCTTCATCATTGCGTCGCATCCGCGCGGCCATTCCAAACGGTATAGGTGCCATCCCATTCATCGTCACGAATGGTCTGCTCCATCAAGCTCGAGATGACCCGCACCGCCTTCAGGTGCACCTGAAGCATGGCGAGGTTCTTCTCCAATTTTCCGCGCAGGCGACCGAGATGGACTTCTATCGAGCGATCGAGCGATCTCCTATCGATGGCACGCATCGTGCGGCTGAGCTCGAGGAGTCCATGGCTTTTGCGATGGTTGAGCTCGCGCAGATCGATCGGCCGGTTATGCCGCAGGCCATCGGTCTCGAGCTCGACGACGCGTTCGAGCCGCTCGATAACCTCAATGAGCGCGCCGAGCCGGTTCGCGCTTTGCGGCTCGGGCTTGGCCGGCGAAGGCCGCTCGCGCGGCGCTCGCTGGCGATCGGGGCTACCACCCTCGTGTCTGGGCTCGCGCACCGGCTGCGCCGGAATGAAGCTACGGGAATAGATCATAGGTTCGGCCCATGCGGCGGACGAATCCGAAAGCCGCCCTGTGCCGGCGCGGGCGCCTTAGCGTGCTCGGCGCCGGAGCCTGTCGGCGGATGCAGCGCAGCCACTTTCGAGGCAATATGAAGATCGACCTTGCGCGACAGCTCCTTCGCCAATTGCTGCGCAAGCATGGATTTCCAAATCTCTCCGGCGCTGCCATGTCCGAATATTTCCTCGGCATCATTTGGCAGCATGGTCTGCACGAGATTTTGCAAAACCAGCGTCTCCAATCCCTTATAGGCCTTGGCGCCGGCATCGACATTCGGCATTGCAGAGGCTCTTCCGGCACCGGCGACAGCCATCCGCGTGCGCAGGTCCGCGAGATCGGCCGACTGCGATTGCACGGCGCCGAGCACATCGGCGAAACCCGCATCGTCTGCGCCGTCGCCGGATAAGCGGCTCAGCCGTTCCGTGGCGACCGCGGCCTTGACCGGATCAGCGGCCCTTGCCACGTCGAGAACGATATCGGATGGCGGCTTGATCGACACGCGGGTGGGCTCGTGAGGAGAATATCGCGTGCAGGGTGCCGAACAAAACTTACGGGAGGCTGGTGTCGTCGCCTCGTGCGCTGCGCTCCACCGTTTCGGCAAGTTCCACGTCGGCACGCGCCTGCAGCACCTTCTGCGCCAAATTATCCGCGCCGCGCTCGAAGCGGCCGAGGCGCCGACACTCTTCCAGAACTTCCTTTTCCTGATCCCTCGTGCGTAGGGCCAGCTCCGCACGTGATTCGTCGATCGATTTGAGACGCGCGAAAAGCGACTTGGCAAAAAGGCCGGTGAAGACGCTTTCCTTATCGAGATAGCCGAGAAGATCCTTCTGCCGCGCGGCGAGATCCGCCTCCTGGCGCTGCAGGGACAGGAGGCGCCATTCCGCGAGCTTGTGCATCTGCTTCTGCAGCGAGAGCAGCCGTTGAACGGATTTGAGCCTTTGTTCGGTCATCGCTATCCGGAAATAAGCCAGTTTGCGAAGCCGGCATTGAAGAGGGCGAGAAACTGCTTGCAGACGAAGAAGAGCAGGAAAAGCCCGGCAGCCACGAGGAAAGGCGCGGAAATGAAATAGATCGGAATCTGCGGCGTCAGCTTATTGGCGAGGCCGATCGCGAAATTGACGACGACCGAGAAAACGATGAACGGGCCACTGATCCGAAGCGCCAGAAAGAACGCTGTCGAGAGACAGTTTGCAATCTGCACCAAGCTGAACTGAAGCCGAAACGCGCCGGAGACGGGCAGCGCGTCGTAGGAGGCGACAAGGCCGCGAAAAACCTCCCAATGCAGATCGGTAATGAAGATGAGAACAGTCGCCGCGAGAGTGATGAGCGAGGTCAGAGCCGGCAAGTCGTCATTATTTTCGATCGGAACGCCGAGCGGATTGGAAAGGTTGATCGCCATCGCGATCGACGTGCCGAGCGTCTCGAGCGCCGCAAAGAAGATCCGTGCCGCGAAGCCAATGAGCAGCCCCGTCATGATCTCGGAGACGAGCACCGGCACGAGAGCCACCAGTGCCGCGCTTTCCGCCGCCGCCTTGACGCTGCCGATGAGGACCGGCGTCAAGGCCAGCGTGACCGCTATCGACAAAAACAGTCTGACATTCACCGGCACGCGAGCGCTCGAGAAACCGGGCATGAGCATCAAGCAGGTGCCGATGCGGCAGAAGAGGATGAAGACCGAAAGGACCGCGTTCGAGCCGATCGCCGTCATGAAATCGTCCCGAGAGGCATGACCTCGACGCCGCGCGCGATTTCGAGATGCGAAATGACGGGCAGCGTCGCGAACAGGCGCTCGATCACCATGCGGACAAAGGGACGCGATTCCGGCGTCGCGACGAGCACGAAGGTGTGGCCCTTATCCATGCGGTCGCGGATGGCTGCGGCCGCCTCGGCGCCGAAATGCTCGACCATCTGCGGATCTAGATCGAATTCGATGATTTCCCCCTTGGCGTCGCGTTTGAGGCTTTGATGGAAGGCGAGATCCCACCGATTGCCGAGTCGCAGCACCTTGAGAACACCGTTGTCGAGAAGATCCCCACAAATCTGCTGGGCGATACGCATGCGTACATGTTCGGCGACCTGCTCCGAGCGGCGCACATGCGGGGCAATCTCGGCGATCGCCTCGAGAATGAGATGCAGATTGCGGATCGAGACGCGTTCGGCAAGCAGGAGCTTGAGCACGGCCTGGAGGCCAGAATAAGAAATCTGCGCCGGGCAAATATCGTCGATGAGCCGCTTATATTCGGGGGCCAATCGATCGAGCAGCGCCCGCATGTCCTTATAGGAAAGAAGCTGCGAGAGGTTGTTGCGTATGACCTCGCTCAAATGCGTCAGCATGACGGAGAGATTGTCGACGGGGCTGAAGCCTTGCCGCTTGAGCTCGTTGGCAAAAGCTTCCGAAATCCAAACGGCCTTCATGCCGAATGCCGGCTCCCGCGCATCTTCCGACGGAAGGTCCGGCTTGCGGCCGTCGCCGACAATGACCATGAGCGAGCCGAGGCGCAGCTCCTGCGTCGCGACCGCGGTTCCGTGGATCTTGATCTGGTAGCTCTTGCCCGGAATCATGAGGCTGTCGGACACCTTGATGTCCGGCACCACGAAGCCATATTGCTTGGCGAATTTCCGCCGCATCTTCGCAACGCGGTGCGCCAGCTCGTTATGCGAGGTAAGAAGCTTCGTCGCGAGCTGTTTGCCGAGGCAGAGCTCGATTTCGATCGACTTCAAGGACTCTTTGACGGAGTCGCGGGCTTCACGCTGGGCCTGCTCGGCCGCAGCCGCTGCCTTCGCCGCCTCGAGCGCGCGCTCGCGCGCGAGACGCGCCGGGATCGTATAACCGACAAAAGCCAAGATCCCGCCGAGAAACGCGAAGGGAAACATCGGCAGGCCGGGCACCACGGCGAGCAGAAAGAGAAGCAGCGCGGCAACCAGCAGCGCGCGGGGATATTTGACGAGCTGGCTGAGCACCGCTTGATCGGCCGAGCCGCGCGTGCCGCCTTTCGAGACGAGAAGTGCTGCCGCGAGCGAGACGATGAGCGCTGGGATCTGCGAGACAAGGCCGTCGCCCACCGACAGTTTGGTGAAGACGTCGGCCGCCTGCGAGAGCGGCATATTGTGCCGTGTCGCGCCGATGATGATGCCACCGAAAATATTGACGGCCAGGATCACGAGGCCGGCGATCGCATCGCCGCGGACGAATTTCGAGGCGCCGTCCATGGAGCCGAAGAAGGCGCTTTCCTCCTCGAGCTCGCGACGGCGTCTCTGGGCTTCCTTATCATCGATGAGGCCCGCCGACAGATCGGCGTCGATCGCCATCTGCTTGCCAGGTATGGCATCGAGGGTGAAGCGCGCGCCGACTTCCGCGATGCGGGTGGCGCCCTTCGTGATGACGACGAAATTGACGGTGATGAGGATCGCGAAGACGATGAGGCCGATGACGAAGTCGCCGCTCATCACGAGTTTCGAGAAGCCGCCGATAATGTAGCCCGCCGCCGTCAGGCCTTCCGGCCCGTTCGACAGAATGAGGCGGGTCGTGGCGATATTGAGCGCGAGACGCAGAAGCGTCGCGACGAGCAGGATGGTCGGGAAGGCGGAGAAATCGAGCGGCCGCTGGATCCATAGCGCGACCATCAGGATCAACACGGAGAGCGCGATCGAAAAGGCAATGCCGAGATCGATCAGGAACGATGGAATCGGCAGGAAGAAGATCGACAGGATCGCGATAATGCCGGCGGCGAAGCCGATATCGCGCGCGTTCTTCCGTTCCGGCGCGGCCGGGCCACTCAGCAGGGCATCCGACATCCATCACCTCGCGTCCGGCGCACGCGGCGACATTGGCGGCCGAAGCTTGCGTGAAAATGGATGCGGGAGCGCCTGCTGCCGTTCTCTTCCTCCGAGGGGTAGTGCCAGCGCGAAAGGTCCGATGCCTTATTCGTCGGCCGCGAGCCTCTGGCGCCTATGAATGTCCCTCACACGAGCGGAGAGCTTTACGCCGCGGCGCTCGGCGGCGCGACCGGCCGCAGGCTGGAGAATTTTGCGGAACTCGTCGCGCTTCTCGTGCACGGCGGCGATCACGTGACCCATCGGAATGCCGAGATCGACGAGCACGGCTTCGGCGAGCTGAAGGCTCGCCTCGACGGTTTCCGGCACGGCATCGCTGACGCCGAGCTCGTAGAGATGGGTCGCGTGCGCCGCGTCGCGCGCCCGCGCGACAATCGTGAGATCGGGATGCGCGGCGCGCGCGAAACGCACGATCGCTTCGGAGGCTTGGCTCGCATCGAGTGTCACGACCAAGGCCCGCGCCTGCGCGAGCCCGCAGCGCACCAGAAAATCCGGCCGCTCGGCATTGCCCCAATAGATGGGCACGCCGGCGCGACGAAACGTCTTGACGATCTTCACGCTGCCATCGACGGCGAGAAATGGAATGTCCTTCTGCCGCAGCATATCGCCGATGAGCTGGCCGACCCGTCCATAGCCGGCGATGATGACCGGATGGCTTGCCGCGTCGAGCGCCGGCACGGCTTCGAGCTCCGGATCGGCGACGAGTTTGGGACGCGGCAGGGCCTTGGCGAGCGCCGCAAGCAGCGGGACCGTGAACATCGACAATGTCACGGCAATCATGACATGCGCGCCCGCCGCGGCCGGAATCGACCCGAGCGTCACGGCGGCCGTGATCATCACGAAGGCGAACTCGCCGCCCGGCGCCAGCAGCAAAGCCGTCTCGGCCGCAACGACCGAAGAGAGCCGCATCAGCCTGCCGATGAGCCAGATCACGATGAACTTGATGAGCATGAACGCCGCGGCGAAGCCGAGCGTGCGCTCCGGCGCGGCGATCACTTGCCGCAGATCGAGGCTCGCGCCGACGGACACGAAGAACAGCCCGAGCAGCAAGCCCTTGAACGGCTCGATCGTGACCTCGATCTCGCGCCGATATTCGGTCTCCGCCAGAAGCAGGCCGGCGATGAACGCCCCGAGGCCCATCGAAAGGCCGCTCATCGCGGTGAGCACGCCGGTGCCGATCACGACGAAGAGGCAAGCCGCGATGAAGAATTCGGTCGAGCCCGCCGCGGCGACGTGATGGAACAAGGGCCGCAGGACGAGGCGGCCCCCGAGCACGATGACGCTGAGCGCCAGAAGCGCCGGCAGCAGCGTCGAGACGGCGGCCATGCCGAGACTTGGGGCAAGACTTGGGGCAAGACTTGGACCGAAGCTTGAACCGAGATTTGGGCCGCCCCGCCCCAGCATCGAGATCATGAAGAGGAGCGGCGCCACCATCAGGTCCTGAAAGAGAAGGACGGAAAAAATGGTGCGCCCCGCGCCGCTGCCGAGACGCTTCTGCTCGGCAAGGACGGGGATGACGATCGCAGTCGAAGACAGCGCGAGGCCGAAGCCGATCACGAGCGCAGCGGTCGTTCCTTCATGCAGGATGAAGGCGAAAGCGCCGAGGATCGCGGCCGACGTGAAAACCTGCAATGCGCCGAAGCCGAAGACCCATCGGCGCATATGCGCCAAGCGTTCCCATGAGAGCTCGAGCCCGATCATGAAGAGCAGGAAGACGACGCCGAATTCGGCGACCGCCTCGATCGCCTCGATATTGCCGAGCCCCAGAAAGGGCAATCCAAAGATGTGGAGGGAACCTAGGCCGTAGGGACCGAGGCAGACGCCGGCGGCGAGAAACCCGAGGATCGGGCTGATCTTCAATCGCCGGAAGATCGGCACCACGAGGCCGGCCGTGCCGAGAAACAGCAGCGTTTCCTTATAATGCTCCGGCGCGAAAGACGTCACTTGCCTGCTTCACCTCTGACTGCTTTACCTCGATTTGGCACATTCGGAGCATAGCGCCTCCGTCGCCCCCCAGCACCCCCTTTCGCCCCCGAGGAGGCAGGCCACGCGAAGCGCTTCCCTCGCCGCGTGAAATCGGCGATCCTGCCTGCATGCCGGATAGCCTCGAGAGCAACGCGCCCGAACTCACCGTCGCCGAGCTTTCCGGCGCGTTGAAGCGCACGATCGAGGATCGCTTCGGCTATGTGCGCGTGCGCGGCGAGATCTCCAATTATCGCGGCCCGCATTCCTCGGGCCATGCCTATTTCTGCTTGAAGGACAGCCAGGCTCGGATCGACGCCGTGATCTGGAAGACCACTTTCGCGCGGCTGAAGACGAAACCGCAGGAAGGGCTCGAAGTGGTCGCGACCGGCAAGGTCACGACTTTTCCAGGCAAATCGACCTATCAAATCATCATCGATTCGATCGAGCCGGCGGGGATCGGCGCGCTCATGGCGCTGCTCGAGGAGCGCCGCCGCAAGCTCGCCGCCGAAGGCCTGTTCGATGAAGCGCGCAAGCAGCTTCTGCCCTTCCTGCCGAGCCGGATCGCAGTCGTCACCTCGCCGACCGGCGCCGTTATTCGCGACATCCTGCATCGCATCGCCGATCGCTTCCCGCGCCACGTCCTCGTCTGGCCGGTGCGCGTGCAGGGCGAGACCTCGGCGCCCGAAGTCGCCGCGGCGATCGAAGGGTTGAACGGCTTGCCGGAGACCGGCCCGCTGCAGCGCCCCGATCTCATCATCATTGCGCGCGGCGGCGGATCGCTCGAGGACCTCTGGGGCTTCAATGAGGAAGCGGTGGTGCGCGCCGCGGCGGCGAGCCTCATCCCGGTGATCTCGGCGATCGGCCACGAGACGGATTGGACCTTGCTCGACCATGTGGCGGATCTGCGCGCCCCGACCCCGACCGGCGCCGCCGAGAAGGCGGTGCCTGTGCGCGCCGAGCTCGCCGCGGCGCTCGCCGATCTCGGCCGCCGGCATTGGGGCAGCGTGCGGCGGCTCGCCGAACGACGGCGCAGCGAGCTACGCGCGTTGGCGCGCGCCTTGCCGCAAGCCGAAGCGCTCGTCGCGCTGCCGCGGCAGCAGCTCGATCGCGCCGGATCGCGCCTGCAAAACGCGATGGCCAAAGCGCGAGACCGCGATCGGATCGCGCTCTCCCGGTTCGCCCATCGCCTCGCCCAGCAATCGCCGCAGGCCAAAATGGCGCGCGCGAGCCAGAGGCTCGAAGCGCTCGGCGATCGCTTGACGCGCGGCTTGGTCACCGCCAGCGAGCGACGCCGCCAAGGCTTCGCCCACCTGACCGGCCGCCTCGCGCTGGCGCTCGTCGCCCGCACAAGGCTCGAACGCGAGCGCACCGGCGCGCGGCACAGCCGCCTCGAAAATTTCGAGCAGCGCCTGCGCCGCGCGCTGCACGGCCGGCTCGAGACGCGCTGGCAGAGGCTCGCAACGCTGTCGCAGCTGCTCGGCACGCTCGGCTATCATCAAGTGCTCGCACGCGGCTTTGCCCTCGTGCGCGACGCACGCGGACGGCCGTTGCGGCAGGTGGGCGACGTGCAGCCCGGGACAGCGCTCGACCTCGAATTCGCCGACGGGCGAGTCGGTGCTGTCGCGGCGGGAGCCCCGCGCGTGCGGCGCGCGAGCGCCGAGCCACCCCGCAAGAAAGCCGAGCAAGGCTCTTTGTTTTGAGACCAACAGGAATTAAACGTGCCGAGGATCCATCTCGTCTGCCGCAACCGAAAATATCTTACGGAGAAGAGCTATCCGGAATTCGAAAGCGGTTTCTGGACGCTTTATGAGAAGGAAGCGACCGGGCTGATCGGCGGCATGCTTTATCTCCACGACAAGAAAACCGAGCCGTCTTATTTCGGCGGTCGCATCGCGGGCTATCGTCTCGCTGCGCTCGACGAACCTCGACCGGGCAAGATCGTCTTTACCGTCGTCGCGGAAGACACGGGCAAGGACGTCGCCTGGGAAGGCGACACCCATCCGATGGCATGGATGGGAGGCATCCTGAGTTAAGGTCAGGACCCAATTTTCCCATGAGGAGTTCGTCATTGCGAGCGAAACGAAGCAATCCAGGGGCTAATGACGGTCCGTTGATTGAGTCCTGACCACAAATCATAGTCCGCCGCGTAGCAGGCACTCCAACATGCTTTTTGCGATCTTGTCCGACATACACGGGAACCGGGAAGCGCTCGACGCCTGCATAGGCCATGCCTATCAGCAAGGCGCGGAGCAATTCGTCTTTCTCGGCGATCTCGTCGGATATGGCGCCGATCCGGGCTACGTCATCGATACGGCCGCGCATTTGCGCGACGAAGGCGCGCTCGTTATCAAAGGCAATCACGACGACGCCGTGATGGAGTCGACCGCGAACATGAACGGCTATGCGCGCGCGGCCGTCGAATGGACACGCGATCAGTTGACCAACGAGCAGAAAAGCTTTCTGAAAGGCCTGCCGCTCACGGCCGAACGCGGCGAAGCGCTGTTCGTGCATTCGGACGCCGCAAATCCGTCCGGCTGGGTCTATGTCGTCAGCCCTCTCGAAGCAGGCCGCTCGATGCAGGCGACGCAAAAGCGCATCACGTTTTGCGGACACGTGCATCGCCCGCAACTCTATCACAAGAGCCCGCAACGCAGCCCCGTCTGCTTCATCCCGAAATCCGGAATCGCCATTCCTTTGGCGAAGAGCCAGCAATGGCATGCCGTGATCGGCTCCGTCGGCCAGCCCCGCGACGAAATTCCGTCAGCCGCCTACGCGCTTTACGACGAAACGAAAGCGACGCTCACCTTCGCGCGCGTGAGCTACGACATCGAGCGCGCCGCGCGGAAGATCAAGGAGGCAGGGCTGCCGCAGATCCTTTCGGCGCGGCTCTTCATCGGCCGCTAGAACATTGGCTTTAGACGCAGAAGCTCAATCACGACACACGACAGCGCCCACGGCGCTCGGCGAGGGGGCCCGCTTTGCCGGGTTTCGGGTCGGACCCAAGCTGCATGCGGGTGGCATGGCCGCGCTTTGGCAGGTGAGCCATGACGATAGCGCGATGCCCCTCATCATGAAGGTGCCGGCGCTGACGGAGAGCGATGACCCCGCGACGATCGTCGGCTTCGAGATGGAACAGATGATTCTGCCGCTCGTGGGCGGAGCGCATGTCCCGAAGGTCTTTGCCGTCGGCGATTATGACGGCACGCCCTATATCGTGATGGAGCGCATCGAAGGCCGCTCGTTGCTGGCGAAGCTCGACGCAGCACCGCTCCCGATCGACGAGGTGATCGCCATCGGCATCAAATCCGCCGAGGCGCTCAACGATTTGCATCGCCAGCACGTGATCCATCTCGATATCAAGCCGTCGAACATCATGATGCGCCCGTCGGGCGAAGCCGTGCTGATCGATTTCGGGTTGTCGCATCACGACCTGATGCCCGATCTTCTTGCCGAGGAACTGCGGCTGCCGATGGGCACCGGCCCCTATATCTCGCCCGAGCAATTGCTGCGCAATCGCACGGACCCGCGCTCCGATATCTTTTCGCTCGGCGTGCTGCTCTACCACCTACTCACGCGTCAGCGCCCGTTCGGCTATCCGCGCTCGAGCTTCGCCTTGCGCAAGCGGCTCTGGCGCGATCCGGTTCCGCCACGCGCGCTCAATGCGGCCTGCCCGGCTTTTCTGCAAGAGATCGTGCTGCGCTGCTTGGAGCCGCCCCCGGAACGCCGCTATCCGACGGCGGCGCAGCTCGCCTTCGATCTCAAAAATCCCGACGAGGTGCGTCTCACGGAGCGCGCCACGCGGATGAAGCAGGACGGCAGCCTCACCGCGGCGCGGCGCTGGTACAAGGTCGCAACCGCGGACCCGGCGCAGACGCAGAGCATTGCGCGGCGGATTTCGACCGCGCCGATCGTGATGGTGGCGCTCGCCCTTGGCGAGGAAGCTCTGGGCGAGGAAGCCGGCGATTTCTCGGAAACCCTGCGCAGCGCGGTCGAGCGCGTGCTGGAGGTGACGCCCGGCGCACGGCTCGCCTGCGTCAATGTCCTGCGCACCAATCGCATCGCCTTGAATTCGCCGCTCAACACGGAAGGCCGCAACATTCATATGATGCGCCTCATCGAGCTCAGGGAATGGGCGCGGCCCTTGCGGCCCTTATCCGATCAGATCACGTTCCACGTGCTCGAGGCTCCAGACGCCGCGAGCGCCCTTATCGACTATGCGCGGCTCAACCACGTCGATCAGATCGTCATCGCAGCGCGCGCGAATTCGGCGGTCCGACGCCTTCTCGGCAGTGTCGCGAGCCGTGTCGTGGCCGAGGCGCCCTGCACCGTCACAGTGGTTCGCGACCGCAATGACAAAGGCGATGAGCCGGCGGATGCGGAAAGAGCCGAATGAAGCGGCGTTTCTTGCCGCCACGGCTCGGATCTTCCGCCTTCCGCGCGCCTTTGCGAAGCCGGACACGAGGCGTATTATCGAACCGAAATGAGATATTCGGAGGAGCCTCATGGAAACGCTTCCGTCAAGACGGATTGCGCGCGACGAGATGATGAAACGCGTCGCCTTCTTCAAAGATCTCCAGGGCTCCGACGGCGGCCTGCCGGACAGCAAGATGCCGGGCTGCATCCGCACCCTCTACAATGTCATCGGCTTTCAGCCGCCCGCCGGCGAAGGCGGAGCGACGACCTCGCCCGTCGGAGCCGACGCCTCGCGCCTGGCGGCCATCCCGATCGCGGAAGGGTTCAATCTCGGCTTCTGCCGGGCAAAGCCCGGCAACGGACCGTTGATGCATAATCACAACACGAACGAGACCTTCATTCCCATGACCGGGCGCTGGCGGTGCAGTTGGGAAAGCGAGAAGGGCGAGGTCGACTATATCGATCTCGGTCCCTACGACGTCGTGGCCTTTCCGGCTGGCGCGATCCGCCGATTCGAAAATGTGACAGAGGGCGATCCTGACGCAGAAGCGCTCCTGATGTTCGTCATTGGCGGCGACGCGCCGAGCGCCGAATTCACCGATCGCGCGATGCAGCAATTGGCCGAGGCCGGGGTTTGGCCGGAAAGCTGAGTGACGCAGGTCGAGATGAACGGGCAGAACCCTATTTTCTTCGTACCCCCTTGTGGTAAAGGGTGGCTGCGCGCGCTATCTTGCGAGTTTGCCACGCATCGAACGCTTTGCTCATGAATCGCTACGAACGCCGTCCCTTATCCGCCGGCGAAGCAGAGGTCGAATATCTCGACGGAGAGCTTCGCATCCTGCGCCCCGGCGCCTATGTGCGCTGCGCGGTAACCGGCGCGCCGATTCCGATCGAGGATCTGCGCTACTGGAATGTCGATCTCCAAGAGCCTTACGCCAGCCCCCAGGCAAAACTGCAAAAGATGGGGCTGACGCTGAAGAGTGCCGATGGCAACGCCGATCAGTGATGCAGCCCTGACAGGATTCGCATCAAGGCAGAGAGCCGGTCTTCTTCCATAGCCAACCGGACCGGCACCGCCTAGAGCATCCCGCCTTCAAATGGAATCATTTGAAGGCGGACAGATGCTCTAGATTCATAAAGTTAGAGCATCGTTCGGCGCGCAAAACCGCACACACTTTTGCGCACGATGCTCTAGGCAAGGGCAGATCGGCCGCCAGAAAATGCGCGAATGGGCGCTATGCGCTGCAGTATTTTCCGCGCGCGGCGCGGCGGCGCTCGAGGCAGACAATGGAGCCGGCCCTTTCACTGCTGCGCGACCATCATCTGGACGATATGCGGCTCGAGCGCGCTCATGATCGCGTCGGCGGCCCCGCCGAGCCGCTCGACCGTCTGCGCCGCATCGCGTCCCATCTGACGCAATTTCGCCGCGTCCGAAAACAAGATCGCGAGGACGCGCGCCAGCGCGTCGGCATTTCCCACGCTCGCCGCTCCATGGGCTTTATCCAATGTCTCATAAATTTCCCGGAAGGCACCGACATCCGGGCCATGCAGGATCGCACAGCCGAGCTTCGCTGCTTCGATCGGGTTCTGCCCGCCACGCGCGGTGAGCGACTTGCCCAGTGACTTGCCCAACGAATTGCCCAACGAATTGCCGATGAAAGCGACGCTGGCGAGGCGGTAGAAAAGGCCGGTCTCACCCATCGTATCGACCACGTAGATCGAGGATAACAAGCCCGTCCCCGGATCACGCGAGCGCAGCGTGACGCTGAGGCCGCGCGCCATGGCCGTGTCAACGACGGCTTTGGCGTGTTCGACATGGCGCGGCATGAGGATGGTGAGAAGGCCCGGGCAACGCGGCGCAAGCGCTGCATGCGCTTCGATCACGACATCGTCTTCTCCGGGATGAATCGAGCCGGCGACCCAGATCGGACGACCTGCCGCGCGCCCGGCGAGCGCCGCCAGAGCGGCAGGATCGGCAGGCGGCGGCGCGACGTCGAATTTGAGATTGCCCGTCACCTGCACATGCGGCGCGCCCAAGGCCTGGAAACGCTCGCCATCCTCATTTGTCTGCGCCAGGCAAAGCTCGGTGCGCGCCATGAGCGTTTTGATAAGGCCGCCGGCACGCTGCCAGCGCCGGAACGAATGGTCCGACATGCGGGCATTGACGAGAACGAGCGGCACATGCCGCGCGTGCATTTCGACAAACAGATTGGGCCAGATCTCAGACTCGGCCACGAGCCCGATATCCGGCCGCCAATGGTCGAGGAAGCGGCGGAGGAATTGCGGGACATCGATGGGCATATATTGGTGGAAGGAGCCACCCGGCAGGCGCGCGGCGACGACGAGGGCGGAACTCGCCGTCGTGCTCGTGACGAGGACGTTGAAGCCGCGTGCCGCCAAACGCTCGACGAGCGGCAGCAGCGCGAGGCTCTCGCTGACGCTCACCCCATGCAGCCAGGCGAGGCGGCCCTCGGGCCGCGCCGCGCCAGGCCGCCCCATCCGCTCCACGAGCCGCCGCCGATCCTCCTTGCCTCGCCTTTGCCGCCAGCGAAGAAAAAGCGGTGCGACGGGAGCAAAACAGATGCTCGCCAACCGGTAGACAGAGAGAAGGACGCTGCGCTTCATGCAGACCCAAGGCTGAGTGCGAGCTCGGTTCAGGTCACATCGACAGCGGGATCGAGCAGTCGATGCAGATGGGCAATGAAATAGCGCATTTGTGCATTGTCGACCGTCGACTGCGCTTTGCTCTTCCAAGCCACGTAAGCCGACGTGTAATCCGGGAAAAGCCCAACGACGTCGATCTTGCCCAGATCGCGAAACTGCGTGCTGCCGATATCTTCGAGCTCGCCGCCGAAGACGAGATGGAGAAGCTGTTTTGGTGCATGCTGAGCCATGATCCTGCTCCGTGGTTTAGGTGGCAGACCGCGCCACGCCTAGCGGACGCAGGCGCTTCCCTAAGGTATTTGCCTCCCGATGGCCCGGCGCGCGGCTTCGTTGATCTGCGCGTGGATCTGGGCCGGCGCCGCCGTCAACACGCCGTGGCGCGTGTCGCGGCGGTTATAGATGGGCGCCGATCCGTCGAGACAAGAGAGACAGCCACCCGCTTCATGCAGGATGAGGTCGGCAGCGGCAATGTCCCAATCGCGGGAATTTTCCGAGGCGAGGCCTGCATCGAGCACGCCGGATGCGACTTGCACGATTCGCATCGCCAGCGACGGCACGCGTGGCTGCAGCGCGAATGTGAGCCCGGCGCGGCGCAGATCATCGGCAAGACGCGAAGGTCCGGCAAGCCGCGCCTCGGGGTCGAGCCGCGCCCGCGGCGAGACGGCAATGGCTTCGCCGTTGAGCCGCGCGCCTCCGCGCGCGACCGCGACATAGGTTTCGGCGAGCGCCGGTGCATGGACGACGCCGAGAACCGGGCGTCCTTGCGCGATGAGCGCGATCGCGATGGCCCAAATGCGATTGCCGGCGGCAAAGCCGCGCGTTCCGTCGATCGGGTCGACGACGAGAACCAGATCCTTGGCGAGGCGGCTTTCCGAATCGACGCTTTCCTCGGAGAGCCACCCAGCTTCCGGCAGCAGCCCGACGAGGCGCGCTTTGAGGAACGTATCGACCGCATAGTCGGCCTCGGTGACAGGCGACCCACCTGCTTTCTCGGTGATTTCGGCGCTGGTCTTTTCCCCCGGACGAAAATAAGCGAGCGCCAGCTCGCCCGCCTGCAAGGCAGCCTCTTCAAACGAAGCTACGAGGCGTGTTGCATGCGCAATTGCGTCCACATTCATGTGCCGGTTGGATCGAAGACGGTGAATCCTGCCTTAAAGGCGGGTCTTGCCCGATTCAAGCGCATCGTCGTCGCGTCTGCTCGCCAATCCGTCGCATTTGATCCTTTCAGCTAACGCGGCAGCAGCGTTGACAGTCGAAACCCCTTTTAGAAACCATGATTTACCCGATTTTCACCAGCCCCGTTAGGGTTTGCGGACGATTGGCCCTGGCAAGCTTCGGCATAGCGGCCGAGCGAAGCCGCGTTTCCGGAGTTAGGGCGATGATGCAGTCGAATGAGAAGGACCTTGCCGGCCAGCGCGAAATCTTCGCGCGCCTCGCCACCGACCCGCGATCGGATGATGGACGGCGCCTCGTCGTGATCGCCCGTCAATGCATCGCAATCGAACGGATCCTGCACGGCGCAAAGCTGCATGTGGCGGTGCCGATCGAGGCCTTTTCCGGCATCGCTCTCACCGGCGAACCCGCCGACGACGGCGGCCGCTTCTATCGCCTTCGGCTCATGCATCGCGATCCCGACCTCTGCATCGATCTCGAAGCGGGGCCGGATCAGGGCCAAGTCGCAGCCGCCTGGCGAAACTGGTCGGCCTTCTTCGAGAGCGCCGCATTCTCAGGAAGCGCCTCGAGCTCTGCGCGCAGCTTGCGCCCGGCAAGCTCGGCATCGAAACCGCGGCGCCGCTCCGCCACGCTCGTGAAACGGCGTCCGAGACGCCTTTTCCGCCGCAAGAGCGGCGTCATCGCAGGCACGGCGAAGGTCTTTCGTGCCGAGCACGAGATCATCTGCTACGAGTGAGGGACGCCTTTTGACAGGGGCTTACGCGCTTGAATTCTTTTGCATTCCCTGATGTTCTCCGATCGCTCGGCCAAGACTTGGCCGCGATGTGCGAGCGGAGGGACATCCAATGGCCGAGAATGCAAGATCGATCGATCGCCGAAAGCTGCTGGCCGGCGCTGTCGCGGGAGCGGTCTTTTCGCCGGCGGTCGTCAGGGCGCAATCCAAGGTCTTGAAGATTGCCGTGCTTCTGCCGCGCTCCGGGTTTTTCGCGCAGGCCGGGCAAAGCTGCCATCGCGGCGCGCTCGCCGCGCCGAAGGTCTTGGCCGACCTCGGCTATCATGTCGAGCTCGTCCATATCGACATCGAATCGAACGCCGATGTGGCGCGGACACAAGCGGAGAAGGCGATCAACGAAGGCGCGCATTGCATTGTCGGCGCCTTCGATTCCGGCATGACGCTCGCGATCGCGCAAGTGACCGAGCAACGCCAGATCCCGCTCGTCATCAATATCGCCGGCGCCCCGCAGATCACCGAGCAAGGCTATAAATATCTCGTCCGCAATTTCCCGACCGGCGGCCAGCTCGTGACGAATGGACTGCGCCTCATCAAGGAACTCTCCGCGGCTACGAAAATAGACTTCAAATCCGCCGTCTTCCTGCATGCGAACGATACGTTCGGTACCGGCCAGCGCAATGCGATGGATGCGATTTTCCCGAAGCTGAACATGCCGTTTCCGATCCTGGAGAACATCGCCTACGATCCGCGCGCACAGGACCTCTCGGTGGAAGTCACCAAGATACGCGGGCTCAATCCCGATCTT
>Ga0116227_10004263_pt1 | contig 31106 bp, 27 predicted proteins | sample S1TSphgellanicum_FD_89693 | JGI IMG/M metagenome (GOLD analysis project Ga0116227, IMG submission 89693) | Host-associated microbial communities from peat moss isolated from Minnesota, USA - S1T2_Fb - Sphagnum magellanicum MG | ecosystem: Host-associated > Plants > Peat moss > Unclassified... | reverse complement strand
TCTAGAAGCTACCAGTGCCCTTCAATGAAAGGTGTTTTTAAAGGTGAACAATAGTGACATAATTTGGTTGGAACAACTACACCATATAACATAGTCTAGCAATAGCAAGTCAACTATTTTGCTTATTGTAATAATTTATGGTTTATGACCCTTAAGCTCTTTTCATGCAACTTTTAGCCCAAGCTTTCATGGGTTTAGGTGTATATTCCAACTCAATTCGATTCTTCTACACATTGCTAATGAAATGATATTTTTAGGGTTGTGTTTTATGTTGAACAATGGTGCCACTTTTTGTGTTGTGAACTAGAAGCTAAAAATCCCTTATAATGGAGCATGGAGTTTTGCCACTATATCACCTTATGCACCATAAGCAAAGGGATGATAAAATTTACAAAAGAAAAAAGTATTGGGCCCATTGGTTTGGACATACAAAATTAAGATGCCCTTGCAACATCTACCAATGGTCATGTAGACCAATGTTGATTGAATATGTAAAAAATCATTTGATGAACAATGGGCATCATCCATTATTTCGAATTTGGAGGGGTCCAGGGTCCACCTAGAATTTTGATGATGAATGGGAGGAACATGCACAAAAAAGTGGTTTGAATGGGGGGCTCCCCATGGATGAGGGTGTCCACATAGATACAATGTTGTAACATCTAGGCCAATCACCTCTTATGGATGAGCCACAACCAACCCAATAGCCCACAAGAAGGGTGCCCATGGATGAAGATGTCCACATGGAAATATTGCCACAATGTGTAGACCAGCCACCTACAATGGATGGGCCACAACCAACCCAACAACAACCAAAGTACCACCCAATGGAACAACATGACATGGTTGGCACCCAAATAGTCCAAAAGGTTGTTTCAATAATGGACAAATTTTTAATGATCCCAGAAAGCTTGCTTGGAACTTTTGAAGGAAATGGAGATGATGAACCACTTATAGCTATGACGGAGACACAAGACATTGAAAATGATGTTGGGGTAGATGTGGTTGGGCTTCAAAAGGCATGCCAACCATTATACCTAGGTTCTTGCTCCACAAAACTTGTTGCAATAATGTTGTTAATGAACATTTTCACTATCCATGGAGTTAGTAACAAGTTTGTGGATGAGTTGTCAATGCTTTTGCATAAACATCGACTTCATGTAGGTAATTGCCTACCTACAAATATATACCATGCAAAAACCTTGACAAGGAAAGTTAGCCTCAATGACAAAATGATCCATGCATGTCTTAATGGTTATGTGTTATTCTGAGGTGGGTATCTAGAATTAGAAGCTTGTCCAAAGTGTGGGTCACCACAATATAAAGATGTGGGTTGATCAAAATTACCAAAAAAGGTTTTTCATCATTTTTTTCTCATACCTCAATTAAAACAAATGTTTAGGGCCCCTATCATATCAAACTTTATGGTGTGGCATAAATCAAAATAGGAGCACGGATGGGTTGGCCTAGCATGTGGCTAATAGTGAAGCTTGGGCACATATTGATGCAATATGGCCAAAGTTTACAATAGAACCTTGTAATGTTCGATTAGCTCTAACTACAGATGGAGTTAATCCATTCAATGAGAAAAGTAATGGTTGGTCCTCTTGGCCAATTTTTCTTTTCGATTACAATCTCCCACCATGGTTCATAACAAAAACATTTTTTAATATGTTGGGTTTAATTATCCTTGGCCCAGAATCTATAAAAATGCACAACATGGCACCTTTAATTGAGGAGCTTCAAGAGTTGTGGAAAGGGGTTGTAGCATGGAATGTGGCAAAGGTTGAAAGGCAAAAGCAACTTCACTTACAAACAATTTTGATGTGGACAATTCATGATTACCTTGGGTATGGGCTGGTGGTTGGTTGTGTACATTAGGGTTACAAGGCATGTGCCATTTGTGGGCCGGATTTGACCTCATGCCATTTTCAAGAATTGAATAAGGTTGTGTATGAAGGTAGTTGTTGTTGGTTGCCAAATGGTCATCCATATCAAAGGAACCGCAATCCTGCTCATTTCAATGGGAAAGAAGAAAATAGGCTTAAACTGCAACTAATGATAGCCATTGACACATTGAAGAGGGTAGTAGAATGGGTGGGAGTAGGAAACATTTCTAGTTCAAAAGGCGATCCATCCAAGGTCATTGGTATAAAGCATCGTAGTGCTTTGTATGACTTACCTTCCTTTGAAGTAAAATTTCAAACCTCTTGCATTTAGTCATTCAATAGACAAGTGCATTAGGGTTAGTTTTAGGGTTTTGTACATGAAAGTGACATATTTTCATATTATTCATAAAAACGTTTGTTTCTTAAGAATATTCCAAAAACTTTAACTTATAAATGACACATTATTTATGATGTGGATTAGATTTGAGAAGTTTATGGACCTTATGAATACTTGGGGTTGAAGATTACAATTAATTGTCTTTAATGGTGTTGGATCTTAAGAACAAATTTGATTTTGGGTGCCTTTTCATTCACATGGAAGCACTTGTTGATTTACCATACACTTGACATGATGCACATTGAGAAAAACATGTGTGACAATTTGGTGCGGACCATATTTGGCCAAAAGGACACAACCAAGGTTTGTAGGGACATGGAAGCAAAGGGAATTCGACATTATTTGTGGTTAAGGCAACACCCAAACAATGCAAACAAAATGGTGAAAACACATGCTCATTTGTTTTCAAATCCAATGAACTTGACATTTTTTTGTCAAGGTTTTAATCATTGAAGCTACCCACAAATTATGGATCATCAATAGCTAAACAAATGTTAGATAAGAAACTCGAGTTGATGAAATCACATGATTACCAAATGTTGATGCAACAGTTGTTACCTTTATGCTTACATGGACTCATGGCGGTAGACAATCATGAGGCAATCATGAGGCTTAGTTGTGTTTTCAGACATGTGTGTGTGAAGGTTTGGAACCCAATAGACATTACAAGTTTACTAGAAGATGTGGCCATTACTTTGTGCCTATTAAAGAAAGAACTTCTTCCATTTAAAAAAAAAATTATGATGCACTTGGTTTTGCATGTGGTAGATGAGTTGGATATTTGTGGCCTAGTTCATAACCAATGGATGTATCCAGTGGAGCGCATGATGAAAGTTTTAAAGGGATATGTTCACTCCATGGCACGTTTTGAAGAATCAATGGCAAAAGGCTATGTGTTGGAAGAAACATTGGGGTTTGTGACAAAATACATGCATGAATTTGAACATGTATCAAGAAGAGTTTGGGATGTAAAGGAGGAAGAAGGGGTTTTTGGGGAGGTTTTGGAAGGTGCTAGTCCGGAATTAGTGTTGAATAACACATATTTAATTAATTTAAGACTTTACCAAAGGCAAACCCATCCTTGGGTGGTACCACTAAGAACCACCCCAAGGAATGGTTAAGGAACAAAAACCAGCCAAATTATTTTTCTAGGCCATTTTCATTAATTTTTTTCACAATTATAAATTATTATTTTTTCATGTTTATCAATTTCGTGTTCTAATAAATGGCTTGAAGTTTATTTGGGAATTTAAAATTTGGAAAATGGCCCCTTAAAAAATTGTTAGCTTCAACTTTGGAAATTCATAATTAAATCATATTTAATCAAATAATTGCCAATAAAAACTTTAAAATAAAATTATTTCCAGATTAATTTAAGAAAAAATCATTCAAAAAATTTCATGTTCCAAATTTGTGTTCTTGACCAAAAAATTCAAGGAAAAAACAAGTGTTACGTTCCTAAAACTTTTTCTAAAATGCAATGATTAAGAACACCAAAATACACAATATTCTTGATATTATTGAGATTTCAAAATCTATGGAACTTAATAAATGTATTCCAAAAAAAGATATATGAAAATGTTCATTTAAATGTTTCCTATGATTTTTCAAAGTTTGATGGGTCTAAGAAAATCAAGGTGTGACGTTCTTAATGGTACCACCCAAGGACATGACTACCTCCCAACTTAGTGGATGGTATGAACTCCACCTAATGACCACCATATTTTAAAAATGTAACTTTACATTCAACTAGAAACAACAATTTTGCATCCATGTATACATTGAATCTAAAAAGAATTCATACCAATTTTTTTTACAACATTTTCAATCATTGTTTTTAATACATTAAGGCACACAAAACAAATAACAAATATAATATGCTAGTTTCAAAATGAATATATTCATATGATGAAAAGAGTATTTTGCTTTGTACCCACCAAGTGAAAATTATAAATTATTCATTATCAAGGTTATAGTCAAATTGTTCATGATAAATATATTTTATTTTATTTACTAAATTAAAAAAACTAAGCATCAACATGTGCTAATTCATCAATTGCAATAATGTTTATGGATCCAAAGTTGTTGCTGATACCATGAAAAAGAAAAGTAGATGCTTGGTGGCCACCAAGGATTAGGGTTAAGGTCCCAAAAAAAAGTCCATAGTTAGTATCTAAAAATACACACACACAAAATTCTACAATAAAAAAATTCCTTAATACCATGTTAATGCCACACATTATTTTTTATGATCAAAACATTACTTTAAAATATGCCACATCCAACACAAAAGAATCCAAAAATACAAAACCTCATAATAAATTTGAACTCAATGCCATGAAATGAAAAAACAAACACTTGGTGGCCATTAGGGACTAGGGTTCAGGTGCAACAACAAAGATCACTGATTATGACTATGAAGATCATTGTACATGAAATTATTTACAATGAACAAAATTACACTTCATCAAAGACAAAAACACAACAATATAGTATTTCATTGCTAGATGATACATGAAATAAAAATAATAAAAATGTATTGATAATAAAGCCAATAATCACAAAGAGAAATTCAATCCATTGAGTTTTAGAAAAAGGCAACCATGCCTATCCATGAATCCATGCCTATCTACATTTTTTAGTAGATTAAAATTTTATGTACCATTTGTCCTTGTGGCCATTAGGTGCAACAAAGTAAGTTATTGGTTTGAAAAGCGAAGAATTAGAGGTCCAATTTTTAACCTCACCTAAAAACACAATTGTCAAAAAATTTCACACATTAAAATACACCAATGCTAGCAATGAATTAGAATCAATAGATGGTTACTAATTATGGATGTTATAAATTTAAAAAAGAATATTTGATATATTATAATTAAATTCATTAAATAACACAAACATACTTTATAAATTATTGGATGCCTTAACAACCTCAAGATTCATATTTGCTCGATAAAAACAACTATTAAGAATAGTACTTTGATTTTTGTTTGTCATATTTTTCTATGAAGGAAAAATGAAAATAATAGTTATAATCTAAAGCCACTATTTTGGATTTGCCAAATTACATTTCCATTTACCATTCTAACAGTCTTCGTACAAACATCGTTCATTCGAATTTGACCTTTTTTTCATAAGCACCCACCATTGCACCCTCACCATTTTGAAGAATTCATTTTGATCATCCTTGACAACATCATTTTGTCGCAACCCCACTTTGGCCAAGTGTGGGGGTGAAGCCCAACACTTGGAAAAGTTGGAGGTTTGGAGTCCGCCGAGACTCCTGAATGTTTAGAGCTCAACAGCAAGGCCCAAAACACCTTGCATTGAGGCGTTCTTGATGTCATTGAAAAGGTCTTGAAACGTAGATGTCGAAAATGGCCTCGCATTGGCCATTCAGACATCTGCAGCTCAAGTTATGGGCAAAAGAAGGGCCGGGAGTCAAACTGGCAGTTTGACTCCCGACCACTAAAAGCCGGGAATCGACCTCTTCTTGACGTTGCCTTGAAGAGTGCAACATAGCATTGGAAAGCTCTTGACAAGAGCTATAACTTTGGTTTAAGACTCGTCTCAATCCAAGCTTGAGGCGAGGAGTTATGGTCGTTCAAAGTTCCGGGAGTCTAGCCAGGACAGTTTCGAGACTCCATTTCGGGAGTCCCAACAAAATGTGCCATTTGGATGTAGCCTCGGTGACCAGCCGCAGAGAATACTATAGGGAGTAAGGTGGTGGCTTACTCCCGAGTTCGGGCCGTGGTGAGTCTTGTGTGTCCAAGTGCTCGTGGCAAGTCCCAACACCCAAGGGTGTCCCGAATGCTAAACTAACCTTTTTGGGTTGGTTTTTAGATGCAGATTCACACGAGCTAAACTAGTCCCTCTTCCTAGTCTAATCCCTGGGCTCCCAACTCGACCTTCTACCCCTTTTTAGAGTTGGAAGCCGGGAGCGTGCTACTAAGTCACAATTTCCGCAAATTGACTTTGTGAAACCCTCAAGTGGGTTTCACCCCGTGACTTGGGAGCGCGTCACACTTTGTGTTCTTCCCAACCAAACAAAGACAAGGAAAGGATCATGAGGCTTCACAAGAATAAAATCTCCATTGTTAAGATCTCTAAATAAGGTGTATATGGGAGTTGACTTTAAGTTCTTGGGCTTGCAATAAGGACGATTGATCAAGTCTTTCAAATCAACAACCAACCTTGTGGATAACAAGTTAGCTCTTGCATATTTCAACTTCCAATTGTTAAAAGGTTAAAAGTCCTCAAGAAGAGTGGACCTTTGAGCAAGCAAAGGTTTTGACAAATATAACAAAACATCCTCCCAATAATCCACATACAAACTCATCTTCATCACATAAGTTGCATTTTGTTCAATGCCTTGTTTCCAAAATTCTAGGTATTTAAATAGTTTAGCATTAATAAACTTCTTTTTCTCCACCGACCTCACCACATCATGGCCTCAAATTGGGTGATATGGAACAAGGCTCAGAACCCTAGTAGGCAACTTTGGAGATCCATTTGTATTAACTTTCCATAATTGGATTGGAGGCCCTTCTATGGGACTCCAAATGCTATCAATTGGTGAAACTTTATACTACATCACATGCCAGTTAGACGAATCCACAAAAAAATCTAAAAAGATGCATATCAATATGCCCTATTAAGGTTTTTGGACCATCCTTTAAACAACTAAGGACCCAACTTTTAAAATTTGGAATTTCTTGAATCAACTTTGGAATGAAAGGTCTCTCTTGTGAAACCATGAAAGCCTTCATTAAATATGCCAAAAATAATTGTTCTATTATTTCAAATTTTTGGACAAATATCCAAAACATCCATCATTATCTTCATGTGTATGACCAACCATAAGGAATCCCAGTTTAACTTCCTAAAACACTTCCCTCATTGTTAACAATGACAAAAATGCTAACAAATACCTATTTTTATTGTCCTTCACACAATTATCCATTTAAAATTTAAAAAATTGGCAATGGTTTGGGTCCCACAATTTCATTTAGTGTCTTTAATTCACTTATACGTTGAAATTTTCCTTACAAAAGACATGCAAAGAGCATGTTTTGGGGAAGGTGCTCAAACAATATTTTGGATTCATAAGTTGGAGCTTTTTCAAAGTTCGAAAAAACCACAACAAGGACCCAATTGTGAAATTGGGATCATTAAGTCACAACTCATAGGAATAGTATGCATATCTTTCATCACCATGACCATGAGCTATCATACTTGTCAACATAATTGGCAATTGTCCAAGCCCAAAAATCATTTTGTTTGCCACTTATAACCTTGGGAGTGTAGTTTTTGCATGATCCATTTTGTCATGGATAACTTATAAAAACTCATATTTGGAATGCATAGACTTGGACCTTTGAATATGGTACAAGCTTTTACATGACTTTTGATGCAAGATGTGTTTTTTCAACTTCAATTCATATTTTTTCACATCACTACTATATTTTCCCAATTTTAATATTAAATCCTTTAGTGACTCACACACAATACACATTGCAAAAATAAAGCCTTTTTTTTTTACATCAACCTTGAGATGGTGTCTCTTGCTCAACTTGCTTACTGTAGATTACAAAATACCTCCAATTTTTAACTCCTTGTTGATATATGAAAATGTAATCCAAAAAAATGATCAAATTACAAAACACATCACAATTTTAAACGTTGAAAACTAAACTCAAAGAAATACATCATACTCACATGTTCCTTTAATTTGTATACACTATCATTTACTTGATCAGTTCGTTATCAAAAGTTCTTCCACATATCAGGTAACAGTCATTGAACATCTTGTCTACCATTTTTAATTCCTTTCAATTGATGTAGCATTGTGTCAACATTCAAGTCAATCAAGGATTGAACATTTGACTTTGTTTGCTTGCTTGGAGTTTGGAATTTATTTGAACCTTTGTCATCATGAGGTTAAAATCTACATCTTCATTTGGAATTTGCTTTGTATAACATGTATGTCAATCTAAATAAACCAGTGATCTTATACCATGCTGTTTCACAGATGTTTATTTCCTAAATTGTGATGAACTTTTGCTACTTCATGTCTCCTCTAACATGCAATGTTATTGGAATATCCATTCCATACACTTTATGTTCTTCAAAGGACAGACCCCATAATTGTTCTCTTAATAATGTCATCTTCTCACAAGGAAAATGTTGACAACAATTCCATGCACAACATAACATGGAACTCACATTCTAAATAGAGTACCCATCCACAATGGTTTGTGCCAATGACCATTTCCGAATTGTTATAACCGGTGAAACATTATTCGGGCAATATAAAATACTCACTTTGACATGATCCTCATTAAGCTGATTATCTAGAATTGCCTCCCTTGGGTCATAAGCTATTACATGTCCACTTGCAATGAACAACCCAACATCATTTACAAGGTCACATTCCACAACTCACTAAATTAACCTTCCTTTTGATGAGATGCGAAAGTTCCTTCTCACGTTTACATTATCAATTCGTTCCTCCTCTTCTTTGCCATTTCCTTCCCATTCATCCCTTCATTCATAGACTCGAAAAAAGTTTTTCTTAATGTGCCATCACTGGTGGCATCTTCAAAACTATTACATTTATATCCACAAGACTTGTCCTTAGGAATTCCATCCATTGTGTTGTTAATTTCTTCATTAACATCAAATCCTTTAGAACGTAAGGATGAGGAGAGAACCTAATCTTTACAAGACACTTTTCTTTTCGATTGAATGCCTTCCTCTGGTAGAAATACAAGTGTTTCTTCCACCAAGGAAACATCCCTTACAGACCAAAAACAATCATTTCCCACCAATGATCTGCAATATTGTGTAACCAGAGTGCTTGACAAAAAAGTCTTCTTTGCTCGAATGCCTCAACCATGGATATGATGGTTATAATTATACAATTTTCCATTCCACTAACACCATAAATTGAAACCAGTGATGGATCCTTACATTGCCCTATTATAATTTGAACCCTAGCATCCTCACTACAATCCCAAAAAGAAATTGTGTCACCAACATGCATATTTGCGATCATGTTTTCATGGTTCTTCAAGTTAATTTACTTGCCAAACACCCAACGTTCACACAGTTAATGGGTGAATATTTTTACTGTTATACCTTGGAATGCATGATTGAATAAAAAATGATGAACCATTAAATGAACCACTTAATCCATTACAAGAATATTTTTTTTCTATGTAATTCAATTGAATGTCGACCAATTATTTTTTAAAAATTAGAATATTAAATTAAATAACATCGTATTTCACCCAACCAATTACAAAGAAATTTCTAGAATATTAAATTAATTAATGTTGGATTTCACATAATATTTTGGCGAGGAGAACATTTCCAAGATCATTGCATAAAGGCCATCAAAAAAACGTTGGTGTTTTCTGGATAGCTGTTTTCAAAATTCCAAGAAATGTCAAGCAACATTTATGCATTTTTTCATTTCCAATTAGAATGAATTGCAAAAAACAACTAGCGGCCGCCAAATGCTTTTTATCTTACCATCAATCCAATATCAAGAAAACATTTGACGATCACCAAGCATTCCCCAAAATTCATGCTATTTGATGTTCTAGAAAAACTTGGTGGCTGTAAAGTGTTTTTTAAAATTTCCCATGGAGAAGACTCCTAGCGGCCGCCAAGCATTCTCCAATATTTTTGCTAATCAATGATCAAACAAACGCCTATGGCTGCCAAGTGATTTCTTTGATTGCCCATTAAAAAAACGCCTAGTAGTCATTAGGCATTCTCTTTGATTTCCCATCAAGAAAATGCTTGGCGGCCACCGAGCTTTTTTTTCGATTTCCCATCGAGAAAACGTTTAATGGTTTCCAAATATTTTATCTAATTTCCCCTTAAAAAAACCCCTTGCAACTGCCAAGTGTTTATTCTTCAATTACCCATCCAGAAAATGCATGGCGATCAATAAGCATTTTCTTCAATTTTTGATAAAAAAACCACCTAGTGGCCATTAAGATTTTTCTACAATTTCCTTCAATTGGTTGTCCAAGAAATTCCAAATGGCCAACAAGCAATTTTTGCAATTTCCTTCAAATTGTTATCAAGAAAAGGCATGGCGGCCACAAGGTGTTTTCTACAATGAACATCACTAACATATAAGGGGTAAAGTGGTATTGCTCTAAAAGACGTATGCCAAATGCAAGGCGTCTTTTAATTTTCCATGGGACTATCTTACAATAAGTATCTCGTTATCATACTAATTGATGTAATAGAACCTTTTCAAAGTTGCCGAACATCCTATGAAGAATTCATAATAAGACTTTGAACAATTTTATTACTTGAGTTTTATTATGATTATGTTGTTGTTGGTATGGGCTATAGTGGAATAAACTAATGCCATTGGTTATCCTTGTAATAAAGGAATTGTTTCTTGCTTTCGATTTTGAGTTTTAGGAATACCATCTAAGGGATAAGAACTATGAAAATTTGAAAAGATCCATTGATATTTCTATTTCCAGGTTTATGTTTGTAATAGCAAAATTGATGTTCAAATTGTGATGAAAAAATAACAGGGTTCTTGAATTCAAGCGGAGGATGCATTAAAATCATGCAAAATAATTTGATTAGAATATAAGAATGTGGAAACTCTAGGACAAGAAGGATTTGAAATGATAAAAGTCATGAATCTTTATAATCATTTTGATGTTCATAGTGAATTGTGAAGCAGTAACTAACCTTTTTTTTTTATGATGGCTCCATTTTTTTTCCGAAAGGTGGTATCAAATACAAACAATATTCATCTAGTGCAACGTTGTGAAACCCTATCAACATAACACGTTTCTGAATATGCCAACCAACGTTTTAAAATCCTCTGAACCTAAGAAAAACAATTGCAAATGGACTCTTTATTGGAAAAGCTTTTATAGAAACATTAAATGTATGAAATGGGAATTGTAAAATGAAAAGAGATGCAAATTTTGTGGGTGTGAATAATCAAGAATATATTGTCATGCAAAACAATTTTGAATTTGAAGTTGTTTTTCAAGTACACAAAAATAAAACACGTCGCCACAAACTATTTTATACTATGGAAGGCGTTAAACTATCGAATGAAAGAGACTTGTGATGTTAATCGATCACAAGATTAATGTGAGGATTTGAAAAAGTGAAGGAGCAATGGGTAGGAATGGTGAGAGGATTGTACCCATAAGCTATTCAATGAAGCTCTTTGAGTTGCAAAATTTCACCTTGAATCTCCTCTTTCTGAAGCCTTAGAATGAGTATGGACATGGTTTTCAACAAGGATTGAACCACTAATTGCAAGCTTAGTTTGGAAAAAAAATTCAAAAAAGAGCTCAAGCACATTCTATCTTCTCAATTCTCCTACCTTTTGATCCCTTCCAAAACTCTAGATCCTTTGTATTTCGATTTCCTTCCCAAAACCTTAACTTTGAAAGAAAGCTTGATCATGCTTTGTCTTTTCAATTCTCCTACTCTTGATCCTTCCAAAACTCTTGATCCTTGGTGTTTTGGATGCATCCCAAAAACCCTAACTTAATTTCAGTCTTAGGCCAAAAAAACTTATTGATGGGTCTAATTCAATTGTGCTTTGAAGCTTTAGATCCTTCATGTTTCAAATTCCTTCCCAAAACCCTAACTTCATTCTTAAATTGAAAAAACTTCTTGAAGGAGAGCTTGATTACACTCTATCTTTTCAATTCTCTAATGCTTGATCATTTCCAAAACTCCAGATCTTTCGTGTCCCAAATGCTTTCCCATAACCCTAATTTCACTTTTATACTAAAAAGTTTTTTCAAAGGAGAGTTCGATTGTGTTCCATCTTTTAAGTTCTCCTACTTTTATCCCCTCTGAAGCTCCAAATCCTTGTTGTCTAAGATTCTTTCCTAAAACCTTAACTTCATGCTTAGATTAAAAAAAGTTCTTGAAAGAAAACTTGATGGCACTCTATCTTTTCTCAAGAAAATATTAAGATTCACACTCTGACCCAAAGCTATCGGCTACTTAAACCTCCCCATAACAAGAATGGCTCGTGAGACTTATGTTTAATGGATCTCCCACCTTTAATGATTTGTAACAACAAACGTTGAAAGTGGAGTTTTCACTCCATGGGTTATGATGATGAGATGGTATTAAGGTTTTGGTACTAGATTGGATGCAAGTTATGCCATGTGGCAATGTTGTTGTTTAGTTTTAAATCTTAGCATATTGTTGAATGTTTACTTTCTCAAGTATATCAAATTTTGGTGCTTATGTTTATAGGTTTATGGTTTAGCGTCTAAGGCTTAGGATGTATGGTATAACATTTAAGGCTTGCAATGTAGGGCACTGGATTTATCTATATTATTTATTGTTAAAGATAGAATGTTTCAATGCTAAATTAGGGTATTTTTTGACATCATATGGGATAGGGCATTTGTGTTGTTTCATTTAGGGTTTAAAAGGTAGGGCATAATATTAGGTTGTGTGGGATATGCATTAATATAACATAGGATCCTACATTTGAATATAAAGGGTTTTGAAGGTACAACATAGGGTTTATAATGTTATTATGGCATTTAGGGATCTTTATTTGGTTTATGATTTAGGGTTCACAGTTTAAGGTTTAAGGTCTATAACCTAGTGTAGTATTTCAACTATATGTTTAATTTACAATAACTTAATTTGAAGTGAAATGATTCATAATAAATAATATGAGCTTTAATAATTGAATTTGTATTGTCATTGATTGAAATTACATGTTATTAATTATAATATGCTATAATTTTGATAATATAGATACCATTTAAATGGAATTAAGTATAAAAAAAACTTGTTTACAACCACAACATCGGGGTGAATCATTTAAATGACTCATCTATAAAATTTTACAATTATATATGGAATTTAGCAAAATGCCTATAATGAACATTTGCCCTAATCCTTGGTAATGGAATATTTTCATAAATCCTATGACCAAGCTAGTAATATTATAAGAATATATTCCATTATTAAAGGTCAACTAACAGGGGCATGTCATAATTATGTGGAATATTTTCCAAAAGTTTGGCTTTTTCTTGGCCATGTGATTATTCTCACGGCAAGGATCAAAAGCTCGGAAAGGTTTTTTTGGAATATTCTTATGACCAAATTGAACTTTTTGTGAATATTGCTCCTAATTTGTGAATAAATAAAATAAAACTTTCATATCTTAAACCTTCATTTGGTTTAAGAATTTATATTAAAATTTTTCTTCCAATATAATATCATAGTTTTACAAATAACCTTTAATTTACATGTATGAATCCATGTAATTTATCCACATAAAAGATTTGTTACTGGATCATAAATCAATTATATCTATATATATTAATAATTTTAAAATATTAATCATGTTAAATATGAGTTATGATTCACTCTAAATAATTTAATTTAATTTGAATAATATAAAATAATATAATTGTGAGATAATACACATCATGGCTATAATTAACAAATTTTGCTTTAATATTTAATTTAGTCACATTGAATATTTAAAATGGATTATATATCAAATATATTTAAGAAAAATGTAATAAAGGTTTTTATATAACCTATATGTGTAATATTAAACAAAAGAAGTTCCTTACATGTTGTAATTTATTGTGTTCGTTTGTACTTGACATATTAAATTACTAATATTCATTTTTAAATTTTGAGTTAATGTTGTTAAATAATTGTCTAGCCACCTAGGGTACCACATCATGTAAGGTTAATAATTTTATGATTATGCAAGGTGCCATGTTGTTTATGTAATAGTAATTATAATTACTTAGTCATATATAAGTCATTTTATAAGTCTCCTAAGTTTAAAACATATAATGGGATCCAATAAATTCCAATGCCACAAGATTTTATTTAATTAACTAATTATAAAAAATGCCACGACATCATGACAATATTTTCCAGGTCATTTGAAGTAATCAAAATTTAGTCATAAACTAGATCTATGTATTTCATTATTTGAAAAAATGATAGTTGGATAATCCACATTGATGTTTTATTCTCTAGCACACACTTGAAAACCATAACATGTGAAAATTTATGGTTGATGGAAAATGGATGAAGTATGTCAATTTTGCAAGTTTTCATCCATCAATCATATAAATGACTAATTTATTATTCATATTTATTCCACATATATAATGAAATTGTATTATATGGCTATGGTCGTTGATAAAATCATTTAGGATAGTTAGTCATTATTTCCTTGGTTGCAAAGGACATAATTTCTACTAATGTTAGCTATGGAATTAGAATCTAACAAATAAGTGTTATCCATCAATCCAATGCCACCCATCCCTCATATTGGCATTGTGTTAGTGGCTATTGGTTCACTTTGACCCATATTGTTACAACTATGTAGAAAGGGAGAGGCCTTCCCTAATAGTGTTGTGATCCTAGGGTCAAACTTTAGGAATTATAACAAGGGGATCTATCAAAACGTTTTTTCATTGTTTGCCTTCATGGTTCTATGTTATTTCATTTAGGCACCATGTATGTGTCTAGGCACCCCATGTTACCATGCATGCACTTTAAATGCCTAGGGTGCATTCACCTTTATATTTAGTGAAAGTAGGTTTGTGCACCTTGGTCTTTGCATTCCATTGTTATAATTTGATTCTATTTTGTGGTATGTCCATTGTTGATGGAGATTTGACCATTAAAAAATGTTGACTATGATGCCGCTACATATTAACAATGACATGCCAATTGACATGTGAATGATAGGGTCATATGTGGTTGCCATGAAGGCCCATCATGCACATGGCAATGGGCATGCCTAGTGACATGTATGAAAATATTAGGAATTTTAGTGTTTCCAAACCACATTCAAAACTCCTATCAAAATTATATTTGCATGCATGTGACTAACACCCTCATGATTATGAGTAAGCACACACATGATATAACTATTTAGTTCTTCTATCAACTCATGCACTAGTGATTTGTAAGCATGATCCAACTCCAAATCCTTTTGTCCCCATCTATCAACTAATCTAGCATATTACAAAAAATTGGATTATTTACCAATTGGGTTTTACAAAAAAGTCTAAAACCAAATGCAAGTGGAGTCAAAGATTGCTTATCAACAAGCAAATCTTCTTGATATATTTGCGCATGAGAGGATTGAAGTGTGAGCTCACCTCCATTACACCCCCAAGAATACTAGCTCACATTGTCATGAATATCCCTAAAAGAGGAAGGAGGAAAAAGAAACTTGTAGCTAAAAAGGTAATTCTACATAAACAAAAACAACTAGTGAAAAAAAATTTCCTTTCACTGGTGATGTTTTGCCAAAAGGAGAAAATTGTTATACATATAAGTAATATAAGAACCTTTAATATCAGAAATTTTAAAAGTCTTGATATACAATCCATTTTAAATATTCATTGGTGTGAATAAATTAAATATTATTATACAATGTTGGAATAAAATTTAATGGTAAAAATATGATGCAATGTTATAAATAAATCTTTATATTGTGGTTATAAAATAGAATAAAAGTGTAAGGGGTGGGAAATATGTAATTTATTTTTATAGTAAAAAATTAATATCATATTAAATTAAATATGAAAATAAATCAATGCATATAATAAAAATTTTTAAATTTAAAATATTTAAATATATTATTATTACTCAAATTAAATTTAAATAATAAGATTAATATTAAGTTTAATAATACCTCATATTCAATATGATTAATATATAGATATAATTGATTTATGATCCATATATACATAATAGGAACCTAGTAAACTCTGTAGGGAATAGGTTAAGTATAATCGTATATTCACTAGTAGTAATTATTTAACCATCATGATGTAAATTAGCCATGTTTCTAGCCACAATAATAATTGTTTTTGGCCATGTTTAGCTTAGATTAACATTGTGTGAATGATTTCAGATGCTTGAACATGTATATGATTTCAATTGTTAATAGCCAAATTATATAATAATAATTAATATCATACTAGAATTAAATTATGATCTTATATCCCTATGTCATGAATAAATTTAGTTTCAATGTTGCAAACAATGGAATAATATGTTAAATTATAAATGTAACTTAGATGTACTAGCATATTATTAATAAAAAAGGTTTAAAAGCATATTATTATGTAATTCAATATAAATTCCAATCAAATATTATATAAAAATCAATCAATCATTATGTTGGGAAATCAAACTAACAACATGTTGATAATGTGAGTGTTGGGGTAAATTTCATTGGTTTATTTGAATCCAATGCATGACATTACAAAGGAGGTGGTGGCCAAGAATATGACACACTTCATATGTCACTTTAAAATTGTTAAATTTACTTATTGAATACGTTGAGACTTAAATTAACATTACTTAAAAGTGGATGTAAACTTTGGCCTTTCCCATTGTGGGGAACCTATTGAAATAATAATGTAGAGTGGTGAAATTACAATCCTCGAGCAGTAAATAAACCATTTTCATGAAAACAATGTCAGGGAAATCAAATGCAAATTAATTCTATTTTCCAAACCAATTATTATCACTTATTAACTCTACTACAACTACTCATATAAATTTAATAGAATTAGATCTCAAAATTGGTAAAGAGTATTAATTCATAAATTACATTTTATAAATTTTTTTTTTACCTTCAAGGTGGATGCTTTTACTTTTAAACATAAAAAACATCTAGATGCATGTGAACAACACTAACACAATTAATAATATGAGTAAACATACATGTGAAAGCAAGGTATTTTGTACATCCTTGCTACCTTGACAATTTTTGAAAAGTAAAGGAAAGTAGTTTTGAGCGTTGTTTTTGGATAAGGAAATTTTTCATTGGGTGATATTAAATTTGAATGTCAATGATAGGTAGCTAGAAACCTAACTGTAGCAGTGATAGGTCGCTAGAAACCTAAGTGTAGCCTAATAAGTTGAATGTAGAGTTACAAAATGCACAAGTATTTTTTTCTTTTTGTGTTGTAGCAATGGTTGAGCTCAACTTGTGACACTGTTTGGAAGTCGCAAACAGAATCTAAAGTGCCATGTTTAACGCATCGTTGCAAACGATGGCAAGATCTTGTGAGACTTCTAGCCATGGCGGGATTTCTATTAAATTACAGTTTGGTGAATCAAGGTAAGAATATATCATGCAATGGGTTGGGTTTATGGGTTGGTAATATTGTTTTACAACAAATGCAAGGTCTTAGAGAATGTTATTTGCTCAAAAACAACCTATGGCATTTGTGAGAGAACTTGTTGCTACAAAATCCATTAATTGTAGTTTTTTTTCTAAAGGTTATAGATTTCAAGCTAGTAATCTCAAATGGCACCTAAAGTTCCATCAATCATTTGAACACTAATAGTCAAGTCAGAGGATCATGTTTCCAAGAGAAAGAAAAGGAAGATGGAGAAGATGAGTCATGTTTTTGGTCATGCACATTGGAATGTGCAAGACTTTGGAGATAAGCTTTCTTTAAATGCCTTTGGATTAGATGTTCATTGTGACACATCAACAAACATTGTTTCAAAAGATGAACTTGTGACATATTTTGGGAAAAGATCATCCCCTAATGATTGGAAGGTCAAACCATGTGACTTACTAAGTGTAGAAGATTGTGAGGGAATATTAAAGTTGTAGGAGACAATTTATGTTCATCCACCTTCTAATGGTGATTATTTTAGCATTTTTTTGAAGGGCTAGTTAGCAAAGAGGAAAAAATATTGCATTAACTGGGCTTTATACACTTTTGACAATAATCAGGAATAGATGAAAAAGGTGAAGAGTCCACCATCTGCAACCTTTAAAGGCACTAGTTGGGGAACTTCTTCTTCATGTCAAGGTGATGATTACAATGATGAGGTTTGTGTTTTTTAAGGTTCTAAAGAGCCAAAGGCTTTTCTATCAAAAGTGTTAGCAACAGTCAAAAAGCTTTTTGAAGGTGCTAAAAAGGAGAATGAGGATATCCCTCAAAAAATAGAATTGGAAAAAATGCAGTCTGAGTTACAAGCCCTTACACAAACTTTAGAGGGAGGGATGCTAAATAGGAAGAAATCCTTATAGGGAATTGAGAGGGAATTTGAATAACTTGTAGAAAAAGTTAAAGAACTGCAAGAAGAATCGGTTGGTTGTGAGAGTAAGTGCCAAGGTTGCCCAAATCTAATAAAGTTGGACAAAGCAAAAAACAATGTTACCACATTAATTGCAAGTTTGAAGGATGTTGAAGTAGATTTGCAATTTCATAAATTATTGTTGAAGAGGGAACATAATAGGATTAAGGATGGGGAAGTTGAACTCAAAGATGTGCATGAAAAGCTACGTTCTATTTTTAGGGATCTTCATGTCCTACATTTGAAAGGTGGTTGCATGAAGCAATGGGTTCAAAGTCTAGGCCACCAAATCCAACTTATGTGCAAGGGTTCAAGAGTGTATGTCATGGCATTACCAATGGAAAACCCCACCACCTTGGCTCTTAATACAACTAGAGTTTTTTTGCTAGTCCATGCCCAATATGTGGGTTATTGTTCTCTTGCAACAATCTTGTGTTGACTTTGTGTAGGTGCACTTATCACCCATTTTGTATTATTGTATATTTGGTAAGGAAAACAACAAAATGTGTGACCCTAAGGTGTGGGGAATCCTTCACACAAAAATGGTTCACCAATTGGGGTTTTAATCAAATTAGTGTGTTATTGGATAGTTCAAAGATTGAAAGGGCTAACAAATCTCTACCAAGTGCTGCTGCAAGCTTTACTGAAGCCTTGCTTCCTACACATTGTAAGTACTAAATTAGTTTCTTAAACTTTAAATTAACTTGAGTTAGTAGTTTCAAAGTTTGCAAGGAGGACAATTAATTTTCCATAAATGTGCATTCATTACACCAAAATGCATATTAGTTCATTTTGGGTTTCATTAGATTTTGAGTGAATTTGGACATTTTAACCATGGTGAAACTAGTTAACCCCCTAATGAATAGGGATTAGTTGCTATAGATTGTGAATTGGTTCACTAATACCTAGTGAAATACAAATTTAACAACCCATTTCAATTGCTAGTTAATTAATTAGGCAGTATGGAAATTAATTAAATTGAAATTATTTAATATTTAATGTAACATTTAATATTATTGATAATTTCATAATTTTTAGCCTATGAATTATTGACACATGTCATTACTTATGTTAGGTTTAAAATTTAGCCTAAGTACATAGGCCATGTCATGTAATCAACCTATATAAACACCTACTCTAGGGAACTACATAGGAGAACATTTTGTCAATTTACCACTATTGACCACAAACATACCATTTGTGAAGTTTGATCCTTTGACCTTTAGGATGGAGGCAAACACCCCTACCATCAAGCCACCACGCTTGTTGTGATAATGTGTTACATTGCATTATATTTATCAAATATTTCATTTTAAACATTACAAAAACATAAACTTTGAAAATTCATATCTTATTAAATTTTTTCCAAATGAAATGATTAAAGTTTAATTTTATTTTTTCCCCATAATGTACATAATTACATTTATTCCCCTTTGAAAGTCTAAAATCATTTGAATAATTTTTTTGAATATCATTATTCAATAACGTTTCAATGACCATTTTTTGAAAAATAAAATGGATAATTTTTTGTTAATATAATAATACTAACAATGTTAAGTTATTTTCACCTATTCTAGGTCATTTTTAATTTTTTATTTATTCCATGTTCTTTTTTATTATTTTATTTTAGGTTATTTATGACTATTATAAGTTATTTTTGGCTATTTAAAAATATTTCATCTTAGGTTATTTTCAGCTATGTGAGGTTATTGTTGGTTACTTTTGGTTACTGAAGGCTATTTCACCTTATGTTATTATTGGCTATTCTATTAGTGGCTATTATTGGTTATTTTATTGGTGGTTATTAGTGCTTATTCTTTTGGTGTTTATATATTCTATTGGTGACTATTGGTGACTATTCTATTGGTGGTTATTTTATTAGTGGCTATTGGTTCTTCTTCTATTGGTGGTTATTAATGGTTATTGGTAATTATTTTATTAATGACTATTGTTAATTATTCTATTAATGGCTATTGGTAGCTATTCTATTAATGGTTATTAGTAGTTATTTTATTGGTGGCTATTGATGGTTATTTTAAGTTAAATTACCATAGTTTATTAATGGTTATTGGTGGATATTATATTAGTGGATATTGGTGGTTATTCTATTGGTGGGCATAAGCACACTGAGCCCCCCAAAAATTGTAGTCACAAGTATAATCTTTTTGTAATTAATTTTTTTGGTAATGTATGGACATCACATCTTACATTATTTTTATTTTTAAAAAATATATTTGATTAATTTTAAACTTAATCTAATCAATTATTTAAAAAAATCTAATAAACAATGTATGGGATATATTTGTGACAAAATAATACATGTCATAGAATTTGAAAAAATTACATATATATTTCAAAACTAAGGTTATGAGTGGAATTCTTCTGTGAATTTTTTTATGGTGTATGATATTGATATACATGAATTAAATTTAAGACCATTTAGAGATTAAAATTTTTTAAATGAAATTTCATTCAAAAAATGTGTGTTTTTTGCATTTTTGAACAATAAATGTATAATAATTTTTTTTTTAGGAAAAAAGACACTACCATATCAAAGAAGAGGAGATTTTATACCTCGGCATTGCATTATTTTTTTAATTTTCTTTTATTTGACAATGTTTTATGAACCACAAACATGAAGCTTTATGGGTGTTGAAACACTATAAATTATATATTGTATGTACATTAATATTATCCAATACTCTTCATCTAACCATTGGATTAAGTTTAATTTTGACTCAAAATAAACTTTGAGTTCCAAAAGGTTGTCATGCAAATTTTAATTTCTACTTGAAATTTTTTGGCATTTGTTACATGAATATAATGAACCATTTGTGTTCCCTTCACAGGTTCAACAAATATTTTTTTTGGAGTGACCAAGGATTCCAACATGGAAGGAAGTTGTCCTCCATAGAGAGCCTCGAAGCCAACATGTGGTGGCAGATGCTTATGATGATTGCATTCAAACACGTGGGGTTGTTTTTGGGCTTGAACCTCCCATGCATTTTTGTGAGCTAGATAGTAGTAGGGCATTAGTGGGAGCCATATAATTAAACATGGAAGAAGTAATCTTGGCTTCCCAAGCCTTGCAAAGGAATGTAGGAGTTGATGATGTATTATAAACAAATTCCAATTGTGACCTTTAGAATAGCTATGACATTGAGGGATTTGATGCCTCTATCTAGAACTTTTTCCTATTTCATAGCTTCAAATTCAACTTCTAATTAATTAGGGTACAAATTTCTGTTACACTTGTTATTCTAGTTTTGGATCCCTTTCACCTTCTAGAATTGAGCTTTTGATCATGGGCTCAAATAAATGTGCATTCTCTACTTTTGTTTCTACTTTCAAAGGCCTTCCTAAATCTCTTCTATTCCTATTTTTTGCATTTTTGTAGATGTGGCTGAATTGGAGGTTTGGTTTTGGCATTCTCAAGAATATAATGGCATTTGTGTATGTTTTTGAGGAGCATGATTTTTTCTTGGTGATCGTTTTCTTATGTTTCTTCCTTCTTTCCTTTTCATTCTTCTCCTTTTTCATCTTCTTCTTATGGGTCAAGTCTTTAGCTTCAATGTTGAAGTAGAATTTTCTTTACCTAGTGTATTAAAACCAAATATGTAAACAAGGAAAGGGAAAAGGAAGGCTCAAGAAGGATGAAAATTTTATTGAACCTACTGCAGATGATGAGTATGAAGTAGTCAACATGGATGCATTTAGGATTGTGGAAAATTTAGATCTGACACTAGGGAGTGAAGTGACAAATGTGCAGTATTTGGAGGATGAAGAATAGTTTCTTATGGGATTTTTTGATGGTTCAATAATTCTAATTAAGGTCATTGCCTAACAATTAAAGCTACAACTGACCAAAAAGGCAAGATGATGATTCAACTACTACTTTTAGTGAGAAAATGTCCATGCAATGGCAAAACAACTTTAGCAATGGAAGCATTTTGGCCATGGGCAACCTTAATTAGGTGAAATTTGCTCTATGTTTAACATTTGGTTGTTGCTATGATATTTGATTGTAGTGATGCCAAGATTTGAAAATTGAGTTTCTCAAACTTTAATTTATGAAAGTTCAAATTTTGTGATCTTTGCAACAATGGGAAGCTATTGGTAACAAGTTGCAAGATGGGACTGTGAAAGTGTGGATGGCAAATTTTTGTTTGGTGATATGTCAAATGGCATGTCTTCCAATCACCCCAAACATTGCTACATAGAATACTAAAATATTATGTGACAATCATAGAATACATTTTCAGTTAAAACATTATTTCCAAACCAATTCTTGGGAAACATTCACAAAAATATATATCTAATTAGTTATTTGTGGATGTTATTTGTGGGTTTGGCCAAAACATAACAATTTTAGAAATATAATTCCATATGTCCAATGAATTCATCACCATGTACTAGTTGTTTATGACTAAAACAGAAAAATTCATCAAGAAATGGTCAAAGTAAAGTCTCATGGTAATAATTAAATAGTTTTGTAGCCAAATGTGGCTACACCTTCATGTAGATTGTTGCCAATATGGCAAAAAAGTCTACAACCATTCATGTGTGAGGTTGATTTTATCTAACAACAGTTGGAGACCCTTGTTCAAATCAAATGTGCAAGCATTTATGTGATGGAGCTTGGCACATTTTCTCTTTGATGCCTAACTTTCAAATCCATGTTGTGACAACACATTTAATGAGTGCTAGAGATTAGCGCGTGTTTTAAACACAATGTAACAATGACATTTTGTTTGTTGAACTTTTTTGGTTTAGACATGCTCGAATTTGTGACATAGGTGGTCCATCAACAAGTTCATCAAGCTTCTGTTCTATGGGTAAGTGTATTTCACATTGCATTGTCATCTCCAAATTATGGTTTGTGATTCATCATTCTATTTTGGAACTTGTTGAACTTCATTTGAAATATCTAGGCTTCTAGTTGATTCACACCATATTCTCCCAACTCCTAATCCTTGGTGCACTAGACTTCAAATGTCCTATTGTTTATATGTTCACCCCAAACACAACATAATCTTGTTTATCCTTGTCCCTAAAACCACTGGTGTCAGAAGTTTTGAAAGGCATCTCATTATATTGCACCAGATTATAATTACAAGATTTAGTGTTTCTTGCAAAATGAGCATGAAAATGAAGTTTAGGGTTAAACACAAGTCTAGTTCATTTGGATTTTTTTCCATTATCTGGTAGTCTACTTGGTGATTTGGTGTTTAGTTGTACCTTTTGCATATTTTTGTAGATCCTAAATCTCTGTGCCAAAAATAAGCAGTGCACCTCTTTGTCAATACCAGCTTGAGCGTTTGAAAAACATAGCCATATTGCAAGCCAAAGTGAAGGAGTTGGGACTTTCTGAGACTCTTGAAGATTTGTAAAAAATCTAAACCTTCCATTCCAATTTGATAGCCAATGTTTTTTTACGGGTAATATGTTGTTTGTTGGAGGAAATCAATACACACTACTGCTGGGAAAAAAAAAGCCTTGTTAGCAAAGTCTGTTGTGCTAGGAGATTGTCAACATAATGCCCATATAGCTGCTAGTCCCAAACTAAAGGTAAGTATGGTTGAAGATGGTGATGATGACAATTTGAAATGTTCGGAGGATACCAATAGTGCTTCCATTGAGCCATCGAAAAAGGCGTCAAGTTACACTCCTAGCTCTGACAGTGATGACAACACCAAGGAGCTACATGATGGAACTAAATAAGCTCCTCCTGGAAGCTCTACAAATAAACCTTCAAAGAGAAGTTGCCCTACATCCACCAAAAGCCCTAACCCTAAGGTAAATATAATGATTTATTTGTGAAAAAAATGTTTAGGTCAATAGCCAAAGGATGTTTTTCCTAAACCCTAAAAACTGCTTTCATTTAGATAGAGCAATATAAGTAGGATTTATTAATATTCTATAATGGTAATAATTTTAAATGACCTTGGTTGTTTTTCTAAGGTGTCTAAATGAGGTCATTGGAATAATTTGTGTTGACATGAATGTGTTTGGCAATAGGTCAATAAGAAGCTTAAACCCTGTCCACCACCAAATTCAATCCATGGTGAAGGACCTGTTGTTGGGTTGCAATGTAGCCCCCATAAAGTGGCTAGCTCCTAGTATCGCCCCAACAATGGGCCTCCATGGGGCCAAGGAGGGGGACAACCATGGATGCAAGGTGGGGGGTGGTTGTGGGGATCACAGAATAATGGGCCCGGTCAAAATTGGGGCCAATGGGGTCCACAGTGGGTGAACCAATCTGTTAGAGGCTCCTTTGGATGTAATATGCCACCACAACAGAATTGGAGTGTAGGTTTTGGACAGTGGGGGGCCAAGGCCATCCCAATGGAACCCAACAACACCATTCCAGATGTCTAATCAACTGTCACCCCAGGTTTCAAAAAGGCCTGGCATGCCACTGATTCTGCCCCTAGCTCCCAACATTTCAGTGGCTACTGTGCATCCGCCTATGCCTGCCACGAATCTAGCAACAAGTACACCAACAATGCCATCAACACTTCCTTGCCTTCCTAAATCAAAAAATCATGCCAACAATTGAGCTGAGAGAAAGGCATTGGGGGAGGAAGTGAGAATTGTTCAAGGACGGAAACCACATGTTGTAGAGGTGACCAACAAGGGGAAAATTGATGGTGCTTGTGACGGGAAGAATGTTGCGCATGACATGTTGAGGTCAGCAGCAACCTATTATTTGGATGTGTCCATTGTGCATGTTAGCGAGCAAAACCCAAAAGATATGGAAACATTGTGGGCTAGAATGGATGGCCTTTTTGAATACAAAAATCACTCATTATGTCAAAAGGGTTTTGAAGACTCTGTTTGTAGATTTTTGAAGGGAGAAAGGTTTTGCCTCAAAAATCTGTTCACTAAACAAGGACAATGAACTTGCCCATTGGGTATAGAACCAGCCATATGGGAGCGGCTCATGAAATATTGGATGGATGAAAAGATTATTGTTAAAGTATCCACTATGTCCAATACAAGAGGGAATCAGAAAAAACCCTCAAAGTATGGTAGACATGCTGGTGTTGAGGCGGCTCTAGTAAGGTCATTTATTTTGGGTTATGAAAGTTCAATTAAGTGTTTTTTTTTTGCCTCAGTTGTTTTGGGTTTGCTTTGTTGAATAGGATCCTGCGTGGGTGTGGTGTGTAGGAAAAAAAAATACGAAGCCCTTCAGTAACAGAACTTGCAGCTGCTGGTCTGGAGTCAGAACAAACTCTTGGAAAGATAGTCATCAAATCCTTATATCCTTGAAACCTTCTTTTTTTGAGTTGGATTAGGGGTGCTGTGTTTTTGTTGGATGTTTTTAGACTATGAAGCATATAGCTTTTAATATGTTTTTTTATTTTGTAGGGTTTCACTACCTTGTCTTCTTGAGTGACAAACATTGAATCAAAGCTACTAGAGATTACTAGCCAAGTGGCCCAAGTGTTGGAGACTTGCAATGAGAATGTAAGATCAATCCAGTCCCTTAATTCCACAATTTTGGAGTTCATGTGGCAAATGCAGGCAGTTGGTATGGGCATGGGAAGTCCACAGTCAAAAGGACAAGAGGGTGGAGAGGACATGAATGGATCCCAATTGGTTGAAAAGAAAAAGTTGGTCCCTCGGACAAGTAAGAGTTTAGAACTTGAATTTGAAGCCAACTTAGCATTTGATCAGGGGTGCAGGTTTCTGTAGGAACACGTGATGTGGGGAATGTTGCAGCATGTGTCTCACATGACCCTATTGTTGATGTGGCCCATGTTTGCAAGCCTGGATCAGATGAAGTGAGTAAGACATGGCCCTTGTATGCAAGCTCAAATTTGATCAAAAGAGTAACTTTATTGCTTGATAATGGGCATGTTTTGGTTTCAAATTGCTTTTGCTGCAAAAGTTATTTTTCCTTGCCAAGTACTGCATAGGACATATCTACTACCATGGATCTGAATATTTACATGTAGGGTTACTTTTAATTCATGTGTATTGCACATGTGGTTGGGGTGGTGGCTAGTGTTTCCAGTCAAGTAGGCACTGTAAGATACATATCAAAACTTTTATTTCTAGATACACTTGATAATTTCATAGTGCACTTAGAACCAAATATGTTGACTATCCAATGCGATAAGAAAGTGTTTTTTTAATGTTGCCACAACTAAAGTTTTTTTGGTTACGTGACAATGACCACATTTACTAAAAGTTTATGGTTTAATTGTGCACTTATAGTAAATTATGTATGCATATTGGCCCTAGATGTGGTTGCCATGGTGCCATCCAAGGTGTGTGAAAATTAGGTGCGATATTGCAAAATTTGTTTTTAATAAACTTTTCTAGGTTCACAATGGAAATGTGATTAATGATGGAACTAAGTTTGAGGTAGCCTAATGTTTTATAGCAATTGATTATGCAGGTGAATGGGGTGGAATGTCAATTGCCAAACCAGGTATGTGATCCCTTTTTTGGGTTACATTGAAATCTTTGGACAATGTATTGATTAAAATGTGCATTGAATTAGATATGAGATGGCAATTCAATATTTATTATGTTACTTTTGAACCATTTGGTAGGTTCATGAAGTTTCTATAGATGCCCCAATAATCCTCCCTGAAATCTTCCGGCTACCCACCGAGGCCAATTTTGAAAAATTCATGCTCGCCCTAAAAGGGAAGATGATCACTTGGAGCAAGTGCAACCTCTCTCTTGTCGGCAGAATTCTGGTTGCCAACCAAGTATTGTTATCCTCAATGTGGTACATGGCAGCCTGCTGGAACCCCCATCCGAGGATGTGCAACCAGATCAGAGGAGTGGTACGAAACTTCATCTGGGGGGAAAGGCCTCCAACACATGGGCCAAGGTCAAATGGGATTCTCTTACACTCCCTTTGTCTAGCGGCGGCCTAGGGATCATAGACCCCAAGGCACAATCCAAAGCGCTCCTTGCCAAACTTCTGGTGAGAGGACTTGCCCCAGGAGGAAAACCCTGGAAAGAGATTTTGAAGCACCAAGTAGATCAGGTCCATCTCCCAGTGCATGGCAAAGGGCCAAGCATCTCAGACATAAACTGGTTCTTTGCCGCCCCTAAGCTCAAACAAACAAAATGCTCATTCTGGAAAATCATCCTTGGCTATTGGCTTAACATAAGAGTTGATCTAACAAAGTCTGAACCTGCATCCCATGCGGAGGTTCTCAAACAGCCCATTTTCAACAACCCTCTCATCCTCAACACGACCGGTCTCACCCTAGGAGTATGTGGTCTTAGTGAAGGACGCGCCATTGCCAATTTTGGCTGCACCATAATCAAATATCTTTGGGACTTGGAGGGCAAGGCATGGAAAAGCCTCCAGGCCCTTTGGATGACCTATCACACCACCAACAGAAATCATCATAGCGAGTATCCCATGGAATTCCGCAACCTACACTAACCGCTTTCAGGCAGGGGACTGGATTAGCAAAAGAGTCTCTAGAAACAACATCGCTCTAGCATGGGTGTACCATGTAACCGGGGTCACCCCCAACACAATGCAAGCCGTAGAATTCCAAAAGGTCACCCCCATTAGTCTCATTAGAACTCCTAGGTGATAACTCTCTCCCCTGAAGGTTATCACCCAATCAGGGTCCTCTCCTAAGAAAGACACAGACAGAGCCCCGTTTAGAATTGCCACGAAGCTCCCATCACTCACCAAGCCCCCCCTTCTCTGGATTTTCAACTCCGGTTTCATTGATGGGCTTCCCTGGGACCCGGGGGAATGGACTGGCAGGCCTTCTCCCAAATGGGGGATTCTCCATTCTTTGGCTACTCCGCAAAGCGGGGCTATCGAAACGCAAGGAAACCCACCCAAAATGCAAACATCTACTCCTTCATTCAAAGGTTAAACCTTTCGAACTCCACCGTCACGCAAGTTATGTCTAGAATCTGGCATAACTCCCGACCCTGGAAGGTCGGCACTCTCATATGGCTCACTTTAAATTGGGGCCTCCCGGTAGGCACATGGCTGCAATGCATGGGGATCTTCCTCACGTGCAAGGTTTGCACAGAGGAGGCTCCCGAATCCCCTCAACACTGTCTTCTCAAGTGTCCCCTCACCAAATGGGCTTGGGAGGCCTTCTATTACGTTTGGCATAAATGGGGAGTGCCCAATGACGTCACTCTCTCTTGGCCATTCGTCATGCTAGGTGAAACCGTCTTCGAGAGAGAAGATGACCCTCTCGGGGTTCAAGGGCACCATGTAGGGGGCTTCTCTTACATCAGACAACCGTTTAACATCCTTCATAGTTTCATCCTCTACTTCCTTTGGTCGGAGAGATGTTGGAAGCATTCTGATAACCAATATTCCTCTAGGAAAATCCTTCAGCAAGCCTGGGTGGCTACTTGAGGTTGGGATGGCCACTTGGAAGGCCATCAACTCCCTTCGGTCCACCCAGGAACCTAGTATTCAGGTTAGGATTGATCAGGCCTTTAGGGCAAAATGGTGTCACTTAGGCATCTTTGGGGATGATTATGCCACCATTGTGTGGCGCTTCTTGCCCCCCTTGTACTTCCTAAATTTCTTTAATGAATGATGGGGCTGTTGCCTCCCTCCCCTTTTCGGGGTTTTCCTGAACAGACCATAGTCAAAGATCTACCAATGGGTAATCAGGTGTGTATTTGAATTTGGGTTATTTTACATGAACCCATATATGGTGGACCACATTGTTTTTCATCCCAGTTGCACGCTTTCAATTTAAGTGGTCATGTATGGTGAATTCAATTGTTGGGTTGTAAGTATGCAAATACATTATTGGAAAAATGATTGGTTGTTACATGGGGGGCATAGTGTAAGAAAGCAAAGAAACCAATTAGAGGAGAACCTCCAACTTTTAGATCATGAGCCAATAAACAACATTGCCACAATAAACAATGGATGTCTATGACTTGCCAAAGGTGACCTAGTTTACCCTCCATTTTTTTGTGGTCAATGTGTTTCATTTGTTTCATGTTCACAAAACAAATAAAATGCTTGTTCAATGTATCCATGTGCATTAATACTCAAATTTCTAATTCCAAGTTTTGTAGTTTGGTATAGGTGACTTGGTGTTCCTAATGAACGAGAACTAAGTTGCAGGTAGGGGAATAATTTTTGGGCTATCAGGGAAAGATGTGTTTCATGGGGATCACATAAAACAAGGTGTGTATAAGGTCACAATCAAGTTTGTGTTATTACCAAATACCCCTTTACCTTTCTCTAATCATCATGATGACCCACCACAGTTGTGCTTAACACAAGTGAAAAATCAATTTGCATTGTGGGGGATTAGATACATGTGCCAATCTAAGTTTTCTTTTCACCTGGTAGGAGTGATGTAATGAATTTGAGGATAGTTATAAGAGGTATATGTACAATGTCCATGGTAATGAAAAGGATTCATATACAATTCAAGATTCCTTTATTGCATATGCAAATTGATGCAATTGAAGATTTTGTGTTTTGGGGTATATTATGTGTTTTGCAACTACAGAGGTAGTCGTAAGATCTATTAATGACTTCATTTTGCAACTTATGTAATCGCATGTGGGATTTATATGAAATACATATGTGGTATACGATTCACCTAATCACAAGGCAAAGTCATACTCTTGACTTTATGTGCAACTTTCGTAGTCACTAATTGTATGCCCCATGTAATTAAATATCTAGGTAAATTTTTAAAATAAACATGGACAACATACAAATTGACATGCATCCCAATGAAATCGCACCCTACAAGTGCAATTGAAATGAATTTTTTAATGATGCCGTGTGTCACCATCACACCCATAACTATTGTAGATCATCCAATTGCTTGCCAAATTACATAATGCCACGTGTCATCATTGGGTAATAATTAATTAATATTTTAAAAAATCAATGTTGCATGTATATTTGACATGTGTGTTGATAGTGAATGGTCATCAAACAATTGATCATTGTCCAAGTGGCATCACCATGATAACTTTACATTGAAGTGGTTGGTTAAAAACTTACATGTATAATGTATAGTCATAAAATTAGTCATAACTATAGTTTGTGAAACATTGTGATTGTATATTGTAGTCAATTTCCTAGTCACAACCGGTAATGCCACGTAATTGTGGATGAAAACCCTTGTCAGCAAATGAACAACCTGTTATAGTCACAAAGTTTTTGCAACTACAGTTATGATTTATGCCACGTCATGTAATTTGTGAATGCAATATCTTTCCACTTGTCCAAGGTGACTATAGAAATTTGCAATCACAAGTGTCTTGTGTGACTAAAATGTAATGGTAAATGTAGTGGTTAATTGAGGATTTGTTTCTAGTGGTTGGATCGTTAAGGCCAGCAGGAATAATGAAAATTGGGTATTGGTGGTCAATGTAATGAAACATCAAAATTTTATGTTTGATTTCATTCTTGTGGGTATTGTTCAATGGGTGGTAGAATATTCTTCTAGGAGGTGGCAAAAATTTGTTAACAAGAACCTTCATGATTTCAATAGGCTTGTATCCAAGGGGAAAATAGTTTCAGAAAACTCATTCTTGATTGATTCATTCACATGCTTACATTTCATCTCATTGAGGCCTTTGGGATATTTTTTCATAAGAAGGTCGTCAATTGTCTTTTTTCTTTTATATATCCTCCATAGTCACTCCCCCTTGGGGGGGGGGGGGGGGTTTTTTTTTTAAAAATGAACTTA
>Ga0116227_10004261_pt1 | contig 31119 bp, 25 predicted proteins | sample S1TSphgellanicum_FD_89693 | JGI IMG/M metagenome (GOLD analysis project Ga0116227, IMG submission 89693) | Host-associated microbial communities from peat moss isolated from Minnesota, USA - S1T2_Fb - Sphagnum magellanicum MG | ecosystem: Host-associated > Plants > Peat moss > Unclassified... | reverse complement strand
CAGCAGCATAGTTACCACGTTGAGGTTTGAAGTTCGCAAGGTAACAACCTTTCTTGTTCACGATGTAAGGACCGCCCCATGGATAAGGAGCTTCGTTGCGGCTGCCACGAGCTGCCCACTCCCACTGCATTTCGTTAGGCAGTACGAACTGACCTTCAAAATATTGGTGAGTTCTGTCGCGCTCAGCTTTCCATGTTTGTGTACGCCATGCGCAGAAAGCATTTGCTTGTTTCCAGTTAACACCTACAACAGGATATTTGTTGAAAGCCGGGAACCAGTTGTATTGCAATGCAATAGGCTCGTTATAAGAATACATGAACTGTTTTACCCAAACCGAAGTGTCCGGATACACAGGAACAGTATATTTTTCTATGAAGTTCGTACGAGGCTGGCCAGGATTCTTAACCGCATCTTCGTAGTTGAATACTTCATAGTGGTATTGAAGTTTGCTATTATCAAACTCCCTTCTACCCCAACCAGACTGATCTGCCTGAATGAATAATGTAGACAGCTGGTCAACCAGGTCCTGGTCTTTCCAGTTGATCTTTTTCATATCCACACGTTGCGTACCATCTGGATTATCTTTAAAATTACCCAGGAGCGTGTTCGATATTGAATCGCGCACATAGTTTGTGAATTGGCGATATTCCGCGTTTGATATTTCCGTAGCGTCCATGTAGAAACCAGTGATCTGGGCGGTACGTATCAAGGCATCATTTTTTCCGCGAACATCTTCATCGCTGGCACCCATTTTTAATACACCAGAAGGAACATACACCATGCCAAGCGGTACAGGGGCCTTGTAGGGAAGCACTGTGGGCGCTCCTGTCAATTGGCCACCGGAACCCGATTTTCCACAGCTTGCAGCCAATGCGAGAATTGCTATAGCTGAGATCTTCAGGGAAAGTTGTTTCATACTACTGTTATTGTTGTTTTTGCGGTTCGGCAAATGAAATAAAAATATGGTTAATCAATTCTTCGAAATGGTAACCGTTGCACAATATTTAAAGATTTTTCCAAAAATGCAAGTCTCAAAAAAAAAATTGTTAAATAAATACAAACTATTTTCTTTGAAAATCAGTCTAATAATATAAAAAAGTCTCCATTATCACACTAATCTTAACACGCTTTCCAGATCATTGACAGGGGCACAGCAGGAATACTCTGTGCAAACAAATATATACAATTCAGCGGCATTTTTTTTATTTTCCAGTATGGGCAATTCAGATATTTCTTTTTCTGAACTAACAATGTAGCAATGAGGCAGAAATTTTGTTCTCAGTTCTTCCCGCACCCCCTTAAAGCCTTGCCCGGTAAGCGTTATCACTTTATACCCTGCAGTATATCTTTGCATCAATATAGCCCAGTACCCGAACGAATATGGATATCTGGCTACGTTTGCACTCATTTTATATAACATATTTTTCGCCTGCTCTATCCAATCTGTGCGTTCCATCACAAACCCTAAAAGCAAAAGATCATGCGCCATAAATGCATTTGCCGACGGTGTTGCCCCGTCATAAATATCCACCTTCCGAACAGGAATATTGGGTTGCGCCACGGACGAATAATAAAAAAAATCTTTTCTCTCGTGTAAAAAATATTTTTCGGCAATTTTCATTAGGTCGGCTGCTTTCAGTACCAAAGAATTATTACCCGATATGGAAGATAACTGCAATAAAGCTTGTATCAGGTAGGCATAGTCGTCAAGATTAGCTGTGATGCGCGCTGAGCCTTGCTTCCAGACGTGCATGAGTGCCTCATTAACAGTAAAGCTCTGCAACATCCATTGCATATGCTCTTCTGCTCTTTTCAGGTAGGCAGGTTGCTGTAAAGTGGCTCCAGCCTTGCATAAAGCCATATTCATCAGCGCGTTCCAGGATAAAAGACTTTTATCGTCAGTAGCGGGGCGCACTCTTGTAACCCGTTTTGCCCACAATTTTTCTTTTACCTGCTTTACCCTTGTTCCCAATTCTTCTACAGAAAGGCCGTAGGCTGGGGCTGTAATGGTGCTGTGCTGCGGCATATGCAGGATATTCGTCCCTTCCCAGTTACCTGCTTCATTTATCCCAAAATGCGCAGCGACCGCACCCTCATTCTCCCCTATCACTTCCAGCCATTCATGCCACGTCCAGGTATAGAATTTGCCTTCTACACCCTCACTATCTGCATCCAGCGCACTGTAGTAGCCACCTGACGGGTCTTTCAATTCGCGCTCTACAAAGGCGATCGTTTCCTCTATTACCCTTTTATAATGTGGCTGCCGGGTGATAGCCCATGCGTCGCAAAGAGCTAGTATCAAGAGCGCATTATCGTACAGCATTTTTTCAAAATGCGGTATCAACCAGTCCTCATCTGTAGCATAGCGGGAAAAACCACCGCCCAGCTGATCGTAAATGCCTCCATTTATCATGCTGTCCAAGCTTAATAAAGCCTGCTTGAGCGCCTGCTCATCGCCTGCGTAGTGGTAATGTTCCAGCAAAAAACTAATGGCCATAGTGCCGGGAAATTTAGGTGCCCGGCCAAAACCACCTTTTTCTTTGTCAGCCTGCTTGAGCAGGTTAGTGGTCATTAGCTTGCAGGTATCCATATCCCATTGCCCTCCTGCTGCTTCAGCTGGTGTGCCGGAAGCTGTTTTCAGGTAGTTGACCATCTGCGTTGCCTGCCCTGTCACCTCGTCCTGCCTGTTGCGCCATGCATCACTCATTTGTTGCAATACCTGGATCCACGATGCGCGGTTGAATGCTGGACGTGGAGGAAAGTAGGTACCCCCATAGAAGGGAACCCGCTCCGGTGTCACAAAAACATTCAAAGGCCAGCCACCACTGCCACTTATGGCCTGCACAGCATCCATGTACATATGGTCTACGTCTGGGTGCTCCTCTCTATCTACTTTTATGCATACAAAGTGCTCATTCATGAATGCCGCAGTAGCATCATCTTCAAAGCTTTCATGCTCCATTACATGGCACCAGTGGCAGGCTGCATAGCCTATACTTACCAGCACCGGTTTATTTGCCTCCCGGGCACGGTCAAACGCTTCATTGCCCCATGCATACCAGTCTACGGGATTGTTTGCGTGCTGCAGTAAGTACGGGCTTAATTCATGTATCAACCTGTTGGGCATAATGATCCTGTTTTGCTGTCCTTTATTCAACAGCAAGATAGGCAAGTATAAAATACTACGCGCAAGAGGGGACCTTTGCAAAAACAAAGGGAGGCAGGAAGGATGTTACTTTACGGGTTGTGTACCGTTCTTTAACTCTCCAAGGAATTTATCCAGGGCAGAGATCATAGATGGTGCCTGTGGTGCCGGGGCCTTTACGTGCAACTTCATTCCTGAATCTTCAATGGCCTTGGTAGTTGTAGGGCCGAAAGCACCCAGAATTGTACCATTCTGCTTGAAATCGGGTACGTTCTCCAGCAGGTTCTGTACACTGGAAGGGCTGAAAAATACGATCATGTCGTATTTTTCTTTCATGATAGGTGCTATGTCGTTAGCAACTGTTTTGTACAAGGTAGCTTCGGCAAAAACAACATTATGTTTGATAAGGAATTGTAAAATGTCATTCTTTGCATTGTCAGATGCCGGAAGTATGAACTTCTCGTTGGTCTTATGCTTACCTATCACATCAAGCAAACCATCGGTAGAACCATCGGCTGAAAAGAACACCTTGCGCTTGCGGTAGAGGATAAATTTTTGCAGGTACAATGCTACAGCTTCTGTGATGCAAAAATACTTCATATCCTGCGACACCTTTACCTTCAGCTCTTCGCAGATGCGGAAAAAGTGATCGACAGCATTGCGACTGGTAAAAATGATAGCAGTAAATTCGTTGATATCCACACGCTGCTTGCGGAAATCTTTTCCACTAAGCCCCTCAACCCTGATGAACGGATGAAAATCGAGTTGAAGATCATATTTCCTCGCAAGGTCAAAATATGGAGATTTCTCAGTATCAGGCCTCGCCTGGGTAATTAATACCTTGCTGACCTTGATCTCTTTTTGCTCAATAACTTTCCCTTTTGTACGAACAGCTTTGGCCATATTTTGGATAAAACGGTGATGTATAGTTAATACTGCCAATAACGTTTAAAACCATCAGGAAAACAGTAATCCACGTATCAATAGCTTCATTAACACTGCCAGTGGCAATAATTCCGAGGCGCAAAGGTAAGTAAAAAAATGGAATTTGCTGTATTGGAAGAACGAACCAAATACCTGCCACGACCTTACGTATCTATTTATGAACAATAAAAGACATGCTATGAGGGAAACTACGACCAACGGATGCGCCCATACAGGATCGGCAAAGGCCATCATGACAATGAACGGAAGCAGTACGATGGACAAAATTTTGTTCATCAAAAAAACATTAAATAAATAATGATCTGTAACTCCCTCAACCCTAAACGCCCACCCACTAAAACGTACCGCAGCATACTTAGCCAGGTATATCAACATCATACCCGCTATAAGCAGCGATATTAAAAAGAAGGAAGGCATTACGTATACATGACCTGGAGTAAGCAACTTGATAACGTAGTACAGATACGTACCCGCAGATATGGTGAAAAAGACATTCATCATCAGGTTAGAGAAGCCAGCCCCTTGCAATTGTTCCTTCAGTTGCCTGTTGCTCAAAGTAGGATTGGTAAAAGCGCGCCAGAGGTTAAAAAAATACTTAGGATCAAGTAACCGGATAATTCCCAAAACAAAGCACAAGAACAGCAGCACGTAAAAATCGAGCGTCCTGTCCGTCATTACATGCGCATGGCTAAAGCCAGATACTACCATCTTGCCGTGTAGTTGTGGATGGCCTGATAACAGACTATCCATAAGGCGGGTCGTATTTTTCTCTATTGTAGCGGGGTCTGCAACAGTATGTATGCCATACAGCGCGGGCTGTATAGTGGCCGCCACATGCCATGGGAGCAGCAAAAGAAGAAAAACAATAAAGATCCTGCTACAGGTGTAAAAAGGCCGCATAATACTTAACGGCCAAAGTTACATCTTTAAAACAGGCAGTCAATGGCAAATATTATTTAGCAGAAATAATCATGACCTGATGAAACTGTTATTAGCATTACTTTTGCATCGCTACTTACGAAGCATTATTTAATATTATATTTTTCATTAAGCTCTATGGCTGGTATCTACCTGCATATCCCGTTTTGTAAACAAGCCTGCACTTATTGTAATTTCCATTTTTCCACATCGCTGCAGCGCAAAGGAGAAATGATACAAGCTATATTGCGTGAGCTGGAGATACAAAAAGACTACCTGGAAGGAGCATCTATTGAAACCATATACTTCGGAGGTGGCACCCCGTCTTTGCTTACTTCCGATGAAATAAAGATCATCACAGAGTACATTTTCAAGAACTACAATGTAGGCAGCTTAAAGGAATTTACGCTGGAAGCCAATCCAGATGACCTGGATATCGCCTACTTAAAAACCCTGAGGGCAACAGCTGTAGACAGGTTAAGTATAGGAGTACAGTCCTTTAGGGAAAGTGACTTGCTCTATATGCACCGTGCACACAATGTGCAGCAGGCCGACTATGCCATAAAAGCCGCACAGGATGCTGGATTTACCAACCTTACAATAGACCTCATCTACGGCACACCAGGGCTTACAGATGCGGACTGGAAGTATAATCTATCGCAATTGGCAGCCTTACAAATACCCCATTTTTCGGCTTATGCACTTACTGTAGAAGAAGGAACAGCGCTGGACCATGCTATAAAAAAGAAAAAAGCGGTCCCCGTAGATGCAGTTCAGAGTGCCGCTCAATTTGAGATGCTGATAGAACAGGCTCCTTTAATGGGTTACGAACATTATGAAATATCCAACTTCGCAGTGCCTGGCATGTATGCAGTACACAACACCAACTATTGGCGGGGAATACCCTACTTAGGGATCGGTCCATCAGCACATTCATTTAATGGAAAAGAGCGCCGTTGGAACGTAGCCAACAACGCCCTGTATATAAACAGCCTGCTGCAAGAAAATAAGTTGACGTACGAAAATGAGATATTAACTACTGCCCAACACCTGAATGAATACATTATGACCTCCCTAAGGACCATGTGGGGCTGCGACCTGGATAAAGTGAGAGAAGATTGGGGCAACGAATACACTGCGCAGGTAATAGAGAACAGCTACCAGTTCCGCGAAAAAAAATGGATGATCGAAAAAGACAACAAGCTTATTATTACGGATGCAGGGAAATTATTTGCTGACAGAATAGCCGGAGAAATGTTTGCCGATGAAATGAAATAAGCCGTTAGATAAACATATTGGTATCATTTCCCAGCAGGTTGTATACCTATTTTTAACATCACCCCTACCAATTTATCAACTTATAAACTAATTTAGCCCCCCAAATATCTCATTTAAATGAAAAGGCTACGCTTACTTTTATCAGCCTTCAGCAAAATGGTTATTAAAGAGTCAATAAAGTTAATACCGCCGATGGGAGTTCCAACTGGCAAATAAAAACAAATCATTTCGGATGAAATTGCTTGAAAACAAAGTAGCTATTATTACAGGGGCCAGCCGCGGTATTGGAGAAGCTATTGCAATAAAATTTGCTGAGCATGGTGCACATGTGGCATTTACATATCTATCCTCTGAAGAAAGAGCAAAGGCACTGGAAGAAAAACTGACGGGCATGGGCGTAAACGCCAAGGGCTACCGCTGCGATGCCGGCGACTACAAAAGCACTGAAGAGCTAGCTAACGATGTAATAAAAACATTTGGCACCATAGATATCTGCGTGAACAACGCAGGCATATCCCGCGATAATTTACTGCTGCGCCTTACACCTGAACAATGGGATGAGACCATGCAGGCCAACCTGAGATCTATATACAACCTGACGCGCCAGGTAATAAAACCAATGATGAAAGCACGCACGGGCAGCATCATTAACCTGAGCTCTATAGTAGGTATGAAGGGCAATGGTGGCCAAAGTGCGTACGCAGCATCAAAAGCAGGTGTAATAGGATTCACCAAGTCTATAGCACAGGAAATGGGCAGTCGCAATATACGTTGCAATGCCATTGCACCAGGGTTTGTAGAAACAGACATGACCCACTACCTGAAAGGTGATGGTGCTGAAAAATGGTTCGAAAAGATACCTCTTAGCCGTTTTGGCAAACCAGAAGAAATAGCAGACGTAGCGCTGTTCCTGGCTTCCAATATGAGCAATTATATAACCGGCCAGGTAATAAGTGTATGTGGCGGTATGAATATGTAGTATAGTAGTAATACTCTTATTGTTAACCTGAAACGGGCATTTAATATTAAAAGCCCCATTCTCTTTAAAAAGAAACTAATGCAAAAAATAAAAGCTGCCATTACGGGCGTAGGTGGATTCGTTCCTGAATACAAGCTTACCAATGCCGAACTGGAAACAATGGTAGACACAAATGACGAGTGGATACAAACACGCACCGGCATAAAAGAAAGACGTATACTGAAAGGTGAAGGACTGGGCACATCAGACATGGCAGTAGAAGCGGTAAAACAGCTACTGGAAACGAAAAACATTGACCCTACTGAAATAGAGTTAGTGATATGTGCTACTACTACCCCCGACATGCTTTTCCCTGCTACAGCAAACATTATTTGCGATAAAGTAGGCATGACCAAGGCATGGGGATATGACGTTAGCGCTGCATGCAGTGGTTTCTTGTTCTCCCTGGCTACAGCTTCACAGTTCATAGAGACCGGTAAGCACAAAAAAATACTTGTGATAGGCGCTGACAAAATGAGCTCTATAGTAAACTATGAAGATCGTTCTACAGCTATCATATTTGGCGATGGTGCTGCATGCGTGCTACTGGAGCCCGATACAGAAGGCTATGGCATACAGGATACTATACTGAGAAGCGATGGCAGCGGCCGGGCATACCTGCACCAGAAAGCTGGGGGATCTGTAAAGCCTGCAAGTATGGAAACAGTAATGAACAAAGAACATTACATTTTCCAGGACGGACAGCCGGTATTTAAGTTCGCAGTGAAGAACATGGCCGATGTATCGGCTGAAATAATGGAGCGTAACAACCTGACCAGCGACGATATAGCCTGGCTGGTGCCGCACCAGGCCAATAAACGCATCATTGCCGCTACCGGTGAAAGGATGAACCTACCTGCAGAAAAGGTAATGATAAACATAGATAAGTATGGCAATACCACCAATGCGACCATACCTCTTTGCCTGTATGAATGGCAGAGCAAGCTGCACAAAGGCGACAATATAGTGCTGGCGGCGTTTGGCGGAGGATTTACATGGGGGTCCATCTACATTAAATGGGCTTACGATAGCAAATAATACAAACACCTGATACAAATGGCCGTGTATAAGCACGGCCATTTTTTTTGAAAATAATTGATGTGGTCCCTCAAGAGCCTAACACTTACACATTTTTTGACCACTTTAGATCATAAATGTGAGGTGTAACCATTACATTCGCATTCCCAATATCACATGCAAGCCACTTTAGGATAATGATATTGAGATCTAAACATATATAGTAAATGCTGGAATCGCTGCTTTTAATATTTCTGATATTGTACATGGCCTACAGAAATGGCCTTATAGCAAAACTGAAGGGAAAAAATCAAGTATTATGGTCTTTACTGACCCTGGTTTCTTACTGGATCTGCTCCGGTATAGGTGCACTTGTGGTAATGATCATCCTCATCAGGTCGCACCAGATCACCCAAGCGGATATAGAAAGGGTGAGCGGTTCTCAGAAGGCAGTAAATGACCTTATTATGCCACTTATGTTAGACAACCCGATCCACTTTATCACCATCATGGTATTTGGCCTGGGCGGCTACCTGCTGGTACGTTTTATATTGGAGCGTATGCCTATCAAGAATATGCCTAAAGATCATGAAGGCGTAGTGTAGTTCACCGCACCTTATTTACCACCCCAAAAGTGTCTTCAGCTTTGCCATACCACTTTTACTTACGGCAATTTTAGCCCCGTTTTGCAGCAAAGCAATATGCCCGTCCTTTTCATAAGGCTCTATACGTGCCAGTTGCGCTACCGGCAATAGATACGAGCGGTGTACCCGTACAAATTTCTGCGGATCGAGCGACTGCTCGAGATGAGATAGCGTGCTCTTTTTAAGGTACGTACCTGCAGGGGTAACGATCTTTATATAGTCATCACTGGCCTCTACATACTGTATATCCTGCTCGGGTATGATGCGTATCATGCCGTTGTCTTTTACAACTATACGGTTCTGGTAACCTTCTACTATAGGAGTGCTGAATAGTTTTTCTGTGTCAGGTTGCTTGTGCGATGCTGCTATGCTCAACCATTTGTTCAGTGCTTTATCGAACCGCTCCCTGGTTATGGGCTTCAGCAAGTAATCAGCAGCGTTCATCTCAAAAGCTTTCATAGCATACTCATCAAAGGCCGTAGTAAATATCACAGCAGGTGGGTTCTCTATTAGCTCCAGCATTTCCATGCCATTCAGACGGGGCATCTGTACATCCAGAAAGATCAGGTCAGGTTCCAGCTCCTGTATTGCCTTAAAACCCTCAAACCCATCACCGCACTCAGCAACTACCTGTAGCTGTGAGTATGGCTTTATAAATGCCTTTATGAGTTGCCTCGCAAGCGGCTCATCATCAATTAATATCACTTTGTACATCGCGTGGTATTTTTATAAGCGTTGTGAACAGGTCTTCTGTTTTTTGAATATCCAGCAGATCCATACGGGCATAAAGCAGGTACAGCCTGCGTCTTATACCTTCTAATCCAAAACCAGTACCCCTCGATACTGTTTCTGTACTGTTGTAGGGATTGGTAACAGCTATCTCTAAAAAATCGGCAGACAACCAGATGTGTACCGTAATAGTTACCCTCCCTATATTGCCATACAGCCCAAATTTTATTGCGTTCTCAATGATAGGTTGCAATAGGAAGGGAGGAATAGTAGCATCATCGGTATACTCCTTTTTAAATTCCACATTCAAGCGGTCGCCAAAACGTATGGCTTCTATGTCCAGGTAAGACTGTATGTAGGCCAGCTCATCTGCTACGGGTATCTTATCCTGTGCTTCGCGCCTTATTGACGATCGAAGGAAATCTGATAGTTTACCTACCATTTCCTGTGCCATATCTGGCTCTATAAGTATAAGGGCATTAATAGAATTAAGACTATTGTACAAAAAGTGCGGTTGCAATTGCTGGCGTAGTTTATAAAGTTCTGCTTCGCGCAGCAAAATCGAAGCATCTGTCTGCTGCTGAAATTTACCTTCCAGTGCATCTGTTTTCTTGTGTAGCCCGGTATAGGTAGCCACCCAACCAAATACTATAAAATTGATAATGACACGCAACGGAAAGGTATTATTCAGCCATAGCACGTATCCCTGTTCGGTGCGCCCAAGCCAGTTCTTATGTACTTCCCAGTCTATGATGCTTCCCGCAAAACAGAAAAAAGAAGTTGTAATGACCGCGTAGAAAACGATAGCAACAGTTGTAGGGTAAGACCGCATCACCACACATATACCCCATATACACAATGAAAGGACCACGATACTGATACCCGCATCTTTAAACGCAAGTATTTGGTTTAACTGGCACACGTTTGTCAATACTAACACATACAATGTCCAGGCCAGCAGCAAGTGCACCGGCCATATCCAGTTCATATTTTTAGATAGCAGCGACAATAGATAATAGATTTAAATGCTCCAAACGGGCGCTGCTATAGGTTCTACATCTTTTACTACGCTAAACAGCAGGCTGCCATTTATTAAAGATACTTCTTGTATATCCTTTACGGCCACCAGGCGCCAGCAAATATTACGGCCATGCCGGTCTATTATGGTCACCTCCTCATTCTTACTTATCACCCTGGCCTCTTCAAGTGCAGCATGCTCGTTCTCTGCAAATACCAATCTCCACTGTTCCTCATACTGGTCTGTAGGGCGCTCCTCACATTCTATGCAATAAATGATCTGTGCGGTGTACGTTTTCATAAAAGTATATTTGGGTATTAAAGTGATCTAGAACGATTTTATTTCCACACTACCAAAAGAACAAGTACCCTTCAGTAGTAGTACTTTCTGTTCACCGGTAGCAGTTTGCTGTATCATACGCTCATCTTCCACGCTGCCGAACGATGTGCTTATCTCATTTTGTATCTCCCAGTTCGACGGTACTATCAGCTCTACCCCACCAAATGATATCTTCATATCTATCACCATCAACTTTTCTATAGTATCTGCCTGCATCAGGTTTAGTTCACAACCACCAAATGTGGCAGATATAGTGCCGCCTTTAAAGTCTTTTGAGGTAACAAATTCTTTACGGCCGGCAAAGGTGACATCAATATTGATGGTACTTTCAGAGGTAGTTACAGTATCCATTTTAAACTCCTTTTTGTGGAAAGATCGCTTGCAAGAGGATCTGAATAGAATAAATATACCTCCCAGTATCACCATGGCTGGCCATAAAAGGTCTTCAGACGAATGCCCCATGATAGTAAACTCCGGGGTAAGGTTTGCCACACCTATGATGATCAACACCCAACTGGCAGGACTCCGGAAGGCACTTTTCAGGCCGATAAGCACTCCAAGTAATACTAGAAGGACCGGCCACGCAAGCATATAATTGAAATGCAGAAAACCTAATGTTCTAAGCATGTAGGCAATACCAACAAGAATGACCCCTACACCAAATATGGCTTTATCCCTTGGGTTATGGGGCTTGCGATCAAATTTTCTATTTCTATAATATCCGTGACGAGACATTGTATTTGTTTTAGTAATGTAAAAGTAGATCGTGAATGTGAGCTGGTTAAAGCCATTTAGGCAAGCAGATGTGGAAAATCGGTAAATGACCACATCTGGTCGGTAAAGAGATGTGCATTTCCCGGAAATTTGAAAATGGCTATCTTATCAATAGGTTAAATACTATTTTTATTCAGTATTAACGCTAAACTTTGCGCCACAACACTACTGTATGAAACACTTACTTGTTGCAGCTTTTGTAATGATGGGCACAACTGCCATCTGCCAAACGGAACAATACCATATCCTGAAAACTTTCCCTGTAAGCGGCGACGGAAAGTGGGATTACCTGGCAGTAAGCCCTGTAAACGACTATCTGTATATATCTCATGGCACACAGGTAAACGTAATAGATAAAATAACCGGCAACCCGGTAATGGTCATCCCAAACACCACCGGAGTACACGGCATAGCCTTTGCGCCCGATGTAGAAAAGGGATTTATCAGCTGTGGGAAACTGAATAAAGTAATTGTATTCAACATCAATAGCAATGAGGTAACTGGTGAGATCAAAACAGGGGAGAACCCTGATGCCATCATGTATGATGACTACTCAAAAAAGGTATATGTATGTGACGGAAAAAGTAAAGATCTGACAGTAATAGACCCTACAAACAACAAGGTCGTAACTACAATAGCTCTTGGTGGTAAACCTGAAACTGCAGTGAGCGATGGTGAAGGAAATATCTACATCAACATTGAGGATCGCAATGAAATAGTGAAGCTGAATGCTAACAGGCTGGTAGTGACGGCTCACTACCCATTGGGCAAAGGCGCAGAAGGCCCGGCAGGCCTCGCTATTGACCGGGTTACCAAAAGACTATTTGCAGGTTGCGACAACTTGGTGGTAATGATGAATGCAGAAAATGGCAAGATAGTAACAACTATACCTATTAGCGCAAATTGCGATGGAGTGGAATTTGACCCACAGGAACGCACTATCTTCACAGCAAACGGCGATGGCACAATAAACGCCATAAAGGAATTAACACCTGACAAATATAAAAGCTTGCCAAAAATAGTGACCCAAAAGGGCGCCAGAACCATAGCAATTGATAAACAAGCCCACGTTCTTTATTTACCTACCGCCGACCTTGTACCAGGTACTGATAACAACGCACGTCCAGATGTAAAACCAGGGACCTTCAGGGTACTTGAGGTAGGTAAGTAAGGAGTAAGTTAAAGCCGTTGAGGAAACATTTTCAGTATCTTCTAATTAAAATAGAGCACACGTGAAAGTTCTGATCATTGAGGACGAGGCAGCACTGAACAAGAGCATGGTAGATTACCTGTCATCTCAGCAATACCTATGCGAGTCGGCAATTGATTATAGAAGTGCTCTCGATAAAATAGAACAATACGCCTACGATTGTATAGTGCTCGATCTGATGCTACCCGGTGGAAATGGAATGAATTTGCTGAAGGAGTTGAAGGCCAGCAATAAAATGGATGGCGTCATTATCATATCTGCCCGCAATGAACTTCAGGACAAAATTGACGGCTTGCAGGAAGGCGCCGATGATTACCTGACAAAACCATTCCATTTATCAGAACTAAGCGTACGTATAGCTGCCATAATAAGGCGGAAGAACATGCAGGGAAGCAATGCTATTTCGTTTGAAGAAATAACGCTGGATAATGCAGCAAAGACCGTTAAGGTAAATAATGTAGAAGTGCTTCTCACCCGCAAGGAATACGATCTCCTGCTCTACTTTATCGTTAACAAGAACCGGGTGATCTCTAAGAACGCTATGGCAAGCCACTTGTGGGGCGATGATATGGATATGGCCGAGAACTATGACTTTATATATGCTCATATAAAAAACCTGCGAAAGAAATTATTGGCTGCAGGTGCCGGCGACTACCTGCATAGCATATATGGCATGGGGTATAAATTTTCAGTAAAATGAAGCTGTTCGCCCAATACAACCGTCTGAATATTTTTGCCACAGTAGTTATTTTTCTGGTGGGCAGTTGTACTTTCTACGTTTTATTGCGCTATATACTTATCCGCCAGATGGATACTTCTTTGCAATCTGAGCAACAGGAAATAGTGCAGTACGTGCACCTGCATCATACATTGCCAGAGATCATAAATACAAGGGAACAACGGGAAAGCTTTGTAATAGACACAGCATCAAAATACACCTGCGAATTTTTCAATTCCATAGAGGCGGGTACCGGAAAAGAATATCGGGATATTCGTTTCAGTATAGCCGTAGGCGCGGATAACTATATCATAGTAGTAAGCAAACCAATGGACAGTACTCAACTTCTTTTAAAACTGATAATAGGTGTGACCGTCGTAATGATAGCGCTGATACTCGTAGCAGGTATATTCATCAACAGAAGGATATTGAATGGTCTTTGGAAACCATTTTATGAAACTGTCAACCAGGTCAAGGATTACAATGTAACCACACAGCAAGCCATTTCTTTACCAGTAACACAAACAGATGAATTTGCCTTGCTCAATCAAAGTCTTGGCGTTATGATAGAACGGGTACAGAATGACTATGAATCGTTAAAACGATTTACCGGTCATGCAGCACACGAGATACAAACACCACTTGCAGTTATTCGCACACAATTGGATATGTTGATGCAACAGGAGAATTTGCTGCAACGCTATGCGCCGGGTATCTCAGAGATCGAACAAGCAGTGCAACGACTATCGCGCCTCAACCAATCCCTGTTACTGCTGACCAAAGTAGAGAACAGGCAATTTGTGCTGGATGAGGATGTGCATATTGAGAGAATTATAGCGGACAAGTGCACAGAGCTAACAGAAATAATGCAGGTAAAACACATAGCATTATCTTTGACAGTGGCACCTTTTACAGTTCATTTTCACAAACACCTTGCGGAGATAGTGGTAAGCAATCTCATCAACAATGCAATAAGGTACAACAGGCCATCTGGTTTAGTGAACATAGTCCTCGAAAATGGTATCCTGTCAATTTCCAATACATCATCCCTACCCTTCTTAGATCAGGATCATGTATTCCAGCGATTTTACAGGCATGCTGATGTAAAAACGGAAGGTAATGGATTGGGGCTATCGATAGTAAAACAAATTTGCGACTTTGCTGGCTTTAGAGCATCGTACCATTACCTGGATGATATGCACATTTTTATGGTCGACTTCAATACCCGGACATCCTTATAGTGTGGATAGCCAAATTTATTCAGATTTTTATTTGTCCTTTGCAATAAGTTTATGCATCAATTCTTAAAGAAATATAAAAATATAGGTCGGTACATCGTTATCCTGATCCACCTGCTGTGCCTGGCTCCTACCTGCTTCGCCCAAACAAGGGATGTTGATTTCTACTTACAAAAAGCAATAACCAATAGCCCGTTACTGAAAGACCACACCAACCAGGCCCTTGCTGCAGGTATAGATAGCCAGCGGGTACGTGCGCTATATAAACCACAGGTCACCGCAACCAGCAACAGCTTTATAGCCCCTGTAATAAATGGTTATGGGTACGACCCGGTAGTGACCAACATGGGAGCTGTAAATGCACTTGTGAACGTGAACCAGAGTTTTGTAAGCAAGAAGGGCCTTGATGTGCAGATACAGGCGACGCAACTAACCCGCGATTCACTACTGAACGCGCGCACCATAACGGAGCAGGACCTAAAACGAACTGTGATAGCCCAGTACATCACTGTTTATGGCGATCTGCAACAGTACAATTTTTACAGGGATATCAACAACCTATTGAGCAATGAAGATACTTTGTTGAAAAAGCTTGTAGAACACAATGTTTACAGGCAGACCGATTACCTTGCCTTCCTGGTCACACACCGCCAGCAATCATTGCAGGTGAAACAGTTAGCCATACAATTCCGTACCGACCTCTCGACACTCAATTATTTGTGTGGCATTTATGACACCACTACTGCCACCCTTGCAAACCCGTCCATTACACTGCAACAATTGCCAGAGTTGTCTTATTCTGCTTTCTTCCATAAGTATGTTATAGATAGTTTGTTGTTAAGCAATAGTGTAGCACTGCTCAACTATAATTATCGTCCCAAATTTTCAGCATATGCAAATGGTGGCTACTACTCATCGCTAGCCTACCAGGCTTATAAGAATTTTGGTGGCAGTGCAGGTATCAATCTTACCATACCTATTTACGACGGGCATCAAAAAAAGCTACAGTACCAAAAGATAATGCTTCAGGAAGATACTCGCGCCAACTATCGCGATTTCTTTATCAAACAATATAGCCAGCAAGTGGCACAACTGATGCAGCAATTGACCGCTACAGAAAGCTTGCTCACAGATATCAACGACCAGGTGCGTTATACCGAGACATTGATAAACGTGGATGTAAAACAAATGGAGACCGGTGACACTAAAATTGCTGACTACATAATTGCCATCAATAATTATTTGACCGCAAGAAATTTATTGGTGCAAAATAACATTGGAAAGCTTCAGATCATTAACCAGATAAATTACTGGAACAGATAAAACATTTATAATGAGGGTACCCGTTAAGTTGTATATTATTTTGCTCGGCATTTCCACCGTTGCCAACTCGTGTGGCAGTAAGGCAGAAAAAGCTGATGAGGCCAGTGCCGTTATTGCACAAACACCGGTTAGCGTAACCGAAATAAATACCGAACCGCTTACAGAGTACCTGGAGCTCAATGCCACTTCATCTTTTCTGCAAAAAAGTTATGTAAAAGCAAATGCAGGTGGTTATTTAAAAACTGTAAGTGCTATACCCGGAAAATATGTAAGTGCAGGGCAGGTATTATTTACACTCAAGACCAAGGAAGCAGAAAGCATTGGCAATTCGATAAACAAACTTGACCCTTCCTTTAAGTTCAGTGGGGTAAATACTATTAGAGCTACCAGTAATGGCTATATCACCCAACTGAACCACCAGCCGGGCGACTATGTACAGGACGGCGAACAACTTGCTGTGATCAGTGACGAAAGCAGTTTTGCATTTGTTCTTGAATTACCTTTTGAGCTAAGAAAGTATGTAGCGGTAAATAAAACAGTTGACGTAGTATTGCCAGACAGCACACACCTTACCGGCACCGTTACTGCGGCCATGCCTACCGTTGATGCGGTAGCACAGACACAGAATATGATCATAAAAGTGCGATCAGCTGAACACCTTCCAGAGAATTTAATTGCTAAAGTACGCATCATAAAAAGTCAGGGTCGTGCAGCATCATTACCAAAAAGTGCAGTACTCAGTAATGATATACAAAGTGAATTCTGGGTCATGAAAATGATAGACTCTAACACCGCAGTTAAAGTGGACGTAAAAAAAGGAATAGAAACAAAAGACAGAATAGAAATATTAGATCCTACGTTCGCTCCCAACGACAAAATATTGACCGGTGGTAATTATGGATTAGGGGATACCGCCAAAGTTAAAGTAGTACACTAGCCAATGAAAAACTTCTTTGTTGCCTATAAGAACCCACTAAGTGTAGTACTGGTGATACTGCTGTTGGGTGGTATGATGGCGTATAGCCGGTTACAGACCTCGTTGTTCCCGGAGATAACCTTCCCAAAGATCAAGATCATAGCAGACGCTGGCGAACAGCCGGTGAACAAGATGATGGTGACTGTGACCAAGCCACTGGAAGGAGCCATAAAACAAGTGCCCGGACTACAGGATATAAGGAGTACCACCAGCCGCGGCAGTTGCGAGATATCTGCCTTTATGGATTGGAGCGCCGACATTGATCTGAGCCAGCAGCGTATAGAATCGCGTATCAACGAGATAAAGAATGTGCTGCCACCAGAAGTGCACATAACAGTGGAGAAAATGAATCCGTCTATACTGCCGGTAATGGGGTATACACTGGAAAGTAATAACAGGTCAGCCATAGAACTAAAACAACTGGCCAGCTTCACTGTAAAGCCATATCTATCGCAGGTGGCCGGTGTAGCGGAAGTAAGAGTGATAGGCGGCAGGCAAAAGGAATACTGGCTCACGCTGAAACAGCAAGTGATGAGCACACTGGGCATCACACCCGATTCCATCAACAATGCATTGTCACAAACCGGCTTCATCAGGTCAAATGGCTACCTATCAGACTACCGGTACCTGTACCTTACCATCACTGATGCAACTGTACATACTATCGATGATATAAACCATGTTGTTGTTCGCAACGATGGTAAGCGTATCGTACTACTCAGCGATATAGCCGATGTTGGGGTAAAAGAAGCTGTAGAATATACCCGCATCAATGCCAATGGCAGGGATGCTATTCTGCTGGCTGTCATCAAGCAGCCCAATGCCAACCTCGTACCTCTATCTGAAGAAGTAAAAAGGAGGGTTGACAAGCTAAAAGATCTTTTGCCTAAAGATGTGAGCCTGAAACCATACTACATACAATCAGACTTTGTGAACGATTCTGTAAAGAGCGTTACAGATAGTTTATGGGTAGGTCTTGCACTGGCTATTATTGTCGCCATTATATTCCTGCGCTCACTGCGTGCCAGCCTTACTATACTTATTACTATCCCTATCACCTTATGCCTCACGCTTGTTATTATATACGGTATTGGTTACACGCTCAACATTATGACACTTGGTGCCATTGCCGCGTCTATAGGTCTTATTATTGACGATGCTATAGTGGTAGTAGAGCAGATACACCGTACGCGCGAAGAGCATCCGGGCGAACCTACTACATCCCTTATACACAAGTCTATCAACTACCTTTTCCCCGCAATGGTGGGTTCCTCTGTAAGCACTATCGTGATATTTATACCATTTGTGCTGATGACAGGTGTTGCTGGCGCTTACTTCAAGGTGCTCACCAATACCATGATCATAACCCTTACCTGTTCGTTCTTTGTAACGTGGGTGGGCTTGCCTGTAGTGTACCTGTTATTAGGGAAGCGCAGTGGTGATAAAGGTGTAAAAGTACACCCGGTAAAGAACAGGCGCTGGGTGGGCTACTTTATAGCACGCCCTTATTTGAGCTTCGCGTTCATTGGTGCGCTTGTAATGTCGGTGATACTCATCATCCCTAAACTGGAAACAGGATTTTTACCCGAGATGGATGAGGGTAGTATTGTACTGGATTATAATTCACCACCTGGCACGTCGCTTGACGAAACGGACCGTATGCTACATGAAGTGGAAAAGCTGATAACAGCTACCCCAGAGGTAGCAGCATATAGCCGCCGTACAGGTACACAAATGGGCTTCTTCATTACCGAGCCCAACAGGGGCGATTACCTGATACAACTGAAGAAAGACAGAGATAAAAGCACGGAAGATGTGATAAAAGAATTGCGACATAAAATTGAGCTGAGCCAACCTGCATTACGCATAGACTTTGGACAGGTGATCACCGACATGCTGGGCGATCTTATGGCCAGCGTGCAACCCATAGAAGTAAAAATATTTGGCGACAACAAACAAACTTTGCAGCAACTTTCAGTAAATGTAGCCGATGTTGTGAGCAAGGTAGAAGGTGCTGCCGATGTGTTTAACGGGATCGTAGTTGCTGGACCGTCAGTAAGTATCATACCCAACTTTGTGAAACTGGCGCAATATGGCCTTACACCTGCAGCCCTGCAATATCAGTTGCAAACGGCACTGGAAGGGAATATAGTAGGCACTGTATTGGAAAAAGAACAGGTAAACAATATTCGTATCGTATATCCCGGCAGCCGCAAGCTAAGTGTGGATCAGGTAAGCAACATGCAGATATTCCTGCCCAATGGTAAATTGAAGCCTATAGGCGAGCTAGCTACCGTAACAGTGAATACCGGTGATGCAGAGATCCAGCGCGAGAATCTGCAAAGTATGGGCGTAGTGACCGCTCGACTTGAAAAACGTAGCCTGGGCAAAGTAATGCAGGATATACAGCGAGAGATAAGAAACAATGTCAACCTGCCACAAGGATATCATATCGAGTATGGCGGTTCTTATATAGAGCAGCAACGTTCTTTTAGCGAACTGCTACTGATACTTATTTCGAGCAGCTTGCTGGTTTTTGGTGTGATATTGTTCCTGTTCAAAGAGTTTAAAGTGGCACTAATGATAGTGGGTGTGGCCATATGTGGCACGGCAGGTAGCTGCCTGGCGCTATTTATCACACACACACCGCTTAATGTGGGTAGCTATACCGGCCTTATCATGATAGTGGGTATCATTGGTGAGAATGCGATATTCACTTTTCTCCAGTTCCGCGACGCCATGCTGGATAGACCGGTGAAGGAAGCAATTACCTACGCTATCAGCACCCGCTTGCGGCCCAAATTAATGACAGCCCTTGGCGCCATCATTGCCCTGCTGCCGCTTGCATTGGGTATTGGTACAGGCGCTCAGCTGCACCAGCCTTTGGCTATTGCTGTGATAGGCGGTTTTGTGATCGCCATACCTTTGTTGCTGGTAGTACTGCCCAGCTTATTGGGTGTATTGTACAAGGCAAGACCTGAGCAATGATCACCGCTTAAAAGTGGTATCTTTAGTATGCTGTAACTTTTGTTTATTTCATGAGAACAATACTTGCTATATTTTTTTCCACATTGTCTTTTGCGTCTGCTGCGCAGATAATACAAACCATAGCGGGCAATGGTTCACCAGGATATAGTTACGATGGCATATGGTCTGTGAATGCAAAGTTGTATGAACCAAGCTCAATAGTGGTCGATAAAATTGGGAATATCTACATAGCAGACACTTACAATAACCGTATCCGCAAAGTAGATACTACAGGTATTATATCCACTTTTGCCGGCAATGGGTCAAATGGATATGGGGGTGATGGCGGCCTTGCAACTGCTGCAGAGTTTTATCCGGCCGGTGTGGCTATAGATACTATCGGCAACATATACATTGCCGATGCGGAGAACAACGTAGTACGCAAAATAGATACTGCAGGCATAATTACCACCATTGCGGGAAATGGCGATGGTGCAGGCACGTTCAACGGTGGATATAGCGGTGATGGTGGCCCAGCTCTTAATGCCGAATTGTCGGGCCCTACCGGCGTTGCGGTCGATATTCATGGCAATGTTTATATAGCAGACCTGGACAATAATGCCATACGCAAAGTGAATACACAGGGTATAATCACAAGTGTTGCAGGTAATAGCGGACAGGGGTTTGCAGGTGATGGCGGCCCCGCTGTTGCGGCCCTGTTATACAACCCCAGCGGCATCTCTGTTGATGTTATTGGTAACCTATATATATCAGACCTCACCAACGCACGTATACGCAAAGTCGATACGGCAGGGATCATAACAACAATAGCTGGCAACGGCACTACAGGTTATAGCGGCGATGGGGGGAATGCAAAAGCTGCTGAGATCTATCCGGGTGGAAATGCCATATTCATGAATGGCGATCTCTTTATTACAGATAAAGGGAATAACAGGATACGAAAAGTAGATAGCACCGGCATAATAACTACCGTTGCTGGTACAGGCATGGCAGGTTATAGCGGCGATGGCGGCTCAGCTACTGCAGCGCAGTTAAATACCCCAGCAAATATTACATTAGATCGCTTTGGTAATTTGTTCATCGCCGACAGGATAAATAATAGAATTAGAGAAGTTGTGTTCGACCCCAAAGATGCGCATCACGTAAATGTTGAGTATATAAATGCAGTTCCTGTCCTGCATGTTTACCCAACACCTACCCGCAATGTTTTACATGTGGATGAAGTAAGCACGGCTATGCATTATCAGTTGCTGAATGTAGTGGGGTCAGTAGTACAACAAGGTACTCTAAGTCCTGGCACAAACAGTATCCCGGTACAGGCGCTGCCAACAGGTATGTACCTGCTCTATGCAACAGATGTACAGCAAAAACTGACCTTTAAAATTTCAATAGAAAACTGACCTGTACTCTTATGTGGTGGATATATGCTTTACTCTCAGCCTTCTTTGCATCTCTTGTAGCCATACTCGCCAAGTTGGGTATGAAAGGTGTAGATTCTGACCTGGCTACTGCCATACGCACGGTCATTATTTTATTCGTAGCATGGGGTATCGCTATGAGCAGGGGCAAACTGCAGGGCATCCAAAACCTTACACAGCAGAACTGGCTATTCCTGGTCTTGTCTGGCGTAGCTACAGGCCTGTCATGGGTATTCTATTTCCACGCGCTAAAAATAGGTGAGGTATCAAAAGTGGCCCCCATCGATAAATTAAGTGTAGCTCTTGCTATCGGCATGTCCGTATTGTTCCTTCACGAAACACTAACTATAAAGGCTGCCATTGGGGCAGCCCTTATTATTGGTGGTACGTTCGTTCTTATTTTATAGCAGTTACATGTACTGTCCTGTATAGCTTTCTTTTACTTTTTTCAGTCCCTCAGGTTTACCTTCATACAGCAAGTAGCCACCGCTCATACCACCTTCGGGGCCCAGGTCTATCACATGGTCCGCACATTTTATCACATCGGTATTGTGTTCTATCACTATTATAGAATGACCTTGCTCTATCAGAGCATAAAAAGATCCCAGTAGTTTTTTTATATCGTGCATATGCAGCCCCGTGGTAGGCTCGTCAAAAATAAAAAGTATCTTATCCTTAGCTGTATTCTTTCCCAGGAAAGATGCCAGTTTCACGCGTTGTGCCTCGCCCCCACTCAGTGTATCGCTACTTTGCCCCAGCTTTATGTAGCCAAGACCCACATCGCTTAGCGGCTGCAATGCGCCAGCCAGTTTTTTCTCATCAGCAAAAAAAGCAATTGCTTCATCTACACTCATTTCCAGCACGTCATACACGCTTTTGGTCCTGTAGGTCACCTCAAGCACTTCTTCTTTAAAGCGTTTACCCTTGCACACTTCACACACCAGGTGTATATCTGCAAGGAACTGCATCTCTACCACCACCTCACCTTCCCCTTTGCAGGTATCACAACGGCCACCATCTGTATTGAACGAAAAATGTTTTTCTGCAAAGCCGCGCATTTTAGAGAGGGGCTGCTTTGCATACAGCTTGCGTATCTCGTCATAGGCTTTTATATACGTTACAGGGTTGCTGCGTGATGATTTACCAATTGGGTTCTGATCTACCATTTCCACATGACTTATGCTGGCGAGGTCGCCTGACAAAGACTTGTATTGCCCGGGTCTTTCTGTACCCTCGCCATAATGTTTTTGCAATGCAGGATACAGCGTTTGCTTCACCAATGTTGTCTTTCCCGATCCGCTCACACCTGTCACTACACACAGCAGGTTCAAAGGAAAGCTTACGTCTACATTTTTTAGGTTGTTCTGTTTGCATCCTTCTATACGTATCGCTCCGTTACCCTTGCGTTTTATGGCAGGTATATCTATCTGCATTTGTCCCGACAAGTATTGTCCGGTAAGGCTTTTTTTATTTTTCAGTATCTGCGCATAAGTTCCCTCAGCTATTACTTCGCCACCCAGGTGGCTGGCAAATGGGCCCATGTCTATTATATGGTCGGCCTCACGCATCATCATTTCATCGTGCTCTACCACAACAACTGTATTTCCCAGATCACGCAGGTTTTTCAATACTTCTATTAGTCGTGCCGTATCACGCGCATGCAAGCCTATACTCGGCTCATCCAGTATATATAACGAGTCTGTAAGATTACTACCCAAAAATTTAGTAAGCTGTATACGTTGGCTTTCCCCGCCAGACAATGTATTGGCAAGCCTGCCCAGCGATAGATAACCCAGTCCCACATCCAGCAACGTTTTCATGCGCTGCTCTATTTCCAGCAATATCCTTTTGGCAACAGATCGGTCATAATCACTTAGCTCCAGGTTCTTGAACCAGTCATACAGGTCTGTAGCTGGTATGAACATCAGGTTAGCAATGGTAGCACTACCTACTTTCACATACAGTGCATCAGGTCGCAGCCTGCTACCTTTGCAGGTAGGGCAAGTGGTGCGGCCACGGTAGCGTGCTTGCATCACACGGTATTGCACCTTGTACAGGTTTTGCTCTACCATGGCAAAGAAATCACGAATGCCATTTACTTTATCATTCCCATCCCACAACAGGTCAAATTCCTTTTCTGTAAGATCGCCTATCGGTTTGTGTATCGGGAAATCATATTTAGACGCACTTCTTATAAATCCATCTCTCCACTCACTCATTTTTTCACCGCGCCAGCAGGCTACCGCACTTTCATAAACACTCAAACGTTTATCCGGTATCACCAGGTCCTCATCAATGCCCAATGTTTGCCCAAAGCCCTCGCAGGTAGGACAAGCACCATACGGATTGTTGAACGAAAAAAAGTTGGGCGTAGGCTCCTCAAATTTCATCCCGTCAGCCTCAAAGCGATTGTTGAAATTGACCAACTTATCACCATCTATCTCCAGCAGGCAATCACCTTCACTTTCGTAAAAAGCAGTTTGTATACTATCTGCCATCCGGTGCAGATCATCTTCATCAAATTCTTTAGCTATTATACGGTCTATCAGTAAATATATTTGTGACACAGGCAGCGCAACTGATTGTGCCAGCAGATCTTCTATCCGGATAGGTTTATTATCTCCCTCTTTAGCATATACACGGGAGAAGCCCTTTTGCATCAGTATGTTCAGTTCTTCTTCTACCGACCTGCCATACCTCGTTATTAGTGGTACTATAAATTGTATACGCGCACCTTTTTCAAGGGTTTTTATATATTCAATTACGTCTGTTACCGTATCTTTTTTTACTTCCTTGCCGCTTATGGGTGAGTATGTATGTCCAGCTCTTGCAAACAGGAGTCGCAAGTAATCATATATCTCGGTCATGCTGCCTACCGTGCTGCGTGGCGTACGTGTGGTCACCTTTTGTTCTATTGCTATTGCCGGGCATATACCGTGTATATAGTCCACATCAGGTTTGTCCATCCGCATCAGGAACTGTCGGGCATATGCACTCAGGCTTTCTGCATAGCGGCGCTGCCCTTCGGCAAACAAGGTATCCATTGTCAGCGACGATTTCCCCGATCCGCTCACTCCGGTCACCACTACCAGCTTATTGCGGGGTATAGCAACATCCACATTTTTAAGGTTGTGCATACGCGCACCCTTTATAAAAATGTGTTCATCGTCATTTTGTGTTATTGTATTCTCAGCTTGTAAAACGTCCTCTTGGTCATTTACCCCGTCTCCGTTTTTCACTGCTTTCCTGGGGACCACTTTCTGCTTCGCCATATATCCTCGTTCCTGGTATTTCTTTAAAAGGGAAAGTTCGGAAAAAAAGAGAGAAATCTATTTTATACTTAACCACATATAAATATCCCCTATGCAGCGATCTCATTTATGATACCAGAATTAAAAAACGATATACTGATGATAAAACTATTAATGCTTCCTTTCTATAGCATAGTTTACTAGTTCTTCCATGGCATTACGGGCTGGTGTACTTGGATAGGTCATTAATATTGCCTTGGCCTCATCCAGATATTGTCTCATTTTCTGATGTGCATACTCTATACCCCCCGATGCTTTTACGTAACCTATTACCTCATTTACCTTATTGCGGTCTGTATTTTGATTTTTTACTATGTATATTATTTTCCTCTTTGTTTCTTTATCTGCATTGTTAAGGGTATATATGAGCGGTAAGGTCATTTTCTTCTCTTTTATATCTATTCCGGTAGGCTTGCCCACATTGTCTTGTCCATAGTCAAAAAGGTCGTCCTTGATCTGGAAGGCAATACCCGCTTTTTCGCCAAAAAGACGGAATTGGTCCGAAACTTCAACACTTCCGGTAGCGGAGTACGCCCCCGCTGCACATGCTGCAGATAATAGTGAGGCTGTTTTAGCACGTATTATTTCAAAATATATATCCTCGCTTATATCCAATTTCCTGGCTTTTTCCATCTGCAGCAACTCGCCTTCACTCATTTCCTTCACTGCACGCGATGTTATCTGCAATATTTTATGGTCACCATTGTCTATAGAAAGCAATAAACCTTTAGATAACAGATAATCACCCACTAGAACAGCTATCTTATTTTTCCATAATGCGTTAATTGAGAAAAAATTTCTACGAATCATCGCATTGTCAACCACATCATCATGTACCAGCGTTGCAGTATGTAATAATTCTATCAACGCAGCCGCTCTGTAGGTAGCCTCATTTATCTCAGATGCTATAAGTGCGGATAAAAAACCGAACATTGGGCGCATCTGCTTCCCTTTTCGTTTGATTATAAAGCGCATAATGCGGTCTAGTAACGGATTGCTGCTTTTAACGCTGTCTGAGAACTTTTTCTCAAAGAGCGATAGTTCTTTGCCTATTACCTTATTTACTTGTTCCATCGATGCTTAAAAGTACAACACAAATACAATGTGATAGCAGGAATGTCACTAAAAGATCATTTAACTATTCTTTGGCACAATACTTGAAGATAGGTTACGAGAAAGGTTTTGTCTTGCATTTGTCAAAAAATTAAGTTTAACCAACTTGTTTTTATACACCAGGACCTTTACCTTTGCATAGTATTGAAATATAAATAATAAAACTTTAAATCCGTTAAACTTAAATCACAAAAAACAATTGTTATGGTCAACAAAAAACACCTGCTACTTGTAGGTTTGTGTACAACACTTGCAGCTCAGCCTGTGTTAGCACAAGAAAGTCAGTCGTCGTCAACGCCAGCTGGCAGTGCCCAGTGGTCATCAAGAGATATGACATATAGAGGACAAAATTATGACGTCTTGGATACAGCGTATATTCCGAAAAGAAGCATGGCGCAGCATAAAAAATTCCTGAACCATCAATATGCATTCCCTGCACGCCCACGCAACATGTGGGAAGTTGGTTTTGCAATAGGTCAACCTATCGTTATTGGTTCGGTACCATCTTTAATGTTCTACCAACCTAAGGGTGGAGATGGTTCGTTCAGTCTTAATGCTCGTAAAGCATGGGGTTATATGTTCTCAACCCGCTTGAATTACACTTACACTGTAGCCAAGGGTCTTGATTATCGTCCAACCCCGGTAACACAGGGTGATGGTAAGCCATGGATCGCAAATTATCCTGTCACTGGTGCTAATACACCACTGATATATAACAATTACAGGATGGAAGCGCATCAGTTGAATGTGGATTTCATGCTTAATACTAATAATATTAAGTTCAATAAGGCTCGTACATCTGTATCTTTCTTCGGATATCTTGGTATAGGTGCTATTGCTTATGGCACACGTATCAATACACTTGATGCCAATTATGCAGCTTACGATTTTAACACGATCGTGGGTACAAAAACAAGCGAAGGTGATGTACGTAAGGCTTTGATAAAGGCTATGGACAACACTTACGATCAGCCGGCTGACCAACGTCGGAAGTCTAACTTCCCTGGCGACAAAGTAATTGAGTTTGCTCCAAGCTTAGGTGCTGGTGCTCAGTTCCGCCTTAGCAAACGTGTCAACCTGCAATTGGAAGAGCGCATGACCTATCCTACCAATGGTGATGGTTACATGAGCGGTATTAACTACCTTCCTCAGCAACCGGTTACTTCTGGCAACTCACCAGTACCAACACGTGCTGCTAACTTATTGAGCAACACATCTATCGGTTTGAACTTCAACCTGGGTAACAAAAAGAAAAGAGTTGAACCTTTATATTGGCTGAACCCACTTGACTTCTCTTACAACGAACTTAACTACCCACGTCACATGTTGCTGCCTGATCCGGTTTTGCCTGATGCAGATGGTGATGGTGTTACAGACCAATTTGACAAATGTCCTGGTACCCCTGCTGGTGTTGCTGTTGATGCTCACGGTTGCCCACTTGATACAGATGGTGATGGCGTACCTTACTTCCGTGACAAACAATTGATCACTCCAACAGAATGTCAACCAGTAGATGCTGATGGCGTAGGTAAATGTCCTTGTCCAGAAGGTTGCGGAGTTGCTCCAAAAGGCAGTCAGTGTGGTAACATCGGTGCTGGTAGCATCATATTCCCTACTACATCTGCCCACATCAGCTCTGCAATGCAGTCTCAATTAGCTGTTCTTTCTTCACAAATGCAAGCAAATCCAGATTGTCATGTTGTTATCACTGGTGCCGGTAATGGCAACAAGCTGCAACAGCAACGTTCATGGGATCGTGTAAATGCTGTGATCCAGTACATGAGTGAAAAGAATGGTATCAACCGTAACCGTTTCATATTCCAATATGGTCAGTCAGGTGATGCGAACGTAGTAATGTATCGTTCAGCAAACACAGGCGAAGAAGGCCCTACTAACGTACCGCCTCCATTCCCTAACCTGAAGACAGGTGATAAGTAATAATTATTGAACAACTTAGTGAATACAAAAGCCCCGAATAGGGGCTTTTGTATTTTAGTATTGAAATGAGTATTTTTACGAAGTACTCTATTGGTAATAACTACTATTCTCTATGGCAAAAATTGCAGCTGCAAATGCTAAACCGGTCTCAACACAAAAAGCCCAACCTGCACCTTCTAAGCCACGATCAAAATTCTTTGAGCTCTTAATAAATTCATGGATATTTCTTCCACTACTGCCTTACTTTAAAATGGTCAATCAATATGACCTCAACCTACCCATTTTAGATGATTACGATTCTATACTTAAGTTTCTAAACAATTTTAAGGTCGCTTCATTTGGGGAAAAACTGGCACTTCTATTCGAGCAACACAATGAACATCGCATTTTTGCTCAGCGACTGATAGTGGTCATTTATTATTTTATTGCAGGCAACATCAACTTTGTTAATCTCATTTTTATCGCCAATCTGCAACTGGTGGTCATCTTTATAGTGTGCGTCATCTTTATTAAAAGAGCCATTCCTAAATATTGGAATGTCATCGCTTTTATGGTCGGCGTCTGCATTTTTGACATGAACAATTATGACAATGCAGACTTCGCAATGTGCGGCCTCGTAAACTATGGGGTGATGATGCTATTCTTCCTAAGCCTACTTTGCTATAGCTTTAAAAGCAACAAATATATTTGGTTGGCCGTCTTACTACAGGCTATCTGCATATTCTCCAGCGGCAATGGCATCATAGCAGCTTTTGCACTTGTATTGTATACCATTTTCACCAAAGACAAAGTGAAGATAATTAGCTGCACTACCAGCTTCCTTGTATTCGCCCCATTATACTTTATACATTATCAAAAGGTAACAGACCAAACGGCGCTGTATACAACCGACCTTTCTAAGATCGTACCTTTCTTTTTACATCTTGTTGGTGGCCATTTCGGTTACGAACTTGGGGTAATAGCTGGTGTGGCATTACTGGTCATCCTACTTGTCGTATTTCCGTTTGAGAAAAAGTGGAAAATAAATGAGTACGCGCTGCCCTTCCTTTGTATCGCAGCATTCATATTAGCTTCAGATTCGATTATGTCTGTAACGCGCAGTGGAGTGAAAATGCTCGATTCCTATTCCAGCCGTTATCTCATAAACCCAGATATGCTTGCTGCTATCACATTTGTATTGATAGCGATAAAATTTGAAGGTCATAAACTAAAGTGGCCGGTAACAATAGGACTGTCTATCGTATTGGCATACATGTACAGCCTCAATTATACCTATGGTGAAGCAGGTTTTGCCCGGTATCAGTATAGAACACAAAGCCAGGAATATTATTACCTGCCCGATAAGATACCCTACGCAAAGGCTATAGCAGACAGGTCTTGCCAATTAGGTATATACTGTATAAAAGAAGAGCGCTGATCAGCGCTCTTCTTTTATTATAAAAAGGTTATTCTTCTTAACCAGCAGATATCTTACACCAATTTTCTTGTGTGTCGGCAAATGCAGCTATTTCTTCACAAATATCGGTTACCGATGTTTGCGGTTCCCAGCCCCATATTCCTTTCGCTTTGGTGCTGTCCAAAACCATCCAGGGTATATCGAACGGTCGTTCTATATTAGTACGTTCTATTTCCTTATACCCATAGCGCCCAATGCACCATGATGTTATCTGTGCCAGTGACATACTGCTCTCTACTCCACCACTTAAGTTCACTACGCGCTCCTTTGTACTATTCAATGGTTCACTGAACTGTTGCTTTAGCAAGCCTATCAGATCTTGCGGATGCAAACAGTCCCGTACCTGGTAGCCGGTACCACCAAACCCTATGTATTTTAAATGTTGTTGCTCCTTAAAGCTATGTATCCAATAAGCAAAAATACCCTGACCTGGATGACCGAACTGGCCTGCACCTGCCATCACCCCACACCTGTTTATCCATACTGGAAAATTGAAGGTAGCTCCATATTCAAGCGCCAATTGCTCTGAATTTAATTTCGTACATCCATATAGCGATATAGGAGCAGCAGTTGAGTAATGTTCAGCAACACCCGCAGCACTTAGTCCTATAGGCATACCTTCGTTTACCAAAGGTATATACCCATCATTCACTACGTCCATCTTCAATGCGGCAAGTCCGGGTATTGAGTATACTCTGCTTGTAGACAATAAAGTAAATCCTGCCTGATGCCTTTTGCAGTATTCCAGCAGGTTCACCGTTCCCAAAAGATTATTTTGTATCAATTGCAGGCTGCTCGTCTTACCATCTACACCTGCCAGCACACTTGGGTTGGCCGCCGCATCTATTACCCAATCCACTTTAGGCACCACCTCCATATCACTTGCCATCCTGATATCACCATGCATTATCTTCACTCCCAACGCCTCTAAATAGGGTTTATTAAGCCAGGTCCCCGAGCGTACAAAATTGTCGATACCAACAATTTCAACCCCCGGAGTAGTTTCAATAAACTTCTTGGCTAATGTCGACCCAACAAAACCACAGATACCAGTAATAAGAATGCGCATATGTAAAACTAAATTTTAAAAGGATCTGGCTATTGCGACCAGGGTAAATATATATGGACCAAATTTAGCTCTTTATACAATTCTAAGACCTTCAAATTCCGCTATTAAGACGCTAAATCCAAGGTCTATCAATTTACAAACCTGGAAAAAATACAGCATTGATACAAAGGATGTCAATAAGGATGATAAAAAATATATTTTTGCACACCATGATTTGGGGATCAGTATTGTGATTTCTCAAAATTTGTGATAACTATTGTAATTATGAAATTAAGTATTGTCATACCTGCCTACAACGAAGCGCTTAATCTACCAGATACCCTGAATGCTTTTTATAATGAACTCAAGGCCAATAACATTGATCACGAGATACTTGTCGTAAACGATAATAGCAAGGATAATACTGTAGATGTTATAACAGAATTACAAACCACCATCCCCACCCTACGTACGATTTTTAATGCACCCCCAAAGAATGGATTTGGCTATGCCGTGCGACGCGGACTGGAAAATTTTCAGGGCGATTGCGTTGCTGT